>Ga0209336_10000572_pt1 | contig 18850 bp, 18 predicted proteins | sample LinPmetageLP32_FD_184042 | JGI IMG/M metagenome (GOLD analysis project Ga0209336, IMG submission 184042) | Marine viral communities from the Pacific Ocean - LP-32 (SPAdes) (version 2) | ecosystem: Environmental > Aquatic > Marine > Oceanic | place: Pacific Ocean | collected 2009-08-23 | reverse complement strand
TAATCTAAACTACCACCGTAATCTACATTTGTTAAGAAAGCATTACGAAGCCGCCATTCTTCAATCTCAGCCCCTGAGCCGTCCAACAACTGTAACATCACTTGCCCTTTAAAAGCCGTTTCAAAAAAGCCCTTCTTAGACAGGGATTGTGCAGTGCGACTCGGAGACTCGTCGGGAAAGTAATACCCAGCTTGGCGGATGAATTGATAAAGCAAGTCTGTTGGATCATCTGCTCCTTTAGATGGGGCGACCATCGTTACCGTAATCGGGTCCCAAGTAACACGACCTGGGAACTTAAAATTGTAATCAAAGTAGCTATGTTCTATTGTGGAAACGTTTGCTTTGGGCATTGTTGCCGTTTTGACATAGTACTCCGCCACATCACCTAACTTAAGTTTAAACTTAAATCTTCTTTTTGGATCAACTCCGGCTTGAGCCCAACTGATTGCCATTTTTATATTTCTCCCTTAATAATAAGTAGCTATGAAACTAACTTTTAATCCTCAAAACTCGCACCACTGTTTGTAACAACAAAGTCAATGGCGAAGAACTCAACCGCACGAGTCGGCTTGACCAACAGTTTGGCATAAATAATGTTTTGGTCAATTAGGTCAGGAGTCGTTGTCGTCTCGTCGAGAACGAGGCGGAACTCATCAATTCCAAATCTAGACTTAACATCATTAAGCACCACAGAAGCTCGGCGTCTGAACCTGTCCCAAGTTGTCTGGACATTGGGATCAAACAAGAGTCTTGAAGCAATGAATGAAATCTCACGCTTGAGATAGATCATCAAGCGACGAACATTAATTCTGTCAAGCGCCGAAGCTGTTTGCTGGAGGGTTTTTTGTCCGAAGACCACAATTCCTTCAGCGGGGAACTTAGCGATTGGGTTAATGTTTGCCTCATAAAGGTCATCTCTGTTATCTTGTGTATACTTTCTAGAAACATCCAACACTGGCAAGCCAGCAGCACCCTCTGTAAGACCGCCACGAGTGAAACCTGCGGGAGCGAACCAAGGACCCTGCTTCTTGTCTGTGCTTGCGAGCACCCCAAGAGCAACTACCGAAGGCGGTACCCACACACTTCTTGTGTTAATGCTATCTTGGATCATAACCCAAGGTGCATAAGTAGCAGCATAACTATTATTGATATTTCTATCCTTAAGAGTATCAGCAGCTTGCTTGACCGTTGCAGCGTTTCTTGAAGAAACACTTTCGGTTCCTTCAGAGTCTGGTGTATAAATGTTATCAATGTCAATGATTGCCAAAGAATCTGCACGATCCTCTGTGACATCAATCAAGTGTTGAGTAACATTGTTCTGAATGATACCAGGCAACGTGACAACGTTGTACTGTGCGTCCTCTGGGTCAGAAACAATATTAATTGCTCTCTTCAGAGTATGCAACTGATAAGAAGTCTTTTCATTTGTTGCCGAACTGAACCCTGTATTTCTAAAGGGGTCTTTCTCAGTAACATCAAAGCCTTCAAAGCCACCGTGTAGGACCGTTGTAAAGCGATCTAGTCCGGCAGCAAGAGATGCCGAGTAAGATGTCTGAGCAGCGGTATAGCTTTGGTTAGCTGTGCCAACCAACTGACGAGATCCAGAAACAAACTCGAACCCTTCACCGGCTGATCCCGAAAGATCATCCAAGGAGAAGTGCCAAGAGATGACCAAAGGATCATCTTGTGCCCGGTCCTGATTTGGACTTGACTGAAGATCGTGAGCAGTGCTAGCTGGGCTTGTTTGCAAGCCTTTTGGACGAACTCTGACCATATCAAGAACAGCCGGGTTAAATGTGACGTCTCTGGTTGTCTTACCAGTCCAAGCTCCCCAATATGTGTATTCAAGGTTCTTGGGAGTTCCCCAAGAATCTTGTTTACGAAGAGGGACAGACGGGAAGACCACAGATGCAGTCAAGCCACCTTGTCCGCCAAGACCCGCAATAAGTCCGGGTCCAGCAGCAGCGCCGTCTAGGTTTGCGACTGTACCACTGTAGCCACCCATGTGTCCAAATCGGTTTCCATCGCCGCCATCAATCATCGAGGCGATCTGCCCACGAGACATACTGAGGTCCGTTGCGCCGATGACACCATTTCCGGTTCCAGAGACACTTGGAGTACCACTTGAGGCACTCAAAATTGAAACAGAGCGGTAGGTAAGAGGTCCGAAGACACCGAAAGGAAGAAGCTCTGGAGTTGTTGCACCAGCTTCTACATCACCGTCCATTTCAACACGGATATACTTAGACTTATTGGCGTATTGACCGTATTCTCTGTTTCTCTTTTCCGTTGAATCATAATCAACAAACTTATCACCAATCTTTCTGGCGAGGTAGTTCTGAGAAGCCGGGTTTAGGTTACAGTTATCGTATCTTTCTAGAATAGTTGGCTTGTTGTCACTATCTTGAAGATCACGGACAACAACACTGAAAGATCCGAACTGCTCAAAGTCTCCACGAGGAGCCTTAATTTTCTCTATCGATACTTTTACGGTATTTTGTACCCACTCACCAGCAGTCAACGCTTCAAAGCGGAAAAGTTGTTGCTGATTTGTTGCATCATAAGTTGCTGCCGCATCACCTTGTGCAAGCTGCTGCGAGAAGTAAAAACCTGTAGTACTCTTAGTAGCACCAAACTGGAAGTCATTTGCTACTTCAGTAATAGCCTGTTGATTACGAAGGGGAAGGATTGCAGCCCAAGCCTTCGTATCCGCCACGGCAGAGTTGCCAGCGGCACCAGAGGCCACCAGTTCACCCATCGATGCTTGCATTCTTGGTCCAAGGGCAGACTCAAAGGTTTCGCCGAGCCACATTCTTCCGCCTTGACTGGAGGATGCTGTGCTGCGACGAGTAATGCTTTCGTTTGTTACCGTTGGATTAGTATTGAGAACGTTACGGATAAAGTTATTCTTGTTAGAGTTCATGCTAACTGTAACTTTCTCAAGGGCTCCAAAGGTTCCGTCCTTAGACACCAACAAATCAATGTCGCCATTAGTATTTGTTGTGTAAAGCTCAGAAACAGATGCTGTTATTTCAGCATCTCCTCTTGTACCAGACAAAAGAATACGTCCAGCAGCGTTGTAAAATACGGCTGCAAGAGCACCAGTCACTGCTGCTCCCTGCCCTATAGCCGAGTTGAGCGTACCTGAAGGCCATAAAAAGAGACCAAAGGCACCACCAGCGGCTGGATCGTTACTAAGAGTACCGGCTTTATATCCAGCAAACCCTGTCGTGACGTTGGGGTCCTGGACACCAACTGTACGCATGAATGTAAGAGGTGAGCCATTTCTTAGCCAAGCTTGAGCAGCATATGGTCCATATGTTGCACCTAGCGTATTACCATATCTAGAAATATCTCCCGACTCGTTACCAGCTTGGGGATTTCCAAACAGATCAACGAAATCAGAAAAAGAACTTATAGTTTGAGGCACCATTGCTGGTCCCTTAACTGCTCTACCAATAACCATAGGTCCAACTCCTGCTGGGGTGGCAGGTAATTGGCTGTTGTCTATCTCATCTACGAATACTCCGGGTGAAATAAACTTGAACTTGCTTGTGGGATCGTTCGCCATTTTTTCTTTGTTCTCCTCTTAAGCTAACAAATTATTCAATCGTTACGCACGATTGCTAATAATAAATAGTAACGCAAACCTCTAAACTCCTTCCAGTTTAAGGTCTGTACTTATCTTTTCGTCCAGCTTGAAATTCTGGTTCCTCGTCTAACATAGATCTTTCCCTGGAAAACCTTATTTTTGCTGCACTTTGACGCTTGACCGTGATAGGGGTGTTTTGATTGTCTCTATCGCCAACTAGGTAGCCAAGAACCTTTAGAGTCAAAGTTGTCTTAAAAATTCTTTCTGTGACATCTAGTCCATCGGCTTTAAAGTCTATGGCATAGTTTGGATCTAAGAAAGCCTCATAAGAATTACTCTCGTGAGATACCTTAAAAACACTTGGATCACCCGTGAAGGTATGAAATTTTGTTAATACTTGATTCATTTGCTGTTGATACTCAGTCACAATGTCGATTGCATAGGTCATCTCTACGAATGTAGGCATTGGAATAAGCAGTGTCTCATAGACAATGTTTTTGTTTTTACCTGGAAAGGTTTGACGGTTTTTGTCTTGGCCGCCAGTAGATTTACGAATAGCATTTGCATTGGCAAACTTTTGTGTTTGTTCTTGTTCAACCTGGCGGGCAATTGCTATAGACCCACCCCTATCATAGTAATCAAAATACGGTGGGACATTAAGTCCATAGATTCCTTTGTTGGCAGGATTCTGCATAACACTATTTTTGCTTATTGATATCAACGGGTATATCAAAGTTCTTCCGTTAGGTCTCAAACCGGGATCATTCTTAATCTGGTAAGCTCTTTCGGGCAAAGAATACAGAACTGGCACCTTCTCCCATCCTTCGTTTGTGTCTACAGAAATATTTAATTGTTCGTCTACGAATTTATAAACAGCAAAATCTATATCTTCTATTTTTGAAGGAGATAAAGAATAAGATGCACTGGGCTGAACGTTTACGGGTGTTCTAATCGGCATTGAATAATCCTCTTCTGGCTTGCTTGCCCACTAAGGTTACTTCCATAGCTGTTTCGTCATTTGTAAATGCACTGTCTTGTCCAAAAATATAACGAGGCTCAAAAAGGTCCACTATTTCAAAATACATCTCATCATATTGCATAAAGTCACCAAGCCGAGTGAATAAGTCTTGGTCTTCAACAAGTCTTCTCTTGTGCGTGTGTACATTTATATTATACACATTATCAAAACCATATTTCTGCTGAACACGGTCTGAGCCGACATATTCAACCAAAGCATATACTCTTATGGGCGGAAGAAATGTTTTATTTATAGCTTCCCCATAGAGTGGGTGAAAGTTTGTTCTCTCCATATCTATAGGATAGTATAATACTTGCTGCCCAACAATCTTCTCAACAATTTCATCATTTATTTGTTTGACAAAATTCCTCTCAGCCTTTCCTACGAATAAAGGAGGTGGCGGAGAGGTTGGTTGTGTCCAGGTGTTTCTCTTATCTGCCATTTATTTAACCCACATAAATGCCGTGTGGAATAGTTTTGAAAACAGTGTTAATACTTTCCTGCATCGCTGCATCCCCCTCGGCAAGCTTACCATACACCATTTCATCCAATACAGTCTTTAACTCTTCTCTAAGTGTGGTCTGTTCTTCTTTGGCCTCAGACAATAACGCAGACCCATTGAGTGTTACGTCGTTCCCCGGTATAGGAATTGAGCCAAGTTTTGATCGGACTTGTCCCAAGACCTCCTTAGAGAGTGAAAGTGCAAATCTTCTAATCCATTGCTTCCCTATACTATTAATATTTTCATAAGGAATATTCGGGAACGGCAATGCATTCATATTATTGACACCATCGGCACCATATTTTCTATCAGCGTCTTCTTCGAAGGCATCTTCAGCCGCTCTGAACCTAACCCAAAACTTATCTGGATTAGTACCATCTGGTGTGGGATAGATTCTTAGTTTATTATTATTAATCTCAAAAGAATAATGAGAAGCTCTAACATTCATATCTTCTTCGTAGGCGTAGGCTTGCAAAACATTTTGCCAAGAAGGCACTATTTGGAAGGTAGAATCATCAGCATACATTCCATAAGTTGACATATTGCCAACCGTACCAATTGCGCTTCCACCGAAGAATCGCCAGGCGGCTCTAGGTGTTTTATAATATACCTCATGAATTGTTATTGAACTAGAGCCAATCTTATTATAATAAGGTTTATCTGATTCTAAGGACGAACTATAGATTATAGCCTGTAGATCATAGTCCTGAACATCTACCGATGCGGAGAAAGAAGCAGAGTATATTGTCTGTGTGGCTCCGATAGAAGCATGTAGTCCTGCACCTCGTCCAATATGAGTAGCATACCCAAGTTGGAATCTTGGGAACTTTAAGTTTGCTTTTGTTTGATATGTTCCGCTTAGTTCACCGTCTTGATCAAATGTTCCTGTGGTGTTACCCAGCATATCGGATAGAACATTCTTTGCCTGGTGAGTATTAACAAGATAAGAATATTCTAGGCAAGCTTCTTCGTAAGCATTATAAACATTATCTGGCTGTATTTCTAGATCTAGAACGTTACCACCTAATTTATTGTAAACGTATGTAACTTGATCTACAGCACCACTAATAAAGTTTGCAGAGCCGCTATAAATACCATATGCTAAAACTCCAGCAACGTCAGAGTGAGTTCCTGTTGAGGGCAGCACTAGGGCGCTCGTTTGGCTTGAAGGTTGTAAGTTTACGGGCATTAAAGAATCCTCATAGATGTATTTTAAGACACTTTGTCTTAGTAAGTAGTTTTAATCTAAATTGACAGCATATAAAAACAAAAAACCTCGCCACTAGGACGAGGTTCTCTGCGTTGTTATTCAACCTGTAGCTAATTTACATTAGCCAGCGAGATCGTAGCACACAACAAGACCGTACATATCAGGACGGACCATCTTCTTCGCATAGCGAGTCATCACACCCTTGCGAGGTACGAAGTCTTCGGTACCGAAGATAGTTGGTGTCACCTGAAGAGGTACATACGGAGCATACACATAGCCGCTTTCTAGGAAGCTAGTTCCCTTGCGTCCAACCAAAACGACGTTTCGGATGAAGTAAGGATCAACATAGATGTCCATCTTACGACTTAGTGAACCAACAGCCATTGCTCCCCACGAACCTTGATCTTCGTCGGGCGTGACGCTAGCCTTAAACCCGGCAGTGAACTCAAGCAACGAAGCAATTTCGGGTGAGCAAACAATAAAGTTTGCACCGCCACGAAGCGTCTTACGATGAATGCGAGCACTTAGATCGTTAATGGTTTCGAGAAGAGTCTCGTACCACTCGGAAACCGTACCTGTGAAGGTAGGGGCCAAGCTGTTGGTAATGTCCGCACCCGTATCACGGTTGAGGAACTTACCTGGGCGACGGGACCAGAAAATGGTACCGCCAGAAGCACCAGCAACGAGGTCAGAAAGGATCTCTTGATCAATTTCAAGAGCAATCTGCTCGGAGAGGATGCTTGTAAGCTCAACTTCAGCATCAAGATTATGATAAGCATTGAGGTCCTGAGCAAGCTCGGGGCTCCACTTAGCTTTCAACTTCTTGGTGATTGCTGTCACAGCAATACTGTCCACCTTGATGTCAATTTCTGGGATCTGCTGACTTGTTTCAAGTCCCCAGCCATTGTTAGCACTGCTACCCTTAAGCGCACCAAAGGGGTCGCCGGCTGCAACAAAGTTGTCAGTCTTCGGGAAGAACACCTTACCAACGATCGAAGCACCACCAGCGGTGGTGTTGTCGCCAGCAAACGAGTGCGAAAGAGCGACAGCGGACTGTCCACCTGTACGGCTAACACCGACGAGGAGGATCTTATCGTTTGAGCTTCCAGAGAACTGGTTCAAACGACGAGCGTGATAACCAGTGCCCACGGACGGATTAGCAGCAAGATCACCAGCACCGTTAACACCCGAGACGACAAGAGCCGAAAGGTTGTCAAGGTTCACACCGTCAGAGTTGGCGACAGTAATTTCACCAATAACGTAAGTCGAGGTACCCGAAACAAGATCAGGGTCACGACGAAGGGTCTTAACATCATCAGCCGATTCGTTCCCACCGAACGTACCCGACGAAATAATGGTAATACCAGTTATGGATCCAGTCGGGCTTGAGAAGCCATTTCCTAGATTGTAAAAGCTTTTCTCTCCGTCAGCATCAGCAAGGCTTGCACCACTAAGAATTTGACGACCGACACGGCCTTGACCATAAATGGATTGATCACCTGTAGCACCAAGGCGGTGGGTACTTCCACTACCATCAATGCCACCCATCCCGCTATCGGGACTGTAGACGAAATCCATGAAAAAGATGAGTCCACTTGGGAGGCTCATCGGTTGCACAGAAACGAGGTCCTGAGCGAGTAACCCACCGAATACACGGCGTACTATTGGGAATGCGACAGAAGCAAATCCTTCGACGTCACCTGCTTGCATAGTTGTAGATTCTTTGAGAAGCTGTGCAGCCTGGTTTTCCAATAGACGGGCCATATTGGTACGATTAGTATCGTTAAGCCCCTCTAGAAGACCAGTTTGCTCCCACTTCCCAAGAAGAGCTTCACCTTCTTGAGCAAGAGAACGCTGACGAATTCCTTCCGTCAATGTTTCAATTACAGACATTTGTTTTTCTCCTTTAATTTATCTGTTTAATTTTCGTTAATACCTGCGAGCGTAGCCCAGCGATTTAAAACAGGACTTTTATCGGTGGCTTCTGCCGGCTGGCGTCCACTAAGAATAACAGATGATCTTTTTGACACAGCTTCAGACAACGATTGTGGGGCTTTCTTAGAAGAATTACCCGCCATTGTCTTTTGAAGAGTTTCAAATAACATCTCCGCTTCTTCCACCGACCGTGATTTTCCGACCATCTCAACAATTTTATTTTTTTGTTGCTCATTCAGGGAGGGATCTTGCAAAACACGATTCGCATATAGTAACCTAGCGTTGGAGAGGTTTACCTCTTCCAAACGATTCTTAACTTTTGATAATAAATTTCTTAATTTCTTGTTCTCTTTGTTTAGAGACTCATTTTTTAACTCAAGGCGGTCAGTTTTATACTCAATGCCTTCAAGGTCTTTCTTGTCAACACCATCAGTCGAAGCAGATGCCACATAGACACCTTCTTCTTCCTCTTGTTCGGCGACTTCATCTTCATCATACTCTGCGACCATTGCTTGGTCTTCTTTGGGAATGTCAATAGTCAACATCTCTTTGAATACGTCCACAAGATGACTTTCGTCTAACTCTATCTCATCGTCCCGGTTGCCTGGAGCGTCTAGTTCTGGTTCCATGTCCAAATCAAGACCGACTTCATCAGCGATCTCTTCTCTGTCCATCTCAAAATCTGTTTCCTCGGGATCTTGTTCGGCGTCGGCAGCAGCGATGATTTGATCGAGGTCAACCACCACTATATCTTCGTCTGAGACGGATGGGTCATGTGCCATAGGTACTTCTAGTTCGGCGTCGGCGTCAAGTCCTGTCTCGTCGCCCATTGCAAGATCGTCTTCATCTTGCTCCAGAATAGATTGCATTGCTTTTTCTACTTCTGAAGAATATTTTTCTATAACCGCCGTCTCGGCGCTCTTTAACGCAGCTTCACGAAGTTGTCCTGCGTCCAAAATGGCCTGCTCTAGCATAGAATTAGACATAAATTGCTCCCCTTAAGATGGCAGTTAATCAAAATAAATAGTTGTGAGCAATACAAATAGCCACTTTGGATTAAAATTAGGTAGAAATACCTGATCCGGTCAAGGTCAGCATTTCGCCAGAGGCAATGTTTGTGAGTTCTGCATAGATTTCATATCTAGTATTCCCACCATATGGCTGAGAGATAAAAACATCTTTCATTCTACCATTTAAGGTGATCTCATTGCTTCCAGTAAGTCCGCCAGGAGTTGCTGCCCCTGAAACAGTAATAAAGTGATGTGTGGTTTCGGGCGTGTTCATAGATGCCGTTGCTTGGAAGCTAACTCGGAGGGCATGGGCACCGTGATTGATTACCGTGACAGATTTTGCGACTTGAGGGAACGTGTGTCTCTCTTCTTGTCCTTCAACAAGAGCCTCAGAACCTGAAAAATATGGCAATCCCGCCATCTGGTACGACCCAACGTTGTTAAGCCCTGGAGTTCCGTATGTGTAATTCCTGGTCATTATCTTCTCCCTCGAGTTTTACGATTAACTCGTTTTCCGCTTGGTTTAAGTAGTTCTGATCTATCTTTATTTACCTTATCAATTAATCTTTGTCGGTCAGCACGAGCCGCTGCCTTTATAACGGATGGTTTCGTGTAGTGTGTTCTGGACCTGAATTCTTCAACAATTCCATCTTTTTTTACTTTTTTGATAAATTTGCGGATCATCCTATCGTTGTTTCCGCCACATTCATCAGCAGTAACGGTGACGCACCCACTAACTCTTTTTGAAAAATTACTATTTTTTTGCCTTCTCATTTTTACTACTTTCTTATTTTAGTTTGGATACGACTGATCCCCAGTTTCGCATCCCTGGTAAATTGTTTATATTAACACCTGGGTCCCCAGGGGCTTGTCCGGACATTGCGCCCCGTCCGTCGGCAGAGGGAATGGGGCTTGTTCCTTCAAAGAGTTCAGGATTAGAAAATTTACTTTTGATATCATCATAACCATTGTTTCCAATAGCTGAGAGGACTTGTTTCTTTATTTCCGTCACCTGTGAAGAAGCTCTTGTGTTTTGCTGAGGTTGTCTAGGTTGGTGTTTGGACTCTTGGACCAAAGATGACCCTTGAAGACCTTGTGCAACTTCTGTGATAATGCCTGAAAGAACACCCTCTTCGAAGATTACTTCTTTCACGCACTCTTTAATAATATTTTTGAGTTCAGATTTTTTCATTGTTCTCTTTCTTGCGGGTTACGCACCTATTATATAGTACACATAAATATCCAAAGCGCCAGCGTCAAGGCTGTTCAACATCCCACTACCGTCATCAAAGACGTGGATTTTAGCAGTGAGTGCCTCCGTTAATTTAGTGGATGCGGCTGCCAGAGGAGATACCTCACTGACGGCGGCTACATACGGGGCAGAAGTTGCGCCGGTTCGTTCAATGTTGGCCTGACTCGCAAAGTCAAAGACTTTACCACTAGCGTTATACAGCCCAAGGTCAACTACAGCCATTGCCTCTGAACCGTCATCGCCGGCAGCGAAGGTTTGTGTACAATCAAAAACATATTTGGTTAATATCGCATTGTCTGGTATGGTTACACCAAGAGATACCGGTCCAGCCGACCGAGCATAATCGTTACTATCCACAGTAATCTTGGCAACTCTTTCCACAACTGCCCATACGCCGTCGCTTGCTTCCGATGTTACAGAGGCATCTAAAAGATTTAGCTCAGCAGGAGTACTAGTAATTGCTGTCCCAGCTACAGTTATTGATCCAGAAGCTTTTATATCTTTGGTTATTACGTCCCCAAGAAATGTAGCACCGGCTGAAGAAGACATTACCGTGCCACGAATCTCGCCGTTAACATCTAGTTCGACGTCAGGGTTATTCTTTCCGATTCCAATATGCCCGTTCGCTCCTTCAATAGTAAGCCTATTTCTAAACCCATTATTGCTTGAATCAGTAGCAATCTGGAATGGGCGCAAACTAGAGCTTTGAGCATTTGGACAAAAGGTTGATAAAAACAAAGCATTTGCTATAGACCCAGTGAACGTAGCGCCTGCATCACCTTCCATGGCAATTGATGCAAGACGATTGTTGCGAGAATTAGAATTTTGCCCATCCTGATACCAGTCTATATATGGATTATCGTTTTCTCCGCTGTTGTCACTGTCGGCGGCAAGGCGGATTCCAACATCGGCTGTTCCCTGTAGCCGAATGACCGCCTCAACTCCGGTTCTCTCCTGTATATCAATAGTATGCTGAGGTCCGGAAGTTCCTACGCCAATACGATTAGAACTACCATCAATAAAAAACATATGATCGGCGTTATTGCTCTCCACTCGGAAATCTTTGTCTGCGCTTGATTCGTTGAAAACAGCCCCGCCATCAAAGTTACTATTGCCAAGAACGTCTAAGGTTCCTGTCACTTGATGTAAATCGCCAGAACTATTCCCTATTTTAGAGTCACCGTCAGCCTCTAGTCTAATTGCGAAACCCTGTCCGCCGCTACCACTTGCACCAAAGCCACCCATCTTTAATCGTCGTCCCCGAGCACATCATTAAGCGCACGATTAATTCGATCAGCCTTTGTCAGGTGGGTCTTCACTTGGCTTTCGGCAACCAAGAATGCACCTGTGGTGCTTGGTTCAGAAACCAAATCAAAACAGAGAAGTTGAAAGTCATCTTCTACCATAGTGGTGCTACCCTCTTGACGAGTTGAGCCTAGTCCACGGCTAGAAATGCCTAATTGAACTCCGCCATCAACCAACTGCCTAGCTATCTGTCCGGCGGGAGTATTGAGAATCTTCATCTTTCCCATGACATCATCGCCTTTCCACCACACTTCGGTCATCACATGACTAGCGTTCTTAAGCTCCACAACTGAGGTGTCTGGGTGGTCTAGTTCCCCAATGGCCCTGCCTTCTTTGACAAGTTTTTCGTAGTTCTTTATTTCTCGTTCCAGAATGGGACGAGGATAGACTCTACCGTTACCGTTCTTTGCTTCAGCGCACTGAATCTTGCCAGCCACGATAAGGTGAGTACCATCCCGATTACCGTTACGTTCTTCTTCGGTGAGAAGATCATCACTGTAATCTAGGTTCATAAACTCTTGTAATACATATTTCTTAGTCATTTTTATCTCCTTTTAGTGCGGGCGCTACCCGCACGATACTGCTACCCCTGCAACAGTTTGTTACTGGTCTTAGCATCCATTTTTGAGTCCACACACTCTTTAGCTCTGTATTCATGTTGGAATCCTCCATCCGAGATGAGCATACATAACACATATGATGTTCCAGAAGATAAACACCCCAACAAGAGAGCGTTTACAAAAGAAACGTCAAAGGTAAATAGTTTGCTAAAAGGGTTTAGGAGCAAAAGAAGGACCCCAGACCAAAACCCCACACACATAGGACAGTGAAAAAAATAATTACTTGGACGCCACGGTTCAAGTATTTTTGAAAATGTTAAAATTTGTGTCAATCCATACGCACAAAGTATGAAATATAATAAGTCCACAATTTTCCTATCTAGTACAAATAGCCGTAGCCGACAAAGCTATATGGAGTTTCAATAGAACTCGCTCTGCCGTATGGAGTTTCCTCTGTGGGGGTAACATCTCCAAGTTCCGTTGTCTCTGCCTCATCGGGGTCGGTAAATCTGTCTTCAATATCTTTGTCATACTGTTTTGCTTTAATCTCTTCCCCAAGACTCTGTTTAACAAACTTTTCAATTTCTAGGAGTGCAACTTGTACAGGATCTACGCCTTCTGGTCCATCCCCGTAAAGTGCTTCTAAGACACCAAACTTCAAACCGCCTTGGATGAATGTGTGTTCAATTACGCCACCCTTTTCCAGTGAAGCCATAAGATCTCTCTGGTAACTATAAATGTTAGAATTGTCTCCAGTATACATTTTAGGTATAGCCGAAATACTCTTAGCTGATGGAGATATTACAATATCCATTTTTTCGTGGTCGGTTATCAAATAATTTCCGGAAAGAGTTTTTCGTATCTGAAGCTCAACCTGAGCTTGAATTGGCTTTTTCTCTTCTGGTTTACTTATTTTAATCTTTATCGACATCAGGTTTGTACTCATTTACTAAATTTTGAAGTTTAAGAACTTTCTTCAGGTCTTTTTCGTTGAACCTGGAAACATTAAAGTTTTCTATCTGCTCGATAACAAGTCTGGTATTAGCTGTCATTTGTTCATCGTCTTTTATGTCTTCAGACAAAAGAGAACTTGTCACACCGTCTTTTATTCTTTGTAATTCTTTAACTAGAAAAAGCTGGAAGTCCGCCACGTTATCCCCTAAAGACAGAATGTATTTGTTTAGAAGATCTCGTTGTTCGGGAAGCAGGTTTGAGTATTTATCATTAAAATTATTGACAAATGTTTTTACCACAAGAGTGTCAACAGGCTTCATGTCTTCGTTTTGTTCGTTATTCTTTCCAGAAAGAGTTTCTAAAATTTCTTGTTCTAGTAGAACCCTTGTTTTCAAAGGTGTATTTTTATTGAAAAGCTGATACACAGTAGCATAACTTTTATAGTTTGGAACAAAATTAGAAAAAGTTGATGTTCCAAGATCAGTGTTAACTTGCTTGATTAATCTACTCTGCTCATTGAATATTTCTTTTTTGTCTAGGTCGCTGTGTTGCCTAGACGCCAAGAAAATAACTTTTTCTGCGGTATACTTGTCAAGTGCATCTTCTTTTATAAGTGCTTTGTAGCAACCTAATTCCTTAGAAAGGTTTGTACCCTGTTTGAAATACTCTTTTAGAATAGAGATAGCTTTATTTTTACGTTTCGTGTCTCGACTAACTATAGATTTTGTAACTTCTCTCAAGAGAGCTTCGTATACAAATGCTGTATTTCTTTTCTTGTTATGTTTAGTCTTCATCGTTTTTTTCCAGATCACTTATAAGTTTTAGAATATCGTTATTTGTTTCCCTAATCAATATTTCTTCTGATTGCATAGATTCACCAACGGTTCCTCTAGAGAGCGGACCCATTTCACCAGACCACCCTTTAAATAGGTTTCTATCTGAGCTAGAGCCAACACTTTCTCCTGCACCAGCCAAATAGCTCCTAAGTCTTGCGCCGCCTCGGCGACCATCTAACTTAACTGTTTCATAGCCGTTATCGTTCCTTGATCCTGGTTCTGCCAGAAGGGGACCTTCGTCTTCAGGTGTCTCTGCTCCAGCATCAGTATCGCCGCCAAGGTCGCCGCCAAGGTCGTCGCCTAAGTCATCTCCGCCGCCGGCATCATCACCAAGACCACCTGCATCATCGCCGCCGCCACCCGCAGCAGCGGCAGTAACCGCCTCACCAGCGGCGGTGCCCATAGACTCAATAGAGGCAGCATGCTTTGAATCAGTATATTGCTCAAATTGCATTCTCTCTATTTCATCATCATCAAGTTTAAAAATGTTTTTATAAACCCATCTCTTTGAAAAATATCCATCAGTTGCAGCGCCAGCAATTTCAAACCTAGAGCGGAGATGCTCAAGCTCTTGTAGTTCTGCAATTTTAGAAGGATTATTAAGAGTTAGTTTAAAATTAGTTAGATCTGTATTGCGATATCCAAGTGTAAACAAATGAATAATACATATTTTCTCAACTTCGGCGACAACAACTCTCTGGAGTCTTTGAATAGTTCTAGCAAAACGAATGTCTTTTTGTGCTAGCGTAGTCTTATCCTCCATAGCGTCTGATTGTGCCAAATAAGCCTTTGGGACCTTCAATGCAGAGAATAGTTTGTCCCGAAGATACTGTACATCCTCAATGTCGCCCGTAAATGATCCACCAGCAAGTGTTTCAATCCTGGATGAGTTACCGGCTCGGACAGGGATATAATAATCTTCATCAATACTCATAGCGTTGTAGCGAAGATCAACTCGTCCAGTGTCTCCATCCACAATCTGATTTCTTTTCATCTGGGTCTTGACCTGTTCAATATATTGCTCAACATCTTCCGCAGGAATATTACCAACATCAATATAAAATACCCGACGTTCAGGCGATCGAACAATACGGTAGGCCATCATAGCGTCTTCTAGTAATGTAAGCTGACGCCAGATTCTTCTGGATGGCTCTAGGACTGAAGTTCCGTAGGGAACGTACTTGTCGTTACCCAAGACCCTAAAGTGGGCTAACTGCCAGTTTTCAAATGTAACCCCCGGCTGTGAATCCCCGCTCCAATAATACTGAACATAATTGGGGTTTGTCGGGTCCTTACCCTCTAGTCTTTCAACTTCTCGAACTGGAAGTGGAATAACATTAGTAATACCTATATCATCATCCACATCCAAATACAGGAAATAGTCGCCGTACTTGCACATGCTTCTTGCCCAACCAAACAAGTTTGAATCGATGTTCAACACAGTATAAAGTAACGTATTAATAATTTCTTTTATTTCTCTGTTGTGGCACTCAACATTTACCAAAGATGTTAGTTCCGAAGAGGTTGTTATCTCATCAGCATAAACATCTAGGGCAGAAGCAATTTCTGGCATATACTCCATTTGGTCAAAATCTGTATAACGAAGTTGTTTGTCACGATTAAGTAACACCTTACTCTGTAATCCAGAAAATGGGTTATAGTATTCTTTTTTCTTAAATTCCTTACCAGTGGCAGTAGTAAATTTATACTTAGTAACTGTCCTAGCCGTTGTTCTAGTGACAGCCGGCTGATTATAATCAACCAGGGGTCCGCTAAAGAGTCTAGTCAACCTCTTAAATAAGGAAGACTGTTGATTCCTTGGATTATTCTCATTGCTCTTGTTTTGATTACTATTGTCAGCCATTTCTATCCCTTAATTATCCACGACAAATCGTATTTCTTGCCGTCGTTTCCTTCAAAAGTGTTTTGTGGTTTACCTGTTGGTTTATATCCTTGCATACCTTCTATTTTTGTGTTGAAAGTACTGTTACTAACTGTAATACCACTGATCATCGCTTTTTTATACTCTATTTCTCTTTTATTTACCGTCAAAGCCGTATCTCTTACCCAACAACCAATACAAGATGCTATAACAAGATCATCGTTATAACCACGCATGGCTTGAGGTCGGCCATTATGCCAAACAAAAGTCTTTACCTCGTTAGCCAATCTCCTTGAGTTAATAGTAATTAGTTTGTTTCTAACGAATTCCTCAAACTTAGCTATAACAAGTGGTCTAGTTTTCATAGACATAGTAAATCCTGGAACACCACCGATAGCTTCTGCTGTAGCCTGATCTACATATTCATGAGTCGCTCGGACACTATAATATATATTACTATAACCAATCTCTTCAATGCGACTGAGAACGCCTATACCTAAAGAATTGTTCTCGATGACCAACAGAGCGTTATTATACTCTGAAGCCATGCTACAGAGATGAGGGGCAAACATATCGGGGGTTATCTTACCTTGATATTCCGCTACCTGTTGCATTGTCTGTAAGTCTAATATTTGACAGACACTAAAATCTGATCCGTCACCACGAGCAACATCAGCGACTGCAATATAATCTCGACCCTCCACGGGCTGTTCCCAGATCCAATAATTTCTATCAAAGCCCGTCCTATGATTAGGTTCACAGATATTTTCCAATATTCTTTTTAAATCGTCCCCATGAACGACAGTCTCTCCAGAAGCATTAAAGTTGCACTCTAACTCCTGGGCGATTTCTCGCTTGGACATATTACGAGTTTCTTTTATAAACCATTTTTCATCACGTTCTGGGTGGACTGTCCATGGCAATTTCATCGGATTGAAATCGTTCTTACCCTCTTCAGCTTCAACATAATTTTTATGGAACCAGTTGCCTACACCATACGGAGTACTGAGGGCTATACAAGTACCACCTGTTGATAGGGTAGGATAAAGCCCAGCCCACATTTCATCCAGACCTTCAACAATTGCAGCTTCATCAATCACGAGTAGCGAAAGTGCCTCAGAACGACCAGCGTCACCGGAGGTTGACGATGCCTTTACAACAGAGCCATTGGTCAACTCGAACGAGTTTCTATTATCAATAGCGATTGAAGCAATACGCAGCCAAGCAGGCAAGTTTTTATAAATCGCTTTAGACTTCTTGACTAAGTTAGCAGCAGTATTTAACTTAGTAGCTACAATCAAGATGTTTTTATCTCTATGAAACAACATCATCCAAGCGACATAGGACGCTACAGTGGTAGATATTCCTAACTGTCTAGCTTTGAGGATAATGTTGAAACGATGCTTTTTAAAATCCCGTAGAGCCTCTTCCTGAAACTCGTACATATCAAACGGTATAAGACCATGCAAAGGGTGTGATATCCTTGCATACTTATTAGAGAAATATACAGGATCCTTGCCGCAACGGACGATCTCTGCCATCATTTCTTTTTTAGTAAGGCTCATTTAGGCCTCTGGCGTATCTGGGTTCTTTGAAGCCTTGTCATTAGAAGGACGTTTGTCCGAGAACAGATCTAAGAACTTCTTAATTCCATCTTCGGTGTCGTCTTTGGAGGGTTGCTTTAATGTTTCAACATCTTCTGCACCGCCGATCTTATAGCGTTTAGTAGCCTGAACCCAGTTTCTAACTCTGGACGTGCTCTGAACCATAATATCAGCATCTGCAATCTCGGATAAGGTTACGGTCTCTTTCGTCACCTTCTTATACTCTTTCTTAAGGTACTTAACAATATCACCGAACTTTCTCTCGATCTCATTTTCAAATTGGGCTCTTGGATGGATCTCTTTCATCAATACTTCACCGTGATATGTGACAATGAGATTATCCGCAGCGAAGCGAACCCTAAATCCATCTATAAGACGGCTGTCCAGAACTGGATGTCCCTCTTCTCTGTTTAAACCTATTTTTTCGTCCATATTATCATAGCCATCATATGCATTTGCTGCGGCTTGACTCAACCCTCTTACTATGTCCAAAATATTAGCCATTTTTTTACTCTCCTATAAATTCTATAAATGTAAGCTTTGCAAGTTTTAAGAATTGTCTTGATTAACGGTGGTTTATATTCGCCATCTTGTGGTCGCCATCCGCTATTCCAACGATCCTCCCTAAACTCTACATAGTTAACATAACATTGCTCGCAACACTCAAACCTATTCATATATAGGTCGTCTCTTGATGAAAATGAATATGTTTTACAAACCGGGCAAGTTCTGTTTGGTTGCTCAGCGTTGTGCTTTTTCTTAATTTCAACATCACCGACCAAAAAAAACTTTTTACGGTCCTTAAGAGTTTGTAATTTTGTTCTTCTATTCTTAAGTTGAACTAAATAACTTTCCTCTCGTTCTGTCTCCCAGGTAGATCTAAAATCCTGTACTGCTTCTTTGCCGTATTTCTCTGATATCGCCTTTTCAACGGCGGCGACATAATTTAAATCTTTTTTCATTATTTCTGATATACTGCATGAACAATCCCTACAGAAAGTCCCGTCCCTAACAGTAAACCAGTGACAATTCCGACTGTTCCCCGATTTCTGTCAAACCATGAGTTGTTTTTATTAAGTTGTTCTTCTAGCTTGGTGATGGAACGAATGTACGTCACCTGCATCTGAGTGCAGACCTTTTGGTCCACCGAGCACTCGGCTATTTTAGCATTGGTATCAATTTTCTTTTGA
>Ga0209336_10000571_pt1 | contig 18910 bp, 29 predicted proteins | sample LinPmetageLP32_FD_184042 | JGI IMG/M metagenome (GOLD analysis project Ga0209336, IMG submission 184042) | Marine viral communities from the Pacific Ocean - LP-32 (SPAdes) (version 2) | ecosystem: Environmental > Aquatic > Marine > Oceanic | place: Pacific Ocean | collected 2009-08-23 | reverse complement strand
GGACTAACATAATGTTCTGTTGTTAACACGTTGATATATAAGCAATGTTCCGCTTTTTAGGGGGTAATGTTCCGTAATGTTCCGTAATGTTCTGTAACGTGAGAACATTATGTATACGTAGCAATTGATGACAGCTTGTGACAAGCATTTACAATACTTGCCTATCAATTCATATCAATTCTTTAGTATATATAATAATGATTGTAATGTTCTTTTTCTTAAATAGTTTAAAACTTTATTTTCGACCCCCCTTAGAGCGTAGTACTTCCCCACAAAATATCTCAATCTAAAAATATGACCATCCAATTCTGCCAAAAAAAGAACATTAGAACATTCCTTGTTTTGCAAGGGCTTACAGCGACACGTGTTAGAACATTACAGTACATTACAGTACATTACACATTTACTCACCATATAATAAGTTTACACACAGCTTGACATATATAGACACCTATGGTACTATATTGATAGTGGGATTTTCCGCTAACTTTTACAAAGGAACTACAGACATGAATACGCAATTACATACAACATCACAAGTCGCTGAGGTTTCCAGCGGTGGCTTAAGTACAACCACCTCACAAGATGTTAGTCCACGGACTAACAATGTTCCACAAGTCGAGGTAGCTTCCATCGGATCAAGCGCAATGTTATCCGAACTATCAATATCCCAGTGGACAGGCCGCAAGAAAGACAAGAAAGCATCTCAAGATGTTACCTCTGACAACAATGCCGAATCTGGTGTAGCCAATGTCACTAAGAAGTTACTAGGTAGTTGTGCCGAACTTGCCGTGATACACAAACTGACAGGTAGCATTCGTAACGTACATTATGGCATGACAATGCCGTGGTCAGATACGGGCTTGCGACTACTACCAACAGCGCAGTACTTCAAGTATCACCAAGCCATGACTGACCTAGAAAACAAATGGCGGTCATGTGTTAACGACTTCCTACAGTCTTATCAGTGGGAGATCAGTCAGGCACAAGCCAAACTAGGTGACTTGTTTGACGCTAGCGAGTACCCATCAACTGACACGCTTACCACCAAGTTCGCGTTCAATCTCAACTACATTCCGCTACCAGACGCAGGTGACTTTCGTGTGGATGTTGGCAAGGACGCAGTAGATGAGGTCAAGTCAAGTTACTCTGACTACTACAACAGACAACTCACTAAGGCAATGGATGACGTGTGGACACGTTTACATGACGCACTCACACGTATGTCCGAGCGTCTGGCTATCAGTAGTGACGGCAAGAAAGAGATATTCCGTGACAGTCTAGTCAGTAACGTAGTCGATATGGTCGAGCTACTAGACGTATGTAATGTCACCGGTAACGTCCAGATGACCACCATGCGTGATAAGTTGTCAGACGCTATGTATGGCGTGACCGCCGAGATACTACGTGAGGACGAGCATACACGTGCCGAGACTAAACGCACAGTGGATCAGGTCATTGCATCACTTCCAAGCGTGGACGTGTAACAATGGGACAAGTAATAGCCGTACTTGTGGTTGGTATGTTACTGACCCTCACTATTCTGGAAACACTCAGTGGGTGTGGTCAACGCACCTACTTCCAAAACCGCACGTGGGTAACAGGTGAGTGCCTGTTCATCCCATACACCACCACATCAGGTAAGTGGTAAACTTGTTAGTCCACGGACTAACACAACAAGGAGAACTACAATGTCTAACGCAGAACAAATGTACGCACTAAGTCTAGATCAGATCGCTACCGCCATACGTGTAGGTGGTAACAAGCGCACTGTCTTGGTACAGGGTCACATGGGCACAGGTAAATCATCACTGTTGAATATGTTATCGGATGAGTTATCCACCCATACACCATACTATTGTGATTGCACCACCAAAGACTTGGGTGACATTACAGTGCCGAATATATCAAAACTAGATAATGGCACGGGCTTTGTGTCGTATCTTACTAATGAGGAGCTAGGCGCACACCTCGACAAGCCAATCATCCTCATGATTGATGAGTATGGCAAAGCCAATACAGCGGTCAAGAACGCTATGTTACGTCTTATGCTTGAACGCAAGATTGGTTCATATACACTACACCCTGACTCGTTAGTGTTTGCCACTACTAACTTGGGAGCCGAGGGTGTCGGTGATCTAGTACCGCCACACGCACGGAACCGCATTACTGTTGTTACCATGCGTAAACACGACAACATGGAATGGATTGAATGGGGTATTAACAATGAAATCGACCACACTTTACTTGGGTGGTGTAAAGATAACCCGCAACTCTTTGCGAGCTTTGAGACTATCAAAAACCCAGAAGAAAACCCGTACATATATCACCCCCGAGATCAGCGTACAGCGTTTGTCACACCCAGATCGTTGGAAGCCGCTTCCGATTGGCTCAAAGAACGTGAGGCGTTTGACGATCAAACGCTAACAGGTTTACTCATGGGTACGATAGGTGCGCGTGGTGCTATGGACTTGATGGCATTTGTCAAGCTGGCAGATCAGCTACCCTCACTTGAGAGTATCAAGAAAGACCCCCAGAACGCCAAGGTTCCTGACAGTGCATCAGCAGTGTGCATGGTGGTGTATCGCACACTAGCAAGTTTGGAGAAAGATTGGGTCAACTCATGGATGGACTACATGGTGCGTCTCGACAAAGAAGCACAAGGTATGTTCGCCAATGGTGTACGTGCGCCCAAGTATTCCAAGCAGTCTATGGTGATGACCAACAAGAAGTTCACCGAATGGGCTATGGCTAACAACTATATGTTTGCGGCTGACAAGAAATAGTTAGTCCACGGACTAACATCTTACGGGGTGGGGCATGGTGTCTCACCCCCAACAGGAGAATGACAATGTTAACACTAGGCAAACAACTCACTACAGAACAACGGCTATCCAAAGCTGTTGTCGATATCATGGGTAAAGACAAGTACATTGCACTGGCTGGTATTCTTATGATCGGTGAACGTACTGTCAAAGAAGACATACCTACTGCCTGTACGAATGGTCGTGATGAGATGTACGGTAGGAAGTTTGTAGACGATCTATCTGACCCCGAACTACGGTTTCTTGTACTGCATGAGAGCTACCATAAACTGTATCGACATCTCACCACGTGGAAACATCTATATGATGAAAACCCACAGCTTGCAAATCAAGCGTGTGATTATGTTATCAATCTCAAGATAGCTGATGACAATACCGATGGGTTCGCAGTCATGCCTCAAGGTGGTTTGCTTGATCGCAAGTTCAAAGATATGGATAGCGCACAAGTATACGCTACCATCAAGCAAGATCAGGAAGAAAACGGAAGTGATGGTGGGGGTAATTCCTCCGATGGTTTCGATGAGCATGATTGGGATGGCGCACAAGAACTAAGTGATACAGAGCAACGTGAGCTAGCCCGTGATGTCGATGAGGCAATACGTCAGGGTGCGCTTATCGCTGGCAAGCTAGGCAATGGCGCAGATCGTAGTATGACTGACCTACTCAAGCCACAGATAGATTGGCGTGAAGTGATGCGTGAGTTTATATCTACGACTTGCACAGGCAATGACTACTCTACGTGGCAACGTCCTAACAGACGATACATATCCTCTGGAATCTATATGCCCAGTGGTATATCCGAGAGTGTCGAAGGTATTGTCATTGCTGGTGATATGTCTGGCTCTGTTGGTCAGGCCGAACAGTCAGTCATACTTACTGAGGCTAAGTCATGCTTCGATGCTGTACATCCTAATTGGGTACGTATGCTGTATTGGGACACAGAAGTATGTTCTGACGAGACATACGAGCAACACGAACTCGATGACTTTATCAATTCTACAAAACCCAAAGGTGGCGGTGGCACTAATGTCGAGTGTGTACCAGCGCATATGACCAAGCACAATATCAATGCACAAGCCGCTATCGTTATCACCGATGGACACATATGGGGTTCATGGGGCAAGTGGGATTGCCCAGTATTGTGGGTGGTAATCGACAACAAAAATGCCAAGCCAGATGTCGGCACGGTAGTCCACGTAACTAGTAGAGACTTAACATAAACAAGGAGAAGTAACATGAAGACAACAAAAGAACTTACTGTAGATGCCACAAGAGATTGGGCTACAGCGTGCGGCTTGGTGGAACGTGCAGTTAACACTGAGGCAGAGCGTATCTTACGAGAGGATAACTTATCCCCCGAAGCGTTCATTCAATCCGAAACATTACGTGCCGCTTGGATACGTATCAAACAAGGTTAGTCCACGGACTAACATATTAGGAGAACTAAAATGATATACAGACCAAATATATTAAACACCTTTGAACAGGTAGAAGCTAAGTACAACAGCGTTAAACCATTGGTGAGTAAGCACCACAAACGAGAGGATGACATACGTCCACTAGGTGATCGGAGACGCAAGTGGGAGCGCATAGAAAGGGTAGATAGTAACAAGTACGTGTTACACGATGCTGTAATGTATAGTGGCATCAACCCTTATGAAGCCTCTAATAGTTATTGGTGGGCTTATATTAAACGCCCCCCGATTACATGGGAACGTAAAGACGGTAAAGAGTTTGTAACTGTCCGGCCTAATATTCAATTATCTCATGACACGTCACGGTTTCAATTCTTACGTGCTTACTTGCCGTCAGGGTTGTACTTCGACAATCATACTAAGCACGGTAGACACGTGATAAACAATGTGTTCATAGCACGACCTAGAGATACTAAAGACAAGACCGACTATCATCTGACGTTTGAGCGTAATGATCTCATGTGGAAGTGTGTCACTGAGCCGTGGGCTGAAACACGTTCTGTTGTAGACAAAGAAAAGAAAGCCGAATTACGTGCTGACTTAGAACAGTTCTATGAGTGGATGTGTTCCGTTGGTCCTTTACTCGATACTGGATACGAGAACATAAGGCATCTACGAGAAGAAGCACTTAATGAAGCTATGGCTACACGACTACACTTACCAAATGAATACATAAATGTGAGCCATAGCTTAGACTTTTCAGTAGAGGTTGCATTACAAATACTAAAGGATTATAATCATCCACTACGTATACATTTAGCTACTAACTTTTTACTACGAACAGATATAAAATCTATTGAAACAACAGAAGACCAGCAAGAGTTTCGAGCAAAGTACAATAGTTGGATGAACAAAGCCTTTGGGCTTACGATTGATAAGGAGATTACCAATGCCTAGAATAAATGAAATAGAGACACATGACTTAATTCCTATTGAGAACATACATAAGGTAGAAACTCATTCTTATCTTAGGATGTTTATGGGTAAGGTACGTGAGGTGTACCCTAAATGCCAATTCTCATTTGGTAATTCGCCAAACGATAACGGAGCTATGTCAGTCCACGTGTACCATGATTGGAAACCTATAAGCATGGGTAGGATTGGCTACGGTAACTACCGTGATACTGGAGGTGAAGATACTTTTATGGTTGCTAGCAATCGTATATCAAATGGGAAGTATAGTTCTGGTAGTCCTCAATACAATATGAAGATGACAAAGAATATGGATGTAGCTGTACGTAATGCTAAGTCGTTTCTACGTGATCTATCTAATGTAGAGTTAGCAAGCTCAAATAGTGTATTGTGCCGTAGATCATGGGGTGATACCGAAAGCACTTCACGTGGTAATATACGAGAAAAGTTTGAGCGAAGTGTCCGTAACTCTGATGTTGTCATCCGAGAGTTACAGCATCTAGTAACCACAGGGCATGAATTTCTGGATGCAGAATTTTCTAATTCGATCACAGAACTTCTACAGGCACACAAAAACCACGCAGAAGTTAAGAACAGTATGTCTACAAAAGTTATTATGGTGTCTGTAGAACAACGCCCTAGTGGTACTTGTTTTGAACTTGCACATACAGAAGATATATCTGAGTTCGGTGCGCTTTGGCATCCGTTAGGTACTTTCTCTGAGGATACCATGCAAGCTGAGTACTCTGACGTTGCTGGTAAATTAGCTGTACTTCAGATGTGCGAAGTTGGTCAGTGGGTTGATGGGGTTGGCTACAAATCCACACCAACGGTGCATTATGTTACTACCTAACACACCCGATGATAAGTTATACCGTGTTCAAGTACATGATGATACAAACGCTATCGAAGTATCATGTATTGGCATGGATAAGGTTGACGCAGAAGCAGAAGGTATGTATTGTTCTTCTGATGATTTGCCAACATGGTTACAAGAACGTCTAGCTGTATTGATGGTAACGGATTGGAAACCGATTACCGTAGTTATAAAAGATGTAGGTAGACGTATAGATGAAACTACGTACTGGGTAATTAAGCCTAATGAACTATAGAAGATTAGAATCATGGGAACTAGAGCAGATCGAAAGGTTTGCAACTGAACTAGCCCAATGTGCTTCAAGAGCAGTCTATGTAGATGACGTTGATCGGTTAGAGAATTTAACTGAGAACGCTCTACATAGACTAACCCTTTTAAATGAAATACTTGGAGATGTTAGTCCACGGACTAACATTTCTGGGTGAAACCAGTTTCTAGGAGAACTACAGATGTATTACATTATGGTAACTACCAACGGAAAAATAACTTGCCAAGGTGCGTATAGCCATGAGTTTGCTGTATATGCAAAGAAAGCACGTCTAAAGAAGCAAGACCCCTATCGTCAGATAGATATTGTTAAGAGCAATTAGATGCCTAGAAGAACAAAAGAAGATAATTCTGGCTGGCCTAAACATATTAAGAACACAAAAGATAGAGAGAAAAGTATTGCGAAGAAGATGAAAGGCCAGATGTTTGAGGATGTTACTTTAAAAGGCGACAACAAAGTTATTCACTGGAATACCATAAAACGTGTTTGGAGGAAAAATGACTGAAGATTTATATTACTCTCTAGTGCTGTTTTTAAATAATTACGTTGAGCTTATCTCTACTCACCCTTCTCTACAAACTTGTTTAGACGCTTCTATCTTAATGGGTGCGGGCGCAGCTTGTATTGAAATTTCACTTCTACAGGGTTTGTCATGAGAAAAGTATTACTAATTATTTCAAAGTATGTCGCAAAACTTGATTCGTATCTATGGAGCAGATTGCATGGTAGGCGATGATCGCAAGCTGGTAGAGATTTGGCATCTATATGATGACGGTAGCCGTTGCCATGAACGTAATATTAAAACGGTTGAACTATCTTTACTTCCAAAATGTCCGAAGTGGTTGAAAAGGATTTTTTCTAATGGCGATGACACCAGAAGCAAAAGTTAAAAAGGTTGTATCAAAACAACTTAAAGAGTTAGGAGCCTATTACTTTTACCCTGCCACAGGTGGATACGGCAGAAGCGGTGTGCCAGACATAGTAGGATGTTATAGGGGGATGTTCTTTGGAATAGAATGTAAAGCAGGGAAGAACACTCCTACCCCACTGCAAGAAAAGAACTTACGGGATATAAATACCGCCGGAGGTTTTCAAATAGTGGTTAATGAAGATAATATGAAAGAGCTAGCAAACACGCTCAAGTTAGCATCTTTTTGTAAATGATAAGGAGGATGTAGATGGAACAACCTTTACGAGAGAAGCTATTGGAAACAACAGCTAGAGCAATGGCAAAAGAAATTGCTAGTTGTGTAGATAATGGGAAAGTTTCTCAAAACATATTAGGAAGTACTGGCGTATGGATAGATACCGATGACCATACACACGCCATTCAAATATGGATAGATTGGGGGGAAGAAAACGCTGAACTTAACGCAGTAGCACACTCTTTAACCGTAACAGATGAAGGTGTACTTCAAGAAGACAATACAGCCGAACCGATAGTTATTCTGGGGCCAAAACAATGATAATATATAAGCATGAAGTTGGCACAAAATGGTACGAGCGTGAGTTTGGTACGGATACACGTAGTTGTTTAAGATGCCAGACAGAGTTTGTATCTGAGTCGATTGATAATCGTATATGCCCCGACTGCAAAGGAAGTGATGAGTGGAAACACTCTGAACAGGGTCTTGGACATAATGGTGTAGAGGTAACTGATGTAAGGTTATCTGATTGTGGAGAAGAATTTGGAATTAAGGATTGGCGTTCCAGAGGGGGCATTAAATATAGAAAAGGACGAGTAAAAAAATGGAATTAATTACAGCTTTAGTTATGTCTTTCGGGGGTTTGTTTGTAGCTGACAACAAAGAATTTTTTGGTGTTACCGAAGAACAGATAAAACAAGGAGCAGAATGGCACTACGTTGGCAAGTCACCACTTGATCCCAACGCAAAGTCTATCCCTGCTCAAATGTGTGATGGCACGTGCGATGAGCCATACATTCTATGGAAACTAAAACTACCTAAATAAAGGAGAACAAAATGGGAGAACAACTGGAGCTACCGTTTGACCCACCGCTTGACCGCACTCTGAAACGTGCAGAGATACTACGTACCGCTGAAAAATATATTACTCAAGACCGAGCCGAACAGCATGGAAACATGAAGGACAACTTCACTACGATTGCTAACTATTGGTCAGAACATCTTGAGACAAAAGTAACCGCTGTTGATGTAGCTATTATGATGTCATTGCTGAAGATCGCTAGGTTAAAAAGTAGCGCAAGTAATGCTGACAACTGGGTAGATGGTTGCGGATACATGGCTTGTGGTGGCGAGTTAGCCTGTGAAGATCGTACAGAGCCATACTTCCCACTAGCGTCCAAGAAAGTTAAATAGCATGGACCTCATAACAGTAGACTTTGAGACTTACTATGACAGAGAGTTTTCACTGTCCAAGATGACCACCGAAGAATACGTGCGTGACCCTCGCTTTGAAGTTATTGGTGTAGGTGTTAAGGTCAACAACAATACAACGGAGTGGGCCAGTGGATCAAGACAACAAATTAGAGATTTCCTACATACGTTTGATTGGGACGGGGCTATGTTCCTTGCTCATAACACTGTTTTTGATGGGGCCATTGCTAATTGGCTTTTTGATATTACTCCTCGCGTATATACCGATACTTTGTGCATTGCCCGTGCTGTGGATGGGGTGGAAGTCAGTGGAAGCCTTCGGGCTTTGGCTGAGAGATATTCTCTTGGGGCTAAAGGTACTGAAGTAGGTGATGCCCTAGGGAAGCACAGGGGCGACTTTACCTCTGAAGAACTTTCTAAGTATGGCGATTATTGCATAAACGATGTCAATCTCACGTACGATCTGTTCAAAGTATTTGCCCCTAATTTTCCAAGGGAAGAACTAAAGCTAATAGATGTAAGTCTACGTATGTTCATAGAACCTACCTTAGATTTAGATCTGGGGTTACTAGAACAACATCTTACAGAAACACGTGACCACAAAGACAAGCTACTTGCTTCTGCCGGGGTAGCTAAGAAAGACCTTATGAGCAATGCCAAATTTGCTACCCTGCTAGAAGGTTTAGGGGTAATACCCCCGATGAAGATAAGCCCTACTACGGGTAAGGAAACATTTGCTTTCGCTAAGACCGACCAAGAGTTTAAGGCTTTGAGCGACCACGAAGACCCACAGGTACAATCTCTAGTATCCGCTAGGCTAGGTAACAAAAGCACTCTAGAAGAAACTAGGACGCAACGATTTATAGATATATCCAAGCGTGGACTACTGCCCGTGCCTGTTAAATACTATGCCGCGCATACTGGTAGGTGGGGTGGGGATGACAAGATAAACCTGCAAAACCTACCTAGCAGGGGGGTTGCAGGGAAGAAATTAAAGAAGAGCATAATAGCTCCCGAAGGGTACACCCTGATAGAAGCTGACTCTTCGCAGATAGAAGCACGGGTACTTGCGTGGTTGGCAGAGCAAGATAACCTTGTCGATGCTTTCGCTAACGATGAAGATGTTTATATAAAGATGGCATCTCGCATATATGGTGTCCCAGAAGAAGAAGTTACATCTGAACAGCGTTTTGTTGGTAAGACTACTATACTTGGGGCTGGCTATGGTATGGGCGCGGTACGGTTCCGTGAACAACTAAAGAACTTTGGTACGGATATAGGTGAGTCGGAAGCCGCAAGGGTCATAAAGATTTATAGGGAAGCCAATCGGGACATATATAACTTATGGAAAGCGGCTCAGAATACAATAGTGTATCTCTCTCGTGGTGACGCATTACCTTTAGGACGTAATAACTTATTACAGGTTGATCTAGATAAGTGCGCGCTCCGGTTACCCTCTGGATTACTGCTTAGATACAGTGAGCTACTTGGCGAGCAGGGGGAGATGGGTATCGAATATACTTACCAAACAAGGCGAGGGCGCACTCGTATCTATGGCGGTAAGGTTATAGAGAACGTATGCCAAGCTCTAGCACGGTGCATAATCGGCTACCAGATGCTGGAAGTATCTAAGAAATACAAAGTTGTTTTAACCGTACACGACTCCATTGTATGCTGTGTACGTGACGAGGAAGTAACTACTGCTCGAGATTACGTAGAAACTTGTATGCGTATGATACCTCAATGGGCAGAAGGACTCCCGATTGACTGTGAGTCTGGAGTTGGAAAATCTTATGGAGAATGTAAATGACAAAAGAACTAGATGTAAAAGAAGAAATCAACGATGAGTGGGTTAAACTATTAAATCACCTAAAAGAAAATTTTCCCGATGACTATAAGACCCTGCGACATATGAATAAAAAATATGGCGAAACCTCGAAACAATTGTTTGAGCAGGGGTATCGTAGCGGATGGAATAGCGCAACTAATATTGTTAAAGAGTCATTACAACCAGCGCATAAAGTTCACTAATGAGTATAGCCCCGTGGTCCTTTGGAGAATGTGAATAAAATGTTAGATGAATATATACTTAAAAGCGGTTATGGACTAACTGGACATAATGCAAATGTTAATATCAAAGATGATTTTTTGCGTTGTCCTAAATGTGATTCGTCAGAGTTAACTATGGACACAACTTCTATGTCTCATGGGATAGTGCATGATAAAAATGGTATTATATCTGAATTTACTTGTAACAGTTGTAAGACACAACTGACTCTTGGACTATTTAATTACGATGTAGGTCTTCCGCAACTTACTGCTCGAATAAATTGGATGGAAAAATATGCCCCTTATGTACCAACTGCTTACGACAAATTACAAAAATATTCACTTACTGGGTACAGCAAAAAACTTAAACAACACGGAGATAAATACGACCTGTGGGATGTAGACATAGGTTCTAAAGATAATGTTCCGTTTGACCCAAAAGAATATGCAACTGAAAAATGAGTATAGCCCCGTGGTCCTTTAGTAAAATTAAAGCCTTCGATCAATGTCCGAAGCAGTTTTACCATGAGAAAATATTAAAAGAATACCCAATGCGGCAAACTGAGGCTATGCTGTATGGAAACCAGTTTCATAAGGCGGCTGAACATTATATAAGAGATTGCGCTCCTATGCCGGAAAGGTTTGATTACGCTGTTGGTGCGTTGGATAGCCTACAAGCTAAACAAGGCGAGAAGCTATGCGAGTATAAACTCGGATTAACTAAAGACTTAAAGCCTTGTGGGTTTTACGACAAAAGTGTTTGGTTTCGAGGTGTAGCGGATTTAATAATTTTAGATGATGATCTAGCATGGGTTGTAGATTACAAAACAGGGAAGTCTGCTAAGTATGCCGATAAAGGTCAGTTAGAACTCATGGCTCTAGCTACCTTCAAACACTTCCCTGAAGTAGAAGAAGTACGTGCTGGATTGCTATTCGTGGTGTCTAAGAACTTAGTAAGAGATACATACCTAAGAGACAATGAATCAATCCTTTGGGAGAAGTGGCTAACAAATTATGGTAAGTTGGAAACAGCGGAAGCTAATGATGTATGGAACCCCCGTCCAAGTGGATTGTGTAAAAGACATTGCGCGGTTATTGAGTGCGCTCACAATGGGAGAAACTAATGGCTTATACTAAATCCCCTCGCCCTTATAAGCATGAGTACGAACTACAAAAAGCACGGGGCGAACATAAATACCGTATGGAACGGCAGAGGGCCAGACGCAAATTCGATAAAGAAAATGGCCCCGCGAAGCGTAAGGGTAAGGACATAAGTCATAACAAACCCCTACGTAACGGAGGCACTAACGCAGACGGATACACGTTACAATCCCCAAGTAAGAACCGCGCAAATAACGGTAAAAAGAAGAAAAAAACCTAGGAGAACGGTTTTGCAGATAATTAATAATAAGGCACTGCTGTTAAAGTTACGGCATCCCAAGCAAGTGACTACGGTAATACCGAAAAGTCGTGAAGTAACTACGAATAATGTATTGGTTAAGTGGGGCGTTACTGAAAGCCACACCTTAAAGAATTTAAATATAAACGTACCATCACCTATTAAAGGACAGTACACGTGGACTGGTCAGCATAAACCTTTCGCGCACCAGAAAGATACTTCCGCGTTCCTGACAATGAATAGGAAAGCGTTCTGCTTCAACGAACAAGGCACGGGCAAGACTGCCTCTGCGATATGGGCTTCAGATTTCTTACTGAAGCAGGGAGCCATAAAGAGAGTGTTAGTTATCTGCCCGCTGTCGATCATGGATAGCGCATGGCGTAGTGACTTGTTTAGTTTTGCAATGCACAGAAGCGTAGATATAGCCTACGGTCCTGCTGACAAACGCCGTAAAATAATAGAGGGCAATGCCGAATACGTTATAATCAACTATGATGGTGTTGCCATAGTACAGGATGCCATAATAGATGGTAACTTCGATCTGATAATCGTGGATGAAGCTACTCACTATAAGAACGCCCAGACTACGCGATGGAAGACGCTAAACAAGATACTAAAACCTGACACGTGGTTATGGATGATGACAGGTACACCTGCCGCACAAAGTCCTTTGGATGCTTACGGCCTAGCTAAATTAATAAATCCCACTTGTGTACCACGTTTCTTTGGCTCGTTCCGAGATATGGTGATGTACAAAATATCTAACTTTAAGTGGATACCCAAGGACAGTGCTATAGATACTGTGTTCAATGCACTACAACCTGCTATACGGTATACTAAAGAAGACTGTTTAGATCTTCCAGACATGGTGTACACCAACCGTGAAGTCGAGATGACTCGCCAGCAACAGAAGTATTATAAAGAGCTACGGAACCGTATGGTAGTTCAAGCCGCTGGAGAGGAGATAACCGCAGTAAATGCGGCGGTTAACATGAACAAGTTACTACAAATAGCTTGTGGCGCAATTTATACCGATAAGGGTGATACACTAGAGTTTGATATAAAACACAGGTACAGGGTTTTACGTGAAGTTATAGATGAATCTAGCCAGAAGGTGCTTGTGTTTGTACCTTTTAAACACGCTATAAGCATACTGGCAGAAAAACTTACCGCTGATGGTATAACTAATGCTGTCATACAAGGTGATGTCAAAGTTGGTAGGCGCACAGAAATATTTAAAGCGTTCCAAGAACAGGATAATCCTCGCGTACTTATAATCCAACCAGCCGCCGCCGCTCATGGTGTAACCCTTACTGCCGCAAATACTGTGGTCTGGTGGGGACCAACGAGTTCTCTAGAAACCTATGCTCAAGCTAACGCACGTGTACACCGTGCAGGGCAAACACACAAATGTACCGTCGTACAGCTACAAGGTTCCCTCGTAGAGAAACACGTTTACCGGTTATTAGATAGTAAAATAGACGTTCACTCGCAAATTATAGATTTATACAACAAATTACTTGACTAGAGTATTATCTACCACTAAATTGCATACTCTACAAAGATTTGGAGATGTAAAATGAGCGGAGAACTAGATAAACTAACTAAAGTCTACCTTAAAATAAAAGCAAAGCGGAGCGAAATATCCGCAAAATTTAAGGAAGAAGACGGTGGCTTGCAAGAACAGCAAGATATTATAAAGAGAGCGTTATTAGATCATTGTAAAGAACATGAAGTCGAAAGCGTAAGAACTTCAGAAGGTCTTTTCTACAGGACCGTTAAGACACGTTACTGGACTAGTGATTGGGAATCTATGTACAGCTTCGTAGAGGAGCATGGTGTACCTGAGTTCTTCGAGAAGAGATTAAATCAAGGTAACGTGAAACAATTTTTAGAAGAAAACCCCGAGTGCGTACCAGCAGGGTTAAATGTAGACAGTGAATACATGATATCAGTTAGGAAAAAATAATGAGTGGACCTTACGTAACTATCGAAAAACTAGCTAACCATTTACAAGTATCAATATCTACTATACGTGGATGGGTTAGAAATAAGCACATACCAGAAGATACCTACATCCGTGTAGTCAATACATATCGTTTTTGTATAGATGATGTTACCGCCGCTTTATCTGCGGGTAGTGGTAAAGATACCGAAATAGCTAACGAAGTAGACGAAGATTTATGAGACGTATAAGTATACGTGATAAAATGTTTACCGAGTATTCCGATCAAGGAAATATATTAGTAAATTCTAATAAATACGAAGCTGTTATAGTAAATGCCGCATTTGTTTCAAGGTCTTATTACGAAGGTGAGTACGACCCAGACAAATTAATGTTGCCTACTTGTTGGTCCTCAGATACTCAAACTCCATCTTTTGATGTTCCACAAGAACAACGTCAAGCGGCTAGGTGTATGGATTGCCCACATAACATACGTGGGTCAGGTTATAGAAGCAGCAGGGCTTGCAGGTTTGCACAGCAAATAGCGGTCCTACCTGTGGATAGATTACACGAAGTATACCAAATGAGGTTACCTGCTACATCTATATTTGGACAGGCAAGAGAAGGGCATATGCCTATGAAAGCATACGCGGAGTTTTTATCTACTAGAGATACTCCAGTAATATCTGTTCTTACTGAGATATATTTTGACGAGAACAGCAACACACCGAAGTTATTCTTCAAACCAATTCGCCCTCTACGGGATGAAGAATTTAATGTAGCTTCAAGTATGATTACCCATGCTGACACGGCACAGGCGATTACACTGGACTACACACCATTTGAGGGTAGCACACAATCCCCGTTTGAGATTTCAGATGGGTTTCAATATTAGGAGAAGTAATATGGCTGATAAGCCTAAAACAATACCATTTATGATTAGTCAAGTAGAGGCACTATACCCTCGTTTAGATAAGACATACAGGTTTGATAGCAAGGAGAAGCGTTCTGTACCCTGTGATGTGTTTGATGATGGAGCTAAATACGAAGTAAGTTTTCGTATGAATAGCGAACAGGCTAAAAAGTTGTTTAGTCAGATGAAAACAGCTTACGCAGAAAGGGCTGGGGACGATTGGCCTGAGAAGTTTGATAACCCTTTTACCAAGGAAGAAGAAGGAACATACAAATTTAAGAGTTCTTTAAAGGGAGCGTACGGTAAAGATGCTACTAGGAAGCCAACACAATACGATGCTTCCAACGCTAAACTACCTGATGATTTCTTACTTACTACAGGTAGCACTATAAATATTGCAGGGGTATGCGTACCTTACCATGCTAAAGGCGTTGGTACTGGAGTATCCCTACGTATGAACGCTGTACAGGTTACTAACTATGTACCTATGCAGATGTCGTCTCCGTTTGAAGCTACTGAAGGCTTTGAGGCTGACCTTGGTGGTAATCCGTTTCAGAGTGTAACGGAGCCAGAAGTATCTGAAGAAGAAGTTACAGAAGAGATAGTTGAGCCTAAGAAGGTGGCTAAGAAATCCGCTTCCGTAAAGGCTAAAGACCCTGAGATCGACGCTATCGTGGATGATTGGGACGATTAAATCTTTTAACATAACCCCAACTGCGCCTAGCGTGGTTGGGGATTTCTCTCAGGTAAGTAATAATGGAAACAAAAAAATTCTTACAGAGAGCGTTAGGGGAAGATGGCTTTTACTGTGTATTTGCATCTCTACGGTTACAAGATCGGAGAGTACAAAAGTTTTATACTTCCATAGACGCTGTTCTGACGAAAGCGCAGGAATTAGACGGAGCTGGGTTTGATGCGTATTTTGCGCTGGCTACTTTTAAAGAAGATGGGTCACGTAAAGTAAACAACGTAAAACAACTTAGAGCGTTTTTTCTAGATTTAGATTGTGGTCCTAGCAAAGACTACGAGAACCAGAATGAAGCTATGCTAGCTTTGCGAGGGTTCTGTAAGAAACTAGACTTGCCAAGACCTACTCTAATTAACTCGGGCCGAGGGATTCATGTTTATTGGTTCTTGTCAGAACCTGTTAGCATAGAAGAATGGCTACCAATAGCAGAGAGGCTTAAACAACTCTGTGTAGAACATAAACTACTAGCAGACCCTGCCGTCACAGCAGATGCCGCTAGGGTTCTTCGTATACCTACAACCCATAACTATAAGACAGACCCTCCAACTCCAGTAGGGTTCTTTGGCACAGATATGTCTAAGCCTATGCACATAGACGTATTTAAAGAGTACATGGGTACTACTTTAATCCCAGTTCCTACTAGGCACATACCGGCTGGTAGCAACGCTGTTATGGAAGCGTTACTTGGTAACAAGAAGAACACATTTAAAGATATAGTTGATAAAATAAAAGCTGGTAATGGGTGCGAACAGATAAGAAACATACTCGTTAATCAGGAAGAAATAAGTGAGCCATTGTGGAGAGCAGGGTTATCAATAGCTAAATTCTGCGAAGATGGGCAGAAAGCCGCGCACGTGCTATCTAGAAACCATCCTGAGTACAGTATAGAAGATACGAGAAAGAAGATGGACCTTATAAAGGGTCCGTACTTATGCGATACGTTTGATGAGTTTAACCCTAACGTATGCACCGAGTGTCCTCACCGAGGGAAGGTAAAGTCTCCTATAAGCCTAGGCAGTAGGATACGAGAAGCTACTGAAGAAGATAACATTGTGGAAGCGCCGTCTATAGACCTCCCCAATGCTCCTATAAATACATACACTATACCTGCTTATCCAGCACCGTACTTCAGAGGTGCAAACGGAGGTATATACACAAGGGTGACCCTCCCTGACGGGGAAGTTACCGAGAAGGCTATATATCATAACGACCTGTATGTTGTTCGTCGTTTGTGGGATGGGGAGTTAGGTGAAGCCATAGTTATGCGGTTGCATTTACCAAAAGACGGCGTACGGGAGTTTACAATACCTTTAACCGCCGTGAACTCTAAGGAAGAGTTTCGCAAACAGATGTCTATGTATGGTGTCGCTGTTAGTAAAATGGATGAGATTATGCACTACACAACAACATGGGTTAACGAATTACAGGCAAATAGTATGGCAGATGAAGCACACAAGCAATTTGGTTGGACTAGCGATGAATGTAAATCGTTCATACTAGGTAATCAGGAGATATTTGGGGATCGGGTAGAGTTTAATCCCCCGTCTAATCAGACTATAGGTCTGTTCCCTTCCTTTGAGCCTAAAGGTACATTAGAAGAATGGAAAGATACGGTAAACTTCTATAACCGAGACGGGTTTGAACTGCATCAATTTGTAGTCGGCTCTTCGTTTGGTTCTATCCTTATGAATCTGTCGCCAGTAAACTGTGCCGCGTTACATATACATAGTAAGGAATCAGGTGTAGGTAAGACTACGGCTATGTCGGCAGGGGTTTCGGTGTGGGGAAGGCCAGAAGACCTAGTACTGAACCAGCACGACACGTTTAATATTAAGATGCACAGGGGAGAAATCTACCACAATCTACCTCTCTACATGGACGAACTCACTAACAGTAGTCCTAACGAACTGAGTAACCTTGCGTACCAGCTTACAGGCGGTAGACAACGGGGGCGTATGACTAGCGGTGGTAATGCCGAGCGATACCGTGGGGATGCGTGGAAGTTGCTGTCAGTGACTACAGGTAACACAAGTATTATTGAGCGTATAAGTATGGCGAAGGCAATGCCGAAAGCGGAAGCACAGCGCATATTAGAGGTCAAAGTAGATCGGTTGTTTAATGAGGCTGAAGATAAAGAACAGCAAGATAACTTCAGTACCGCGCTTAATAACTACTACGGTACGGCCGGTAAAGAATACGTACAATACGTCATAACTAATTTAGACGCGGTTAAGAAACTGATCGAGGATGTTAGAGTTAAAGTTGACACTGGGGCAGGGCTTACCTCTGAGAATAGATTTTGGTCTGCATTTACCACTAATACTATAGCAGGGCTTATGCTAGCGAAACGTGCGGGGCTTATTGACTACGATGTAGGCAAGGTATTTAAGTGGGCTATCTCCCTGTTGAAACAGAACAAGCACTACGTGTCGGATATGAACGCATCTGTAGAAGAGGTTTTGAACGACTACATCCACGAACACTGGAGTAACGTATTGTGGATTAAAAGCACAGACGATCTACGTAAGCAGAACAACAATGGCCTAGATTCCCTTGTTGTGCCGGAAGCGTTGCCTAGAGGTAAGCTAGTAGCTAGATATGAGACAGATATAAAGAGAGCCTACCTTATACCGAAACCTCTTAAAGCGTGGTGTGGTGAGCAACAGATAAATTATGCGGCGTTCTTGGAGGATTTAAAGACCAAGATGAACGCAACCAAAGCTAAAATGCGGCTGAGTAAAGGCACACATATGCAGTTGCCGCCCACTGATGTTATTGTAGTAAGTTGTTCTATTGAGGAAAGTGATGAAGCAAGGGGTATTGAAGACTGACGATCTAAATCCTGACGGAGTTAGAGTCGTGGTGAAGTGGGCCGATATGGATGTAGGTACTTCTGTGTTCGTGCCATGTATAAATACTGAGGAAGCAATGCGCCAAGCGGCTAAGATAGTAGTAGCTAAAGGATACAAAACCGAAGCGAAAGTAGTAGTGGAGAATAAAATATTAGGTATTCGCATTTGGAGGACGGTGTGATATTGTTCTTAGGACAGCCATCTCCGTGTCTGTCGTTCTCCTAATGGGGCGCTTTGACTACTTTCAGCGTCTCAAACTTACCCCCACCCTAACCGGTGGGGGTTTTTTA
>Ga0209336_10000569_pt1 | contig 18933 bp, 27 predicted proteins | sample LinPmetageLP32_FD_184042 | JGI IMG/M metagenome (GOLD analysis project Ga0209336, IMG submission 184042) | Marine viral communities from the Pacific Ocean - LP-32 (SPAdes) (version 2) | ecosystem: Environmental > Aquatic > Marine > Oceanic | place: Pacific Ocean | collected 2009-08-23 | reverse complement strand
CATACTTTCTCAATTGAGTATCCTCTGGTTTACGAATAGTGATATATACACCCAAACTATTAGCAACCTCTTTCAACTTCCTCTGAGGGATTTCCTGATTCCTGACAAGGGTCTTGATACCAGTAATATCAAGACCAGCTACTTCAAAAGACTTACATAAACAATTTACTTCATAATTTTCTGCCTTAATCTCTTTGTAGATACCATACCGACTTAAATCTAAATCAGTCCTGTGAGTATACTTGAAGAAAGCTCCACCAATAACCCCTTTCTTTTTAATATTCCTTATCACCAAAGTTGGTTTAGGTATCGATTGTATCGCCGTCAATAACTCCATACCACTCACAAACTCAACACTTTCAACGAAACCAGGTTGTAATATTTCTCGTAGTTTCTTTATAGTGTTTGAATTGAGACTCCACGTTCGACCTTGTGCTTCTATATAATATCTTTTTTCTCCCTTGACTTTCAAGTTTCTAAGGATATACTCAATATTATCATTAATGGACATCATATCAATATTGATTCTTTGAAGACCCTTATTACTCTTTAACGCTTTTTTGATCTGTGGTTGGAAGATATTCTTCACATAAACTTTGGGTTGTAGAATAGTATCTCCACTTATGATATTATCTTCATTATTGAAGGTTGCTCTTAATCCACCATTCTTCTTGTAGAACTTTGATTTTTCCACAAACCTCCTTGTGCTACGATTGAAGATTAAACTATCGTCAAAAACAATTCGATCGAGGAGTCTATCTTTGACTTTTTTCTTATTCCAGTTTTGGAACTTCTTTGTATATACACCACCTCTTACTGCTTTTTTTCCAGTTTCGTCTTCAAAAGATTGTATGATGTTTGCATCCATTAATATATATAATACTATTAAATATATTTTTTTAAGTGTTATTGTTTTTATAACAACAATCAGATTTTTAAACGCAATCGAATTTAACTAAATATCCAACCTTTATTTAATTCTTTTGGTTCTTCTTTTTTAAGATCTTGTTCGAGTTTCATTATTTTACTTTTGAGAGTTTGGACTTCGGTAATCAATCTTTTTTGTTCTCGATTGCCTTCTCTCACTTGGTGGGCGACAACTTGTAAAACCTCCAAGACTTGTGCGATCGGTCTCTGCTCCATTCTATTGATTTTCAGTAGATTTGTTTTTAATTCGTTGTATTTCGATTTTAGGGAAAAACTTAAAGGTTTGATATTTCTTTAAAGTTCGACGACTACTTAAATCGGCAACTTGTTGATAAGTCATTCCCAAAGCGTCGGCGATATTAGTTAAAGTTCTATACTCTCCTTGGAAGAGAGGTTCTTGACCTTCGTGATATACTTTACAAGAATACATAGTATTATATTATGATATAGATTATTTTTTTAAATTGTTTCTCAAACAAGCGGTATCTTTTGATACAGACTACACTTCTTTAAAATCCCACGAGGTTTAATTAATCCGTGAAAAGTATTGGAAATAGTTTGACTCTCAATATCGATTACATAAGCAATCTCTTTAATCGTTCGAAACTCCATAATCTTTAAAAGATCTCTTTTTTCTTCATTCTCGAATAAATATAACACCCAAGCTGATTTCTTCATTATACATCTGTATATATTTTATGTAGAGCGGGCGGACTTTCGCCCGCCACCCAATCCCTTTCGGTAAGAACTATATTCCTGCTTCGGGTAAATAATATCCTCTAAAAAAAGCAGATGGGTATGAACCACCAGCCGCCAAAAAATTACTTGTAGCACTTGTTCTTGCTTGGGGATTAAAGGTATAAGTTGATCCAACCGTTAATCCTGTTATCGACCAAGTTTGGTGAACTATTTGTCTATCTGTTTCGTCTGCTCTATGAACTTCTCTCTCTGTTTGTATTGTTCCAGTTCCAGAACCTCCTTCACTACTACCTATCGACCATTCAGTTCCACCCTTATCGACTAATCTCATATCAGTATCACGATTAGAAGAGATAGCATAATTATAGACTATTAATTCTACACAGAGAGCGGTTTGTTTTGCTACAATACTCGCTCCCAAAGCACCTAATATAGAACCAGCAGCATAACTCGTCGTGAGACTATCAAAATCAGTAGATGCAGTTCCATAAACATTATGAAAAAAATAAGGACTTATTATATTACTTGTATCGGTTAATTTAAGATTAGTTCCCGTTGTTGGTTTGTTTGGATAATTAGAACCAGTTATAGAAGTCGTTGTTCCATCATTCAAGAAACTAATATTTATCATTCCCGAAATAGAAGTATCTAAATTAAAAGTAGTTCCAGAAAGATTTAAATTAGTCCCAGCTGTATATTCTGTATTATTATCTATCGCATTAATAGTAATCGCAGCTGATCCGTCATAAGTAGTTCCAGAACTAAAAGTTATATTAGTTCCTTTTGTTAGAGCATTAGGGACCTTTAAAACTTCTAATTCTCCACCAGAGACTCCCATTGTATTACTATCTATATCTATATCGACTTCTCGATTTAATCCACCTAAATCATTAATTACAATAGGTAAAGCTGCCGTGAGATTTAATTGAGTGTCTGTATTACTCGCATTAATAGTATCAGCGACCGCTCCATTAAAAGAAGTATTACCAGATGCGAGACTTAAATTAGTCCCCATTGTCAAAGGATTTGCTATTGTCCCAGAACTTGTCCCCCAAATCACAGCTTCAGCCTGTCCTTGTGAAATAATTACTTGACCGATCGAACCAGGGTTCAAATCATTCCCTAACCGTATCTCCCCCGAGTTCTCGATACTTGTTCCCGAAAGTGTAGTTAACCCTGTGAAAGAACTCATTATATTATACTATTTATTATTTTTTATACTTATCCCAAATCTTTTTATCAACTTTTCTCGCACCGCCATTCATAATAACACTCGCCAATCGAGCCAACGCCCAACTCATAGGAGATTGATTAGGTCTTGATCCCGAACTAAAATAAGCACCCATACCTTTCTTAATTATTTGTTTTTGCCCCGTCCTTGTAATAATATTTTGGTGAATCCAATCTTCGTCAGTTATTTTCTTCTTGTATTTTTTCTCAAACTTAATTACGTGGGAACTTCTTTTTTCTGTTGCTTTTGTTTTAGGTCTTAACTTACCCTCGAAGATAGATTTGATTTGTTTCTGTCTGTCAATTTTATTAAGTCCTTTGAGATAAGTAGCAGGTATATCTCTTGTTTCTCCCTTGTAAGTAATCTTAACCATTATAAGACAATAATATATTTTATCTACGGACTAATTTTAATTCACCAGACTCCAAGTGTTTTTGGAGTTTAGAGGCTGTCATATAACTATCTTGACCTCCAACTGCTGAGAGAGTTCCACTTGCCCTATATCTTAGACGACCTTCTCCTTGAACTCCTACATTATTAACGACTTCTCCAGCACCAATCTTTCCAATTTGTTTATCAGTTGTGTTTTGTATCGAATAAATCGTGCGTGGATCAGAACCACCACCCACAGGTCTCCCCGCTCCTGACCTTGACCTCATTAATTCTTGATAGATAGCACTATTCTGTCCCTGTATCGTTCGAACCTCTTGGGGATTTGCCTGAATTGTTCCTACCTCTTCCAGTAAAGGATCTTGTTCTTGTGTCTGTTGTCTTCTTAAACGTTCACCAGGCGTTGTAGTATCGTCCCTCCTCCTCTCACCCTCTCTTACTTGTCTCTCTAAACTTGTTATTTCTCTTTCAACTTCAGCAATTTTTGCTGGTGCTCCAAAGGCTTGTCTACCAAGACGTGTGGACGTGCCGGCTGCTTTTTGGGACGATCTCAAACTCTTCAGTTCTGATCGTTTTGCTTTTAATGAATCTTGATCTTTTTTTAATTGACTTCGTGAATCCCCACCACCACCACCTCCTGTGGGAGTAGGACGAACAACACCTCTCTGGACTGAGGCAGATGCAGCCCTTTGTGCTTCAAGTTCGGCGGGAGTTTTTCTTCGTCGAAGACCACTACCACCTCCTACAACTTGAAATCCCTCAGGTGTTTGTCCTCCACCAAAAACACCTTCCGCAACAGCACCACCTTCCCCGCTTGGGATAGCGACACCTAATCCACCAGATTGTTCACCTGCGACTATGGGGACTCTTGCGACTTGTGGTTTTGTTGCTCCTCCTCCAAGAGCAGTTGCTAAACCTCTCCCTGCGTCGATTGTTGCCGCAGCTACTCCTCTTGCTGCTCTTCCTATTGTTGTAGTTTGTTCTAATTCAGGCGAAGGTTCTGGTTCTACTCCTTGACCTATGGTGAAACCTGTTGACTTAGGAACTCTTTGTTCTATTTGACTTTCTAATGTTGGAGAACGCCTCGTAGGAGAAGCAGAGCGGACTGACGCAAGATTACGTGCTAGTTGATCTTGTGTTTGTTGTGGCTTACCTTTACCTCCACGCCTTGCCGCAGAACCAGGTAATTTTTTACCTGTCGTAAATCCCGCACCACCAAGAGGATCAGTTCCTATCTCCGCCGTCGAGGCAGCTCCGCTGCTATCTGTTTGTGTTCCTACTTCTTCTTTTAATGAAGCTCTTAATACACCGACAGATTGTCGAAGACCAGTTCTTGGAGTAATTTCTTCTGGTTCAGGAGATAATTCTCTCACAAAACCTCTTGGAGATCTGCCCGACGACGGACTGGGTTGTCTTCGAGACCTATGGGAAGCTCCACCTGTTTGTTCGGCGTCGGGCGAGTCTCCAATTGATAGACTTCTATCCAAACGAGTGCTTTGTGATCCTGCTGGTTGATTTGGATCGCTTCCATAAAAAACATTCACAACTGGTGGTTCTGCTCCTCGTTGTGCTTCTCTTTGGATTGTTTCTCTTTCTTGTGTTGACCGAGCAAAATCTAAGAAACCATCTACAAGTTTTTCTTGACGACGTAAGGTTTCATCCACTCTTGCGTCTTGTTGTGCTCTATCTTGGCGAAACTCGTCGAATGCTCTTTGACTGGAAGCCTCTGCTCTTGATGCCGAAGAATCATAAGCTTGTGCGAGTCTTTCTCTATCTCTAACTCTTTCTTCATGCTCACGAACTTGTAGTCTCTCTGTTGCGTCTCTATCAGCTGCCCTTTGTCTTGCGTCTTCTGCTCTTTGTCTTTGTGCCTCGTCCTGAGCGATTGCTCTTGACCGAATATCATTAGAGATTTGGTCTTGACCCAAAGCAAAATCTTGTTCTTGTTTTGTTCTTTCAAATTCTAATCTTTCCCTGTCTGCTCTGATAGCGTCGTTTTGATTGACCTGTGCTGCTGCTCTATCTCTATCTGCCTGAGCAATATTCTCGTCAAATCTTCTTGCGTCTTCTTGGAGTTGCCCTCTCTCTCTGTCAATTTGAAACTGGGATTTTCTATCTTCAATCTGTAATTGTGCTGCTATTTGGTCTTGTCTTGCGTCTTCTGTTCTTCTATCAAGATCTAATCTCTGTCCTGATAATCTCACCTTCTTTGCTTCTAATGCGAAATTATCCCTTGCTTCTCTTTCTCTATTTCTTTCCTTTTCTTTTTCTAACTCAGGATCAAAGTTAACACCAGCGGCAGAGGGATCGGGGTCTCCAACTATTCGAGGTTCTTCTTCGTCTTTCTCTCTCCTCTCACCTTTCTCAAATCTTCTCTGTTGTCTTTTTATTTCTTTCACTTCTCCTCTAAGATTCTTTTTATCGTTTTTTCTCCTACGGCGATTGCGTCTTTTGATTGCTTGTTTAACTTCTAATAATTCATTAGGAGGTATTCTAACTTTTTGGTGTGCTAATAACCTCCCTCTTGAAACTTTCACGTCTTCATAACGACCCAGTAATGAAGCAGTATCAGGATTAACTCTTATGATCTGTGGCTTAGGAGGTCTTCTTGACATTATATTACTTATTTATATTTTAATCGTTTCATTCCAATATTTTTTTTTTATGACAATATTATATAAGAATGCCGTTTGCTTTCAATAATGAACTATGGAATATTGGACGAAAAATCGAAGATACTGCTCTCCCTCGCTTAAACAATCATTATGGTTGTGATTTCAAAAGAAACGAGAATGATATTTTTGATATACTCGATTTTCACGACGAAGAAAAAAAGATTGTTGTAGAAGTTAAAGGTAGAAGAGTTTCTTCGGGTGCTTATGAAGATACTATTATCACAGCTTCAAAGATCACCGCAGGACACCAAGCAATTGAGAATGGTTATAAAGTCTTTTTTGTATTTGTTTTCACAGATAAAACTATGGAATACGAACTCTGCGAGAATGACGAGTTCAAGTGTAAAATCACGGGGACTAATTCAATTCTTCATTATTTAATTCCTGTCGCTGATTTGAAAGAAATAAAAATAGAAGATATAGATAATGGTAATGAACAAAGGGAAGAATAAAGGTAAGAAAAGAAGTGATACTCCAACTCCCTCAGAAGTTTGCTCTTGGTTGGCGACTTTGATAAAAAAATATTATACTCCTCTAAAAATATTAGATCCTTGTGCGGGTGGGAGAAATCTTACAAAAGATTTCGATTGTGATATAATCAATTATGAAATCAAAGAAAATAAAGATTTCTTAATCGAAACAGAAAAAATAGATTGTGATTTAGTGATTTGTAATCCTCCATTCAATCTTGGAGGAGGTCTTTTAGCACCTGAAATATTTATGGATAAAATATTAGAATTAGTCCCAAAAGATATTCCAATTATTCTTATCACCCCCATGGGTTTTCGATTAAATCAAAGGAAGTCTTCTAAGAGATACAAGAAAGTAAGAGATCACTATCCACCCATAAAATCAATAATTTCTTTGCCTTTGGATGCATTCGAAGATACTTTATTTCACGCAGAGATACTATGTTTTAATACTAATAATTTTGATCCTCATTATTTTTTAGATGTATATAAATAATGACAGACCAGAGTAATTCGATAACCACACAAGAACAATCTTTTATTGAAGTTGAATCTATGAGTATTGACCAACTCGCTGGATCAATAGTTTTAGTTTTTGGAGCAGTAGGAAGTCTTCTACTTGTTATTTGGCAGAGTCGCTGTGCGTGTAAGTGTCGAATCGGTTGTAGTGATAAGTGCTATATTTTCGATTGCTCTCGTGAACCTCCCCCAGAAGATAAGGATAAAAAGAAAGACAACAATCTCAAAGATAAAGATAAAGATAAAGATAAAGATAAAGATAAAGAATCTCTTATCCCTCCAACAAACTCTGCCCCTGAGTCCCCGTCGCCTGAACCTGAAACTATTCAGGCAACTGATAATCTCGTGTAATATTAGGACTCGCTATTTCTAATTGATTAAAGTTTTTATGAATCATCTTATGTTCTGGTAGTGAAGTATCAATATACATAAAATTATGTTTCTTATTATATATATATCTTAATGTATCATAAAACTCTTTTTTCGGTATTAAAATTATTTCGTCAAATATACTATCCAGTTCTTTCTTTTGTTTATTCTCATAGAAGACTAATTGACTGGCTGTCTTTCTTAGTTTTGGTGAGATTTTGTTATAGGTTTGCGACGTGGCGATTATTGACACGCTCCCACCAGATCCTGCGAGATGTCTCCTATTGAAGAAAATCTTTTCTAATAAGTTTTCTACTTCTCCTTTTCCTTTCCCTCGAATATCGGCGATTACATCATCCAATATTAAGAGGACTTTATCCCCAGAGGATTTTATTTCTCCAAGGACTTGATTTAAGTTTTCCAAACTTGCTTCCTCGAACTTTTGATCTTCTGGTATTAACTCAAAAGGGTCGTCGCTCATAGTGATTAATGAAGGACTAAATACATAAACTCTATCGAACTTTTTATTGAATGCTTTTCCCTGTTTACAAACAAGAGATAAAATCATAGTTGTTTTTCCCATACCTGGTTTCCCAACGACTAACATAGCAAACCCTCCTTTTTGTGGTAGAGGTTGTGGGATACTATCGTCTATATCGTCGCAAGTAAAATCAAACTTGGAGATATTAATTTTCTTTTCATACTCATTCTCTTTTATCGTTGTCATGATATATATACACTATTAGATATATTTATGCGAAACCAAATTTAAGTTTCGGTTTAGTTCTTTGCTGAGGTTCAGGTCTTAAATCCTCTTCGTATTCTTGGAGTTCTTTGTAGGAATCAGGCATAGCTACTGGTGAATCTGGGGTGTCGTCTTCACTCGAAGAGGAATCTTCTTCGCTACTGGAAGTCTCTTCGCTACTCGAAGAAGGTGTAGGAGGTCTTTTAACTTTCTTACGAGATTTTTTCTTGGTTGCTCTCGAAGTATCTGGTGGTGGTCCTTGCCCATAATAATAGTAATGATTTTGAACAACTGTTTCTCCTCCTCTTCTTGTTGGTGTATCTCTATGGATTGGATTAGGAGTCTCGGTGCGAGTTGTTTGTGTTGTTAGTTGAGGAGTTTCTTTAATCTCTTTGATTTTAGTTTTTTTAAGTTCCTTCTCAGCAGCCTGTTGTTCTCTTTTTAGTTTTACATTCTCTGCTCGTTTGATCCTTGCTTTTTCGAAAGCTGCTTTTTGTTTTTCACTCCTTTCTTTTTTAGTTTTTTTTTTAGGCAGTTCCTCCTCAGTCTTTTGTATTTCTTCTTGTAATTCTACAAGTTCTTCAACCTGAGTCTCGATCGTGGGGACTTCTCTCTCAATCGCTTTAGCTGCGAGTTCGTCTAATACTTCTTGGTCGATTCCTTCCATTATTTATACTTCGCCTTAGATATTTTTTCGAAGAAGTAAAACTTATGTAAAAATTAGTAAAACTTAATAAAGAGCATAATTATTATTATATATTTATTCATAATAATGCCGATTAATATCGTGGTAAAACCAGCAGAACCAAAGACAGGTAAAAGATTTACAGCAATCTTTCGAATCCATAAAGGAGGTAAAGTTATAAAGATTACACACTTCGGTCAAATAGGTGGAAAGACTTATCTCGACGAAAGAAATAAAAAAAAGAGGTCTGCTTACAGAGCAAGACATAAGAAAGATTTAGATACAAAAGATTTTAAAAGAGCGGGTTATTTAAGTTATTATCTCTTATGGGGAGATCAAACAACACTAAAAAAAAATCTGGAAGATTATCGAAAAAGATTTAAATTGTCATAATATAATGCCCGCAGGAAAGTCTTACAAGTCTAAATCAAATAAAGATATAATTGAGAAAGCACATAAATCTGGTAAGATTTCAGCAAAACAGATGAAATCTCTTCCAGAGGGTCTTCTACTTGGTATCGCCAAGAAAGGAGACGCAAAAGGAGGGATCAAAGAAAAACGTAAGAAGACTGGTAAAGCTAAGGGTAAAGCAGGTCGCCCAAGGAAGGGTTCCAAGGTTAAAGTCGTAGAATAATTTTATTTGATATATTATATAATGAATAATCAGGATAGAGCTGATATCAAGAAAGCAAAGAATGTTCTGATAAGGTCGAATGACCCAAGATTTAATTATGATTTCATAGATCCTAAAAATATAGAAAACTTTGTGGATGCACCAGATATTATTGATATAGCTAAGTATGATTGGTCTTTCAAGACTGACGAGGGCGACGATTGGAACTTACCGACGTTAACTCCTGCTTCATTAGTTGGTGCTTCTTCAAGATCTCTGGAAGAGGTAGAAGAATGGTATAGATTAAAGTTTCCAAACTTACCCGACGAGTATCATGGTATTATGGCGAGATATTCTACCAATAGTCTTATGACTAAAAAAGAAATCAAGAATGGAGTTAAAAAAATTAAAAAAGATCCAGATAAAAATATTGTAGGTCTTTCAAGGACTATGGGGAATTATACATTAAGTTTCGAGTAGCCCTTCGGGTGATCCGCCGACTTGTCGGCATGAATAACTAAAACAAATTAATATCTTTTTTCTATCCTTTTATAACCATTAATAATATAATGATTACAAAGGGAACTTTCGGTCTTAAAAAGACACAGACACCGCTTGGGGTGAAAGCTAAGGATAAAATCAAAAGAGGTCTCAAGATTGCTGGATCAGTCGCAGCTGTAGGTGCTCTTGTTGGTGGTGCTTTCCTTGCCGATAAAAAAGTCGACGAGGTAAAAGAACAAGTCCAAGATAAGAAAGAAAAGGCAGATGCGGGGATTGATGTTGCGAGAGGTATTGCTGATATAGGAGTTGCTCGTGCTAAGACAGCTGCCGCCAATCCTTTACAGGCGAAGAAGGAAATTGAGAAAGGAAAAATAATGATTGAAGGGGTCAAGGCTGCTGCTCAGGTTGACGTGAAGGGGGCAGCAGGTCAAGCGAAATTTGCGAAACAAGTCAAAGCAGGTGAAGCAAACTCGGGTGAGTTTAAGAATCCAGTTGGTGATATAGGTAGTCAAGGACAGGGTGGTGGTCTCACAAAAAAAGAACAAAAGAAAGCAGATAAAGCAGCAAAGAAAGCAGAAAAGAAAGCAGTAAAGGCTTCAAAGAAAGAAGATAAACAAGCAAGGAAAGAAGCAAAGAAAGTTCAGAAAGCAGCTAAGAAATTAAAGATTGAAGGTTAACGATTATTTGACCCATAACTGATCTGCTGGTAATTTTAGTTTATAACAGACATAAACACAATAGAAAGAACACCTTTTTGTTGGTTTAAGTTCTCCTGTATCTAAGAGTTTATCAAAGTTAATCTTTGAAGAGGGTGTGATAATTTGTAAGTCTTCAAAGTGATCTTTAAATATCTCGTGAAAGTATTTCGAAAAAGTGTTCAGGGAGTTCATAATGATAATGAAAGGTTTATCGAACTCAACTAACTTCCTAAGGATAGGAAGTTTTATCTGGTAATCAAAAGGAATATTTGTTATGATTAAATCCCATTCTTCTGGTTGGTCTTTCAGTATATCCATAGAAGTATCTCCTACAACTTTTTTAGTTCCTAAGTCTTCCAGATACTGCATGGAACTACTCTTGGGAGCGTTTAACATACAGGCTTCCCAAATTATTTTATCCTTGGGGATCGAGTTTGTAATTTTTTCCCACGCTGATCTTGGTGTGTAATAATCGTCGTGAACTTCAAAATAATATGAGTTTGTAAAGTTCGCCATTAATATATATTGGGACAGATATTAATTATTCTTTTATACCCCATAATATAGATAATGATTGCTGCTTTTAGAGAAACAAATACGACTGCTTCGAGGGTCTTGTATATCAATTCAAAAGACGCTACAAGAACTTTTTCAGGTAATAGTAGTGATTTCGATTTTGTTCTGGAAGAACCTATTGTTGTTCCCGACCACCATTATATTTTATTAAGTGTCTTCTCTGCGGAGATCCCATACTCCTTTTACAATTTTGTGAATGGTAGAAATACAAGATTAGATTATTCGATTACAGCCCAAGGAACTCCTGCGAGTTATGACGCTAATGGAGATTTAGCAGCTTTCACAACTTTGACATTACCTCAGGGGAACTATAATGCTATTCAACTATCTTCTTATATCGAACAGAATCTTTTTGATCCTATAAATCCTGTTAATAAGCCTTTGAAGATGGAGTTTGATCCTATTAGCATGAAGTTTAAGTTTGCCGCAAGTATCCCTAATTATAGGATTACACTTGGATTAAAGAATGGTGTCGCTACTGGAACAAAAGCTAAACCAGGCGACGATATGAATGAAGAATTAGGATTTGATTTTGATAATACCTTAGGAGATCCTTTCGTTGAGTTGAATAATGCTGGGAATGGTTATAGTTTTGGATACACTAACCCCAATCCTCTTGGGGCTGGATTGGGGCTCGATGTAGGAGTAGAAGGTCCTTTTCCCATTGAGCAATTTTTATTTGGGGATGATGTTATTGATTTGACGAATAGTATAAGAAGTTTATTTATCAGAACAAATCTAAGCACAACTTCTGTTTTAGATTCTCACATAGGTGGAGGATTTAGTAATATCTTGACAAGAGTTCCTATTAATGCTGGTCCCCAAGGAGTGATTACAATTCAACCAAATAATGGTGATATTCATAAATTACTTCTCAAATTAAAAGCAATTACGACTGTATCGATTAGATTAACAGACCAACAAAATAGGACTATCAACTTGAATGGATTAAACTTTGATATATCTCTCAAATTAGAGTTTACAGAACTCGACGATATAAAACCACAGAAAACACTAAGAAATCAATTAGCTGAAGCTAAGGAGGAACAAGACGAAAAACTAAAATTGAAAGAAGAGGAAAGTAAGAAAAAGAAATCTAATTAACTAATATAACTAATGGGTTTCTTTAAAAACTTAGGCAGAAAATTATCTCATTCGGGTATTGGTAAAAAGATAGGTCATGCTGTTCATAAAGCGGTTCACTTTACTGCTCAACATGCAGCACAAGTAGCGAGTGTTGCTGATAAGGTAAGCACAGTCGCTGGAACTCTTGCGACTGGTGCGGCTATGATTGGTCTCGAACCAGTTGCGGGGGCGTTGGCGGGAGTTGCCGCAGGAGCGAAAGGAGTTAGTAAAGTCGCAGGGGTTGCGGGAGGTGCTGCGAGGGGTGCGGTAGCTGCGGAGAGGGCAGCTAAGGGAACAGGAGCAGCAATCGACGCTGTAAGAAGTGGTGATATTCGTGGGGCGATCTCCGCTGCTAAGGGTGTGAAAAGTGATTTACAAGAAGCAAAATCGGCAGGAGGAAACCTTAAGAAACAAATACAAAGAAGTAGACCATAAATAATATCTAATCAAGTATATAATGGAAATACTTACCGCTCTTTGTTTAGGATTTTTTTGGGGTTGTGTGATTACTGAATTATGTGAGAAGTATAAGAAGAAAGAAAAGTGTTGTTCGGCCTGCCAGCAGACGCAGACTGAATGTCTTGAAGAATCACTAATACCTAAAACAGAAGATAAGACAGATTAAAATCTATAATAATTGATAATGGATAAAGAAAAGATTTTACGCCCAACTCGTTTTCAACTGAAGAAGAAAGTTCCTCGGGTTTCGATTACTCAGGTTAAAGAACCAGAACCAGAACCAGAACCAGAAACTGTGGAAACTAAAAAAGAAGAAGAGAAAGAAGAATAATATCTAATCAAGTATATAATGGAAGTAGAAAAACCAATCTCCCAAGTGAAAGTTTTATCGACTGACGAGGAAAGATTAAAGTTCCGTATCATAGCGGGATATAGTGCTGCCGCTGGTGGTGCTGCTAATCCTAATCGAACGGCAACAGTCGGGCAATTTACAATCAACTTACCACCTCTTACGAGTTTTGGGAATAGTGATCATTATAATGCGTGTGTTATTAAGGTAGATAGTTTTGCTGCTATGCCTCAGGCGGCTAATGTGACGGGGACTTGGGCTTCGAATGGTAATGTCATAAAAACACCTGGTATCATACTGAATATGGATATTCCAAGTTCTCAGGCGATCTCAATCGATACGACCTCTGGTAATGCTGCTGGTCCTTTGGTTGGGATTGGTAGAATTACAAGTAATCGTTTTTCTCAGTTCCTTCCCATGCAGGTTGTGAATGTCGGTAATACAGCTGCTCCTTTCCCCGCTGCCGCAGGAGGTGCTTCTTGGACGGCAATTGGTTCTGGTGTTTCTTCTACTGATCCAATCCTTTCAGCGAATCCTTTTGGTAAAGATTTGACGATTCAATTCAAAGCTCCGTTTAGTGTGAATGGTCAGTATGACTCAACACAAAATTGTTATATCGCTGCTGCTGGTGCTGCTGCTGCTGACGTTGGTTCTTATGTCATACAGATGACAATTGAGATGGTTCCCAACAAATAACTAATTTTTTTAATTCTGTTTTTATTTTCTATATTAAGGTATAAAATATGGAAGGTCGCACACTCCCCTCGAATGTTGATTACAGCAAGGTTCTCCCTTTGGCTGTTGAATCCCGCTCCCGTCGCAGAAGTTTTTTTCCCGTTAATGGACAGACTTTCTCTTCTGCTGGTAATAATATCATTAGAATAGATGTCTCCGCAGATTCTTTCTTAGACACAAAACACTCTTATTTAAGATTCAAATTAACCAACAACTCAGCTGCTCAGGCGGTTGGTTTTGATTATGGTGGTGGACACGGAATGATACGTCGCCTGAGAATTGAACAGGCTGGTTCGGTTTTAAGCGACTGTAATCACTACAATAAATTAATGAGCGCTATTATCCTCCCAGCACAGGGTGGTCTTGAAAGCGTTGCCCACCGCTCGATTACGGAGGGTCAGGCATTCGCAAGTGGGGCGGGTAATGGTAATACTATGCTCCCCGCTCCTGCTGGTGAGGTTTCGGGTGCTTCTCTTGGTTCCCAGATCCAGACTTCGGGTCAGGTTGCCGCAGCTGCTTCTTACACTTTCTCGATCCCGCTAATGAATGGTCTCTTGGGAACTACTCAGGATAAGATGGTTCCGCTCCAACTCTTAGGTTCACAACCTATTACAATCGAAATCGAACTTGCTGATATTAATGACGTCGGTGTATGGACTGCTGCTCCCGCTGCTGGTGAGGATTACTCTATCAGCGATGTCCGCTACATAGCCTCGCTTGTTGAGGTTGGCCCTGAGGTAGATGCACAACTCCGTATGGTTCAGGAGATGTCGGGTGGTCGTTTAGTTATGAACGGTGTCGATTATACTCACTTTAACGGTAATATTCCAGCGAATGCTCTGGGTAATCAGGTTATTAATGTCCCTGCTCGTCGTAAATCTTTGAAATCACTTTTCTTCGTTGGTGCGAGTGAATCCTACACAGCTGCGGGTGGTGGTCCTGCGGGAGAACACGCCTTATCTGCTAATTTGTCTTTCGGTGGAAACTTCGCTATGGTCGATTATCAGTTAAAGATTGGATCGGTTATGTATCCCCCGACACCCGTTGATTGTGAGTTCCAAGCGGGTGCTGCTGTGACGGGTCTTGTCCGTGGTGAAGCAGCGTCTGAATTAGCAAAGTGTATGGGAACTCTGGGTTCTGTTGCTGGTCTTGGTAATCTCAGCACGATCAACTATGCGACTACCGATTGTGTTGTTGCTAATCTTCCACGACCAGGGGCGGCTGGTGCCGCAGCTACAACTCCTCGCTTCGCACCTTTCGCAATGGATCTGGAAAGTTTCCAGAGAACTGCTATCGAGTTAATTTCTGGCTCGTGTGAAGGCTTCAACTCCTTCGCAAGTCCAATTAATAATACGCCTATTGCGTGTTGTTAATTGGGCGACATTCCTACTTGACGGGAACCTCCTAAAACTTTATCTACAATCTTACTGGGGAAACCTTTTAAGAGACCAGAGTTAATTGCTCTTCTCGTGTAATAAAGATAAAGATAGAAACTATTATTATCTAACAGACAATTAGACCTCTTCGCAATAGCAAGTGAAGAGTTAATAGTGAAAAGTGGAAAATCCGCAGATGAGAACCTAACCTCGCTATGAAAGAGTATGGTTCCGTTCCAGAGACTTTACGGGAATGGTGTTGAGGAGACTATCAATCTCCTATGATACATTAAGTTATAGTCCGTCCCATAGTGAAAGCTATGGGGATACTCGCAGGAGTTAATACCGCAGACAATTCTCTGCCTATCTCACTAATCATTAATGTTGGTGCGGCACAGGCTGAGTCTATTAATGTGAATGCTTACGTCGCTTATGATTCTCTCTACTTTATTGACGAGAGTGGTGTCATTCGTGTATCTATGTAAGTTCTAACAAACTAAAATTAATTTCTATTTTTTATTTCTATATTAAAGTATAAATATGGAAGAACAGAGAGCACTCCCCAAATCGATAGATTACAGCGATGTCCTACCGCAGGCAGTTCCTGCTGTGGCGAAACGTAAGAAGTATTACCCCGTGAATGGGAGCGACTTCACGTCGGGCACTACTCGTGAGATACGTATCCCAATCCATTCTACGAATGGTCTTATGGACTGTCTCCAATCTTATTTAGAATTTGAAGTTTTTAATGATGATGCCGCCCTATCTTTTGCCCCTGACTTAGGTGGAGGAACTAATTTCTTCGAAGAGATTAGAATCGAGCAGGGTGGTCGTGTATTGACAAAAACGACCAACTTCAATCGCCTGCATGCTGGTATATTATCTCCGTGTCAAGACCACTTTGAGGCAGCTGGCTACCAGAGTATCGCTTCTCAAAACAAGTGTAGGAATGGTGTAGCTGCGAGTGGAGGTGGACAGATTGCTGTCGCTGTTGCTGGTGGGAATGGTGATCGTTATTCTCAGGGTCAGCACCAGAGTCAAAATCGAATCCCAGCTGGAGCGGCTGGTCGTGTATCGATGCCCCTACCTGGTGGTCTTTTCACCCAAGATAAATTAATCCCGTTGCCTCTTGTATCCCCAGCTAATCCAATAACTCTTGTTATGCTTATGGATACGAATGTCGCTAATTTGGGTATATTCTCTGGTATCGCACCAGCTGCGACGGCTATTAGACTTTCTCGTGTTTCTGTGAATGCCCAGATCATAGAAGTAGGTCGTGATGTAATTGAACAAATCCGTATTACACAGGAGATGATGGGTGGTCAGTTAGTTATTTCAGGACAAGACTTCGAACATAATCAGGGTTCTCTCCCAGCACCTGCTAATGTTGGAGTGACGGGCGAACAAATCATTCGTGTTCCTTTTAGAAAGAGAAGTATCAAGTCTTTATTCTTTATCGGGCAGAGTGATACTTTTGCGAATGGTGGTGGTGCTCAGGCGGCAGCAACTTCCTATAATTTAAGTTATGCTGGTTGTATGAACTTGTTAGATTACCAGATTAAGGTCGGTTCAGTCGTGTATCCTCCTACTCCTATTAAGGCTTTCCAAGCAGAACCAGTAGCGGCGAATGGTGAGTTCGAAAGAGGTGAAGCTCTTATGGAATTATCCAAAGCCTTAGGATCTCTTGGTTCGACTGCTCCTTCGGGGTATCTTAATACGTATACCTATGGAACTTCGGGTAATGGTGTTTCGGGTATTTCTAATGGTGATACTGGGGACGGTGCTGGTGCTACTCTTTCTGCTGAATCACTTGGGGTTGTTTCCGTGTGTCCTTTCGGTTTATCGCTCGAAAGTTTCCAACACACCGCCCAAGAGTCTGGAATCGATACACAGACTATGTCCTTAGAGACTAACCTAATCCTCAACATAGGACCTGGTGATCCCGCTGCTGGTATTACGGGTCATGGTCTCCAGCCTAAGAATGTTCATACTTTCATTCTCTACGACCAGCATTATTATTTCAACGCCGACGGAATGATTACTTTCTCAAATTAATTTCTAAGATATTGTATACTGATAAACTATGATAGAACCTCTCGATTTAGCGAATGTGATAGAAGTTGAAAAGATAAGAAAACTATTAGTGCATCAACCCGATTTACTCTCTATGTTTGAATTATTGATTATCGTTGCGAATAAAAGATTGAATGAAGATAAAGTATGTCATAATATTGTCGAAGAAGAAAGTGAAGAAGAACCTAATTTATCTGATCACGAAAGCGACGAAGAAGATATTTAAACTTAATTTGTGTTTTAATAACAAAGAATGATATTTCAGGGATCAAAGGGGTCTCTATGTTTTTACGATAAAAATAATAAACTTTGTAGTTCTCTCGCTTTGACAAAACGCAAAACGAGAGAATATTATGAAGGTCTTGCTTATAACATAATCAAGGAAGGTCTTCAAGATAATAATAATTTGAATGAAGTTAAGTTATGTCTTTTGAAATCGATACACTTGATAGGAGGTGAGAAAAAATACAAAAGAACAAAAGAAGACGAAATTATGTTGTGTCTTGGTTTCTTGGGATTGATAAAATTAAAGTGTTTAGATTTTGACGACGTCTGTTTTATTGCTCCTTGTAAAAAAAAATAATAGATAAGATATATGAAAGTGTTTGTCGTTAATCTTGATAGAAGTGTAGATCGTTGGGAACATTATAAAGAAACTGATTATATTCGTTGGTCTGCTACCGACGGTTCGACTATCAAAGGAGATATATTAACTCGTATGAGTTCAACTCATAATATCAAAGAACATAATCATAGAGGAAAGTGTGGATGTTTTTTATCGCATACAAGGTTGTGGCGATATATAATCGATAATAAGATAAACGACGTTTTGATATTAGAAGACGACGCTGAAAAAGTTATGGAGATACCAAAAGACCTCCCCCAAGATTGTTTGACTTATTTGGGTGGATTACTCTTTGAGAATAAAATAACAGACGGAGTTTATAAAGGTGCTCACACATTCGGTAAGATAAACGATATTATTGAGTTCAAAGTTTTAATGACTATGTCGTATTACATTCCACGATACGAACTTTTGATAGAGTTATATGATTTTATTCTTTCACAAAAAAGATACAGGGCGATTGATATTATGTTGAATAACGAGCGACTTCCTATCAAAAGAAAGTTTGTGTATCCTGCTGTCTTCAAAGAAAGAAAGTGTAAATCGACAATTGATTCAAAGAGTCCTTATCACCAAAAGACCAGTTCGATTTATTATCGTTGGTGAGCACGCCAAAAATATGATTGTTGCTATACCAACAACCCCAATTACGCATAAAAGAGACAAGAGGAAACTTTCAAGCTAGAAATTTGATAAGTGAGTTTGAGAGGATTAGTATAAAAACAACCAAGAACTTCTACCGAAGAACTCTTTCAAGAACTCAATAATGTCTCGCTTTACTCTCGCAGAATACCGTGAACACAAAGAGGATATCAAGAACGGGGACTACTCGACAGGCGCTGGAGGGTTTACTCCTGACCACGCTTTCGATATTCTCGAAGAGATTCTCGGTATAGAAAATATTGGTTATATCGCTGTCGTTGACGGGGTAATCGAACTCAAACAAGAGAACTCTATGCTCCGTGATCTCCTACAAGACAGAATGCCTGTGGGTTGTATCGCTGAAACGACATACCAACCGATCCTTGAAGAGAATGAGAATCTCAAAGAAGAGGTCGAGAAACTCAAAGAAGAAAACAAGAAACTTGAAGAA
>Ga0209336_10000568_pt1 | contig 18946 bp, 21 predicted proteins | sample LinPmetageLP32_FD_184042 | JGI IMG/M metagenome (GOLD analysis project Ga0209336, IMG submission 184042) | Marine viral communities from the Pacific Ocean - LP-32 (SPAdes) (version 2) | ecosystem: Environmental > Aquatic > Marine > Oceanic | place: Pacific Ocean | collected 2009-08-23 | reverse complement strand
CCAATCTCTGTAGCCTTACCAGCTACCGCACCAATGTCAGTTGCATCACCTGCTACAGCAGTAACATTGCTAGCTATTCCAGCTACAGTTGTAACATTTGATGCTATCCCAGCCACAGTTGTTACATTGGCTTTTATAGCCGCTAGGCCAGATATAGCATCGGTAGCTGTTGTTCCATCTTCAATGTCAGCCAATGAAGATATATCAGCAGATATGTCAGCAACAGTTGTTACAGCCGATACAGAAGGACCAGCTTCCACAGCACCACTTGTTGCATTGAATGCAAGGGTCTTGCCTTTTCTGGTATCAACATTAGGAAGCGTTGTTGATACAGTTCCGTCAGAGTCTGGCAGCTTTAATGTACGTGATATGTTTGTTTCAAGCTCTTGCTCGATAGCAATCACACGATCAAGCTCGGTGTTTAGAGCCGCAATGTTAAAAGGACCTGACGTTGCAAAGTCACTTGTCCGTGTTACAGGTATATCTCTAAATATAGTAACAGTAGATGACGTATAAACACTTCCAAGAGTTACATAACCCCCAGAAAAACCATCATCAACAGATGTACCTGATACAGCAAATGTGTTTGCACCACTACCTCTAGTTAAAGACGTATCAACGCCTGAACTATTAGTGATAATTACATTGATGTCATCCAAAGAGAAGAATGGAAAATCAATAGTAAACTGAGTAGAGTTAGCAGTGTTACCACCGCCCCCTATCGAGTGTTGTATTCGTGCATCGTTGTCCGCAATTGATATAGTAGCCATGATAACCCTTTATCCATTACGCACTCCCATTTGTTAATTCACATTGTTATTGTTTTTATTGCCCAAATATTCCATCCAGTATCGGATCAAAAGGTGGAAAGTTACCTGCCGGAGTTATAAACCTGGCACTATCCTTTGTTTCCTGTGTAACGTTGCCTGTAACAACATCACCAAGAACACTAGATGCAGTTCCAATATTGCTAATTGCAGGACCAAAGACAGCACTTGCTTTTGCAATATCAGGCATTCTATATGTTTTTTGATCTGTTAAAGCTGGACCCAATCCAAGTTTGTTATTACTTAGCTTTTCCATGACATTATTAATGTCCATGAAAGATCCTGTAAGCCCGCTTCTATCGACAGCGTTTAATAACTTCTCATCGAATCCTTCTTCTTCTTCTATGCCGTACTGCACTCTTTTAAATTCGTTGACCAATCCTGCAAGACCAACAAGCAGTAAAGCACCTTGCCAGAAAGCAGCATCCTTTTCTTGCAATCCTGACGTAAGAACCCTAACAACAGCACCTTGCCCATAAGATTTAAACTGGGTTAGCAAAGAGCCAAATTCAGTGGATGTCCACAAAGCACGATCACCTGCTCCTGGAGTAACAATTATCCTATCAACATTTTGATTGAGTGCAGTTCTAAACTTTAACCGCATCATAGTGTCAGTCCATTTGTCAGTCTCTGGCATAAAGTTGCCTTCAACACTTCTGCCATGTGTACGAATTTGATTATACATACGTAAATGATCTTGTTGATCGATACCGTTTTTAAGAAGTTTTTCTTTTTGTGTTCTGGTTAATGCCGCCCAATTTGTAGTCAAAGCCTCTGTCATACTAAGCATCGAAACATTTCCAGCAAATTCTTTAAGAACCTGATTCCAATAGTTCAAACCATTCATAATAAAAAATGCGTTTGTACTTTTGCCCAAGCCACGTTCAAAAGAAGATCTTGACCCAAACATATCGCCAACATCAGAAAATGCCGCAGACCTCAATCCAAGAGTGGCGTCTGCCGCAACACCCGCATGCCTTAGCTCTTTTCTTTGCAGTCTTTTTAAATGTTCTGAGTAAGAAGCAAATAAATTTCTAAGACCATACTCATAAGTATTGGATAAGCCTTCCACCATAACAGTCCTAGCCATATCAGGAACACTAGAAACTACAGCACCACCCATTCCAACAAGAACGTTAAATGATTTCATTCCCCGAACAAAACGACTAGACATTGCGTGTGGATCTTTAGATGCTCCGTAAGTTCCACGAACACGATCCCGAAGACCTCTTAAATCTCTAAGATCGTTCTCTAGTCCTTTTTTAAGAACATTTCTTTTTGCAACATTTGTAGCTTCATTAATAAGCCTATCATATCCATCTGTTATTTCTTTTATAACAGAACGCATATCTATATCGCCAAAAGCTCTTGTAAGCTCAATATCAATGCCCATCGTTTTAGTATGATGTCTCAGCAAAACTTCAACATCATTTTCTAAAAATTCTTCAACAAGTTCATCAGGAATCTCAAAAGTTCTTGCTTTTACACCGCTTGGATTTGCAACCCAATCTATTTGGCTTGTACCTTCCTCGAGGTCAAAGTAAGGCTTTGATCTAGTAACCTCATCCATAACTTCTTTGGAAAACTTAGATGCTTGTGCATTTGTCATGCTGTATTTACGCATAGCCCAATTAGTAACAATGCGTAGGAAGTCTTCTTCATTATTCATAATTTTATCTACACGCCAAACCCTGTTAAGGTAACTTTCGGCTGTATTAACTGAAACTCCATTTGCTCTAATGTCAGCAAGCTTTGTTTTTAAAGTGGATACTAATTCAGAGTTTCCTGCATCTTCAGCAATTTTAATCTGTCCTTGTATTTCTTTTTCAAACAGTCTTACTTCCTCTGCGTTTGATTTAATAAAATCATAGGTTTCTCTGTATTTAACAGCGGCTCTTTCAACAAATTGTGTGGCTTCATCTTGAATAGTATCTCTACCACCACGACGCATTGCTTTACCAATTCTGGTTCTAAATTCAATTTGTTTTAAAAATTGTGTTTCTCTATTTATAAAATCAGAGCCACCCTGCCTAAGCATTTGTATTGATCTTCCAATATCACCTTGCTTTGCGGCTACACCTCTATAAGCCAAATAAGCTTTGTCGGCTTCTGCTATAGTATCTAAGAGAGGCCCAAGATATTTAGCATTAAACAAAGACTCTACAGATTGATCCATTTTAAGACCTTTCTGAACCTTTGTCTGCATCATTCCACCAAGGCTTACAAGAGATGCAACAACAGATCTTGAAATTGGATTTTCACTTTTCAACAATCTTGTAACTGGATTCCAAGGAATGTTTTCCAAGCCAACACCAGTTTCTGCAAGAGCGTCATTATTTATAGTTGCTTTTGCTGATTCCCACTGTTTTTCTGGACTTACATTTGCACCAGCAGACCTGTATATCTGACCATCAGGATCTGTAATATTTTTAGGTTTAGCACTCCTACCTAAAGCACCAGTCAAAGTACCGCTAATAACAGAGGCGGCTGTCATTGATAAAAGTGAGGTTGCAGCAGTATAACCTTCAGATTGACTAGCTTTCATAATTTCTTCTGGAGCCATAATAGCGGCAGTAAAACCAGCACCATTTGTAAAACGCTTTCCAAAAGTAGCACCTTTAAGTGCTTTTATTGGTGCTATAGGTGCAAATATTGTTGGTGAACTCATATGAGCAAAAAACTCGGCAGTTCCACTATCAGACATTTGCAAAACAGCCAAATCTTCAAGATCAGCCATATACCTATCAATTCTTATTTTAGTTTCTTCAGGACTGCCACTATCCATAAAACGGTACATCTGACCGTTAGCAATTAGATTTTTTAACTGAGGGTCTTTAAATGGGTCATAGTCATCTACATCATCTGGTGACGATACAATGTCTTCAATAGTTCTTTGCATAGCCTGAAATGGTGCAAACTGCCTATATGCAGAACTCCATATCTGGCTTGTGTCATCTATAAAAGCATTGTTTGTTTCAACATAAAGATCTTCTTTAGGTACAGTAGGTGAAACCTCCCCCACCACTGTTGATGCTAGTTCTCTTTTTAATTTGTCTCTTTTACTTTCAGCCATCAGTCTATATTTCCAAGACTAGGCATACCAATTACAGTACCCAGCCCACTGAAGAAATCTTCTATGTCTTGGTCAGAGTATTGATTTGGATCAGCGTAATGACCAGCACCTCTATAAAAAGATATATTGTCGTGAAAAAATACATTGAAGTCGTTTAACATTTCAGAAAAAACACTTTTTCTCTGCTGTGCGTTATTCATCCTTCTATAATAATCTTTCGTAGCCAACTCACCAAACATTCTTGTATTTGCTAAAACTCTATAAAGACTAGGCCTGTCTTCAAAATCCTTCATAACTTCATTAAAAACATTGCTTTGTGCAGAGTTATTGAAATCATAATTATAATTAGGAAGCAGTAATTGATATTTTTTATCTGGATAAGCAGCAACGGCTGAGTAACTATTATTTGGGCGAAATGGTCGGTTTGGTATAAATACTATTTTTGCATCACCGTTATTAACATCTTCAATTAGAGCAGATAACTCTTTTGATCTTAAAGAACCTTCTGGTGGATCAAGTTTAGAAATTACATCTTGTACAAGATCAGCTTCTTTAATTGTAACAGGATGTGAACCAGCAGATTCTTGTGCAGATTTCATTATTGGAAATAACTGAAACTCAAAATCGCCATCTTCATTTCTACCAATACCTATGCTGTCACCAAGCGAAGATATAGACTCTCTAATAGCAGACCTAAAATCTTCATGACCATCTACTCTACCATTAGCCATGATATCATAGGCACGTTCCATTATTATTTTTTCTACATGAGGGTTTTTTAAGATAGCTGTTGATAATGAGTTAATACCACTGCCTTGCTTCAATTTATCAATCATTAATTCATCTTGAACACTGACTTCATATGGTGTGGTAGCTTCATCAAAAAAATTAGCTACAGATGAAAAAATATTTAGGCTGGCAATTAACTCTTTAAAGTCATTATCGCTTTCAAAAGATTTAGGAAGGGTAGCTCTAAAATGAGCTTCTTGAGTGATTTCGGGTGGAACAAAAGATTTTATAGTTCTTTGTACACTTGAGTTATCAGGCAGTAATCTTTTAGTGGCTAATGAATTTACTGTTTTTTGATTAAAAACACCTGCTTGCATCATAAGATCATAGTTAGGAATCTTGGATACTGAAAATATAGACTCTAGCTCAAAGTTACTTGAACCATTCATTTTAAATGTATTATATAATTTATTAAATGCTTGAACACCTCTATCAAAATATTCTTCATTTTCAGATGTCGGAAAGTTTCTAAACAGTCTTTTTAAAGAACTGTGAATTAATTTATTTTGTGCGCTGTATCTAACAACAGTATCAAGTGCCTCCTCACCAGTGGTGGGGGACATAATATCAAGATCAATTTTAGTATCATTGCCATTTCTTATAATGGTTTTAGGCTCTATTTCTTCAAGCACGTTTTGATCGTCTAATGATGGGATGGTTCCATTATTAATTGACTCCATTGCTTTGCTTAATTTATCTGTATTTTTACTTTCTGTTTTGTACGCTTTTGCATAAGCACTTAAGTCATTTTGCCATTGATCTAATTTTAAACCACCTAACTTGGGATCATCATTAATGATTCCAGATGCAACCATTTTGTCTGTTAAGCTTTGAAAGTATTCAGGTGGTGTTATATATCCACCTAAAGGGGACATTCTGTTTTGAATTTCAAAAACCATAGTATTATTTTTTGATTCAATCGCTTTTTGGTCACGATCTTTCTGCCATTTAAAAAACTCTGTTTTATTGGCAATTGTCAGTTTGCCATCACGGTTCATTATTCCAATATTCATTATTGCGTTTAGAACAGTTTCATTTTGTGATTTGCCTGGATTGAAGTTTTCAGGAAAACTTATCTGTTGCATCAAACCATCAAAAGTATTTTGATTAAGAGTATTAGCAATTGATTTTTTAGTTGCTACAGCACCCTTTAAAACATCCTTTAAAGCACCCTTTTGCGAATCACTTACATTTAAATTATCAATTTCAGTTTCTGAAATCGCATCGACACGAGCATCAAGATAAGCTGAACCATAGTTTGCATTTTGCGTAGTTGACAAATCAGAAGCTTGCCTTTGGTGTCTTGCAATTTTATCTCTGTAAAGCGACCTCATAGCTTCTGAAACAGCTTGACCATTTATGGAGCTGTCACCAGTTAATCTTTTTTCTGTAGAGGCAATAAGATCTAAACCAGCAATAAAATCATTTTTCCCTATTGCTTCTTCAAGTGCTTGCCTTGAAACACCTACTTGAATAGATGTTTGGCTTACTTCAGCAATGTTTTTTACAGTCTCAAGATCTATAATACCGTTTTCATAAAGAGTTTCTGCTAATTTATCTCTTTTCCTTTTCAGACTATCAATCTGTATTATTATTTGATTTTGTTTTTCTTCATTAGCACCAAACAAAGCAACAGATGATGATGTTAATTCCTTATTTATATTACTAAAAGTAATGTCTGCGTTTACTAAAGATTCTTTATCAGCCCTAGCCTTTAAGTTTATCTGGGATTTATTTATAGAACCAGCAAAAGCCCTTCTTATATCAGGCTCGATCATAGCCGCTAATTCAGGATTTTCAGTTACATCAACTATTTTTTCTAAATATTTATCTAAATCCTTTTTTACACCTTCTGGATTAATAGGATTATTTTTTAGAGACTCGTTTGCTTTATTAATGGCTTCATTATATGCCGCTGACATAAATGTAGTTTGCGCTAAGTTATTTGTTTTTTGTGCAAGTTCTTTTGCGTCACTTTTTCTAAGATCTTTTGTAATATCGTCAATAGCAACTGGTTGCCATGGCCGTAATTCGCCATCGACCATCAATGCACCTGTTGATTGCGCTCTAGTTTGACCTTCAAAAGTAGCATCAGCTAATTTATCTTCGTAAAGACCTTCTGCAAAATTACCTGCCACTTTACCAATGTTTTCAAAAGCAGCACCCATTTGCTTCAAGCCATCCATAGATGACATACCAACTGGCTGTATTTTAAACTGTCTTTGTCTTGTCGGTTTATAGACCATTATGAAATTTTCTCATTTCTATAACTATCTCCACCTGCTTTAGCTATTTTGCCATACATATTATACTTAGCGGCTCTCCCACCCATTTTTGATGAAAACGCTGATAGTGTGTATCTACGTCCTTCTGCCATACCCATAACTTTTCGACTTCTTATATCGCTATCGGCAAAACGTTTTTCTACACGATCAAAGTTTTCTTTACTTGCACCAGCACCGCTTAAACCAGATCCTGAAAAAGATGAGTTTAAACTAGCAAGCTGTTGGTAAAGAGCTTGTCCACGATCAACAACATCTTGTGATGTGCTAATCTCAGACATAGCTTTTTGTTCCATTGCTGACTGACCTTCTGCGGCGTAGCCAGCTCTAGTTGCTTTTGCGGCAGGGATAGCCATTACTGCTTCTGCTGTAGAACCCATTATACTTCGACCTCTAGCAATATACCGTTAAGAGAGAATGGTAGCGGCTCATCCTGTGTAATTGTAACGCTACCTTCATTAGACCAACCAAGCAGATAGACTTCTTTTCTTGCCGTTACAGCCGTAGGCTCGGTAGAAAAATCATCTGTTACATTTCTTATCAGAATTTTCGTACCTTTGGCTTTCACATCGAGTGTTGAAAAAAGATCCAGAACAGCACGAACAATCCTGCGTTTCTGACCAACAGATATACCGCCTTCTTGAAGTTGGAACTCTGGCGGTAAAGTTGTTACTTCTGGTGTGTAAGGCAAGCCAATTTCAACAGAGGTTACAGCGTTAGCAAGAGTTACTGTACCGTTAGAACTTGTAGTAAATGTGCCAAGAGAATAGTTGCCTGATTTAACAACAACGCTTGTGCTTGGAAGATGTGCCGCTTGCCATGTGGTTGATGAACTGCCTGATAACTGAACCGACATATCTGTATGGAAAGAGTTATCCATCAGCTCTAATGATGTAACAGTCGCACTATTAATTGTACGTTCAACAATCACATACATCTTACGATTTACTTCAGATATGTTTTTGTATGAGCCAGATGTTGTATAAAGAGTCCACCCATTCAATGACTCTTTTCTGATAGACATAAATACAGGCATATGACCGTCACTGTTTACCAGATACGTATAACTTTCTATCTGGTCAGGTGACTCAGCCTGTGTCTCCATATCAACAGGTGTGCCAATTAAATGCTGTGACAAAAGCGTTATCGCATCAGAGTTGTAACCTTGAGAAAGATCAGAATAGATAAATTCTCTTACAGCACCCTTTGACTTTGTAAGAAACAGAGTAGCTCCGTCAAAGTCCTTCGGCTGTACCGTAGAGCTACCAAATGATGTCTGACGTTTAACAGTAATTGTAGATGGTGTTAGCGGTCTGTTCTCAGATGTAGGAACGTATAGTTCTTGCTCAGATGTAAATATTGATAAATGTCTAAATGACGATAGTGCCTTTATTTCTGAAATCTGGTTTTCAGCTATTTGTACTTGGATAGATTCATCATCAAGACCAGTACCAACATCAAAGTTAAAGAACTCTCCTGTCTTTGACATAAACAGGAAGTTTGGCAAATCACGGCTACCACCAAAGATCAGACGCTGATCGTGAAATGTAACTGTTCTTGGGAAACCTCTAACAGAACTAAACACTGGTTCAGACCAAAGATCTATTGCATCAGTATTGGCAATTGCACCAGATAGCGTTGCAGTTACAACAGTAGCACTTGTGAAGCCTGTAATCAGGGCGTGACGGACTGTTCCTGCGCTGTCCACTAGCCTTAAATACTCTCCGTTATGTCCAGACACAAAAGCATCGCTAGAGGCTGTCAGCGTGATTCCTGAGCCTGATGTTCCGCTAGGCGTAATAGTGATCGATGATGCCGCAAACTTATGATACGGCTGAAACGACATACCTCCGCTTACATCAAAGTCATAATCAGCTAGTGCAAAGTTTGTTGCGCTAGTTCGGGTCAACTTCTTAATTGCTATATTGGGATTTACAATAATCATGGTATCGCCAGATTGAGCGATAACAAGCTCTCCAATGTGAGCAGTAAGCCAAGGACAACTGGTTATTGATTGTAATACGTTTGTAGGATCGCTGGCATCAACAATATCAAGACGCTGATTGCTAAACAAAAGCAAGTAAGCTTCATCTTCGTCATAGATGTATGGCTCTGATTGGTATGCAATATTGGATAGTGTTTGTAGATACCTAAATCCTGGTCGCCTTGTGATACCACCTTGCGCTCTTAAACGTACATTACGAAGCTTGTCAGCACCGTTTTTGTAAGCTTGAGCATCAATTCGTGAACTGAGTAATGGTGACAGCTCTCCTGATGTGAAGTTTGTGTAAAATTGACGAAGTAGTGCCATCCACTAGCCTATCTTTTTAATTTAGGCAGTTTAGGAATATCGTATTTGTATTTTTTACCGTCCATAGTTGCGTCGCCAAGCTTTGTGGGGGACATTACAGTAGCCGCTAAAGCAAATGGAGATGATGCTCTCAAACCTTTTCCCATACCTCTTTTAAAGGCTCTTAAAAAATCAGATTCGTTTGCCGCTTTTTGACCAACTCTAGCCAATTTTTTACTCATGCCATGACGTTGTGTATGGTGACTGTATGTTCTTGAAAAAGCATTAGCTTTTTTTTCAGATACAAGTTCTGGTAAACTTCTTACGCTACGAAGCATAACCTTTTCAGAAGTTTTTGCGGTAGGTCCTCTTAAACCCTTTTTCTTAATGCTTGCAATTTTGCCAGCAGCAAAGGTTGCACCAGTAGCGGTTAATCCCACACCAGCCAAAACCGCTTTTGCTTCTTTACTCAGACTATTACTCATTATGTTGTGTTCCCATCTGTCAAAATAAATGCACCACGTCTCACATTTGTGAATCTGTTCAAGCGAATGCCTGTTGTTGTGGCCTGTTGTGAATCTCTGGCCTTTGCTCTGCGGAACTGCTGTTCAGCAAGAACACGATATGACTCAGCAACATCAGCCTTACGAGTGACAGATAAGCTAAGAACAGAAGCCAATCGGTAAATTACCCACATAGTAAATGATGGAGGCCAATATTGTGTGGCTACACGAAACATATAGTTAAGAACCACGACATCATCAGCATCTGCGTTTATATATATGTAACGCTCAAAGATTGCGTATTGCTGAACCGCATCGCTAATAGTGACCGTATGCACCTGCACAACGGCTGGTTCGGTCGGCAAGGCATATGCGGCGTCCCATCTATCTAATGGCGTGTCAGTGAGCCTAGAAAGCTGTTTCTGACCTGTTGCAAACTTCCAACTATGCTGTGCCAGACAATCTTCGATAAGATCTTCATAAATAGTATTCATGACCAACGCTTCGTCAGTGCTGTCCGTAAATGAAGATAAAGGCTCTAGTCCTACAAGAACCATAGCCCTTTGTGCTACCTCAATGTCTGTTACCGCTGTTGTTGGCATTAGTTATAACCACCACCGCTAGTAGATGGCATATTGGCTTCGTTCATGTCACCACGCAGAGGCTTTGGCTTAGGTTTAGCCATCTTTCTTTTGTTTTTATCAAGACCAGCCTGATACTTTTTGTATGCAGACATACCCTCTTTTGTGTATGGGAATTTTTTACCGTCACTTGCAGTAGGCATATCACTTGCCTTTCTTTTTCATAATCTCATTTTGTAGATCTTTTGGTAATTTTCTTTGTGCAGGGGTCAACGCTCCTGCTTCGTTCAGCTTTTTCTTTGGACGACCTTTTTGAGATCCATATGTACCTTTACCATAAGGCATTATTTTGCCCTCTTTCCAAGAGTTACACCTTTACCAAGAATGACTTTTGCATTGCGTCTCTTGATAACGTTAATAGAAGGGGCAGATTTAACTGCCGCCTTCTTTTTTGCTGGGGCTTTAGCCATTAGTCTGTGTCAGTACCTGACAGTGAAACCATATCAGCTACATCAACCACAGTTCCGTTATTGGCGTTTACAACCATAAGGCCATAAACCGGAGTACCACCGCTTGCGGTTGTGACCATAATCAGGTCGCCAAGATTCATCTCGGTAGCCGCATCGTTGAAGTAACCAGCAGTGTCAACTGCCGCCGCCGCTTCTGTTGTTGTGTAATGCCAGAAATGGAAACCATTGCCTGAGTAATTAACAAGAGACAGATTTGATTTTACGAATGCCATATCAGTTCTCCTATTTCTTCAGCTCAAGTTCAAACACACCTTCCGCATCGATTAGGCATGAGTTCATCTGCATTTTGTTTAATACAAAGTAACTGTCCTTATCGTTGTGGAATTGCATGTTAGACGAAATGTCAGCACCAATAGCATGACCGCAAGCATCTGCGTGCCATGCGTAGCAGTTACGGAAACCACCACCAGCACTAAGATTGCCTGAACCGTCAGTCTCTGACAGACCTGAATGTGGGAACCACATAAAGCCTAACCAGTTCTTAGCAGTAACATTGTTTGCAAATGGAAGATTGGCTTCACCTACAAAGTTAGAGCGTGAGAATTGATCGATTGCCATTAACTGTGACCAGTGCTCCCAGCCAACGACACAATAACGGCGACCATCATCAGGAACTTCGTTATTACCAAATGACTCCATAAGGCTCAAAGCCCATGCAAGTGTAATACCGTTAGTTGTCTCATTGTTGCTTGATGTAGTTGTTGCCATTGAAGCAAGGATTAGATCGTCAGTTTTGCGACCAAGTGCATACGCACCTGATTGTTGAGCCACCATCATTTCATCATGATTGACACGAAGTTGATCGAGGTCGTCAATCCATTCGCCAGCAAAATAGTCTTCAAGAGTCACATTTACGTTTGTGTGACTAAGGTTCATAGGTGCGACATTACCATGCCGAGCCTTTGTAGTAGCAGATCCTTTACCGACTTTCTGGAACGTAGTCTTGTTCTTCACGCCATTACGTGTACGAACAGTGTTCCGCAGTTTGGAACCCATGCGCTGATATGCCATATGAACGCCGGACTCAAACTCCTCAATAAAGGAGGTGCTGATGGTTGAAACAGCCATAAGCTTATCCTCTCAAAAAGTGTTTTCACGTTACTTTCCGGTTGTTCCGTCCACTTACATGTCAGTGCAGTTATCCGTGAGGGCTGCTATGTAAAGCTTTTCGGGCCTTCTAGTAGCCCAACCCTCACAGATTATTTAGTGTTTGTTAATTCACATTACCCTATGGTCAATGAACCATGCTTTTGTAGGCCTAGTTGCCTTGACATTGCCTGTACTTTGGCAATATGCGCTGGATCACGATCTTTCCAGTATTTAGGGTCAGCCTGTGCCGCTTTAAGATCATCCTGTGTAACATGCTCTTGGAAAGCGGTTTCGGATGTCATGTTAAATTTAGGCTGTCCATTTGCTTCCATCATTTCTTCAAAGAACTGAACCATGTCAGCAGATGCAGGAATAGATGCAAACGTATTGTAAGCATTTTCTGAGAGATTAGAGCTTGCCCATGTATCTACACGCTCAAGACGTCTTTCGGCATGTTCACCCAATTGCTCAGATTCAACATTCCAGTCAGGTCCTGTCATAGCATTTTGCTGTGTATATTCAGCAACCACGTTATTAAACTGCTCTTGGTTTAAGCCGAGACTGTGTGCTGTATGCTGAAACCACTGTAGCATGTTGTCATCTGGATCAACTTCCACAGCTTCACCATCTTCACCGACAAGAGCCAGTTCATAATCAGCAGGAGATACTGGTATGTCACCAGCAACTTCTTCTTGAAGTTCAGACATAATTTCATCACGAAACTTGTCAGAACGCTCATGCAATCTCTTTTCAAGGTGAGAATAACTCTGTGCAAAATCTTCTTCTGATTTAAATTTCTCTGGAAGCCAATCAGGTCTTGTTGAGACTTCTTGAGGTTGCTCCTGATCGCCTTGATCCTGAACCTCATCAATTTGGCTTTCTTCAACGCTCTCTTGTAGTTCTTCGTTCATTTAACAGTCCCACTTCCTTAGTGCTTTGTTGATACGGCTATTAGGGTCATTAGCCGTTTTTGCAGATGTAAGTTTCTTTTTCATACCCATCATTCGTTTACAGAATGACTTACGCCTTGCCGCTTTCTTTGGGCTTTTCTTTGCCGCTTTTGCTGACACTGGTGCTTTGAGTGTTCCTCCTTTGTAGGAGGCTCGACCTTTTGCGTTCAACCCACCGTCTGGGTTCTTGCCCTCTTTTCTTGTCCATGCCTCACTCATTACGTCCTCGCATAGGTTGGTTTTTTACCACCGCCAGATGGATTGGTTTTGCGTTTTCTATTTACAGCAGACTTCTTTTCACCTTTTGACATGGATGCGGCTTTTGAAGCTGGTACGCATTTAGGATAACCACGACCGTCACCCATTTTACGTCCACACTTAGGATGCTTACCGTCTTTTTTGGATGATATATCTACCCAGTTTTCATTAAACCACTTGCTTAGGCTCATGACTTATATTTGCCGCCCATCTTTTTGTACTGCTGTACAAGCTGACCGCTAGCATAAGCTGAAGGCCATTTCTTGACTCTGGCTTTAACCATTGCTCTTGCTTTTGCGTATAGTGACGGATTTGCTGGTTTAGCCATCTCCTTGCTTCCTTCCAAGTTCGCTACGCTTTTTCATGATTGCAACAATCCACCTAGACCCTTCTGCATGGGCTAATGTTTCGATATTAGTTCCTGCAGGATGGATGTTGTTCGTTGAGATGCCCTCAAGGTACTGTAGGAAAGCTTTTCCGACACCTGAACCAAATAAAGCGAAGGCCTTAGAATTAAGGTCAGCTTCAACCTCACGAGGATATCCTCTACCATCGAACGAAACATTTACTTGCTCCTTTGCCACTACATACCGCCCTGTTGCTGTTGCATTAACTGCATCATGTTCTGAACATTCTTTGCCACTTCTTCTTGGTCAGCCAGAAGCTCTGCTTGTATTCCAAACTTGTCGGCTAAAAACTTGATAGTGGCTTCCTGCTTATAAAGAGCAGGACCAATCTCAGGTCCGAATGTCTGTGCAATAGTTTGCTGGAAACGCATAAAGTCAGATACGTCTTGCTGGTCTTGCGCTCTTAACAATGGGGATACAGCAACAACCTTTAGTTCTCTGCCGTCAACCTTGGGCAGTTCAAGCAATCCTTGCTGTGTATAAATATTGATAACCCTCTCGACCAAGGGCTGCAGGAATTCTTTCTGCATCCTGCCAGCCACAGCACCCATGTCCCTAGCGACATCAGCCAGTCGTTCTGAGACTTCGGTTGCACTGAGAGGTGTCTTAGCATTCGGGCGAGTATCAAGCTCGTCAATGAACAAGGCCTTTCTTACATTGCGTCTCATGTCTTCAAGAATTAACTGACCGACATCAAAACGTGCTGGTGATTGCAATGTATCAATTGTAGATCCGGGACTTCTTGGTATGAATGTTCCGGGCTGTATAGTTACATTGTCAGGATTAAATACACCGTCATCGTCATAAACATATGATCCGGCAATAGCCATTTCAGCGTTTTCAAGAATAAGCTGTACTGTCAAATTCAATGTTTTGATTGCTGGCATGGCTTGGAGTATCGGACCTCTACCCCATACTTCATAACCAGACTTTGACCAGCGTGTAGTAATCCAAGGAACAGATCCACGACCAGACATTTTAGATTGAAACAGAATATGCTTATCAGTCTCTGAGATTAGATAGTATGTGTATTCATCCTTAAATCTGTCATCTGAGTCGTACATTGTGGCTTCAATGATCTCTGTCTTTCGACGTGGATCTCGCTTTTGAGCCGCAAGCATTTCTGGACTGTACTTGGCATAGGGGTACATATGCTTAACTTCGGTGATGTCACATGTTTTGTTCCAACGAAACCAATCTGAAACCATGTCCATATGACCCGGCAACACAGCAACACTCGTAGGAGGAACCGCAGTGAAATGAAGGTCGCCCACAAATCGTCCACTCTCAACGAGCATGTTCATTGTGCCTATGCCAAGATCTTGAAGACCTTCGTGAAACTCTGCATTGAAGTTAGAGTTACGTAATCCTTCATGGATCAGGTCTGTGATCTCATCTAGTTCTTCTGTTAGCTTTTTAGTAATAGCTTCTTTGGGGAAGTCGGGTCCGGGGGCTAGTTTAAAGGCTCTGCCATTAGGAGGAAAGAAGCCAAGTTGAAGTCTTGAAGCAAACTTAGGTAATCCTGTTACGGCAGTCTCATCGTAGATATTCTCGGTTCTACGGCTAGCAGGGGCTTCCTGATGGAAACTCTCTCTATGAGGAAGGACATAGTCGTAAATTTCCTCCCATACATCTGACCAAGACGACCATCTTCCTTTGGCTTTCTTATAACGTGCCATAACCTTTTTATACTCAGCATCATTACCTCCGGCACTAGAAACTGTAGGGCTAGCGTCACCGTTTGATTCGTCTCTCATACTTTTGTACCCATATTTCTGCGATAGCCTGTATATCCAGCCATATCGTCATCTTGGAGCGATCCAGACCCAATCATATTTGCTCTGCGCTTGCGTGTAAGATCAGTTGCTTTTGCATCAAGTGCCAATTGCTCATCAGCCAGACGCTGTCTTTCAGCCGCCTTCGCGTCTTTGCTTTCTTGGCTTTCGGCAGGTGGCTTGGGTGTTTTAAACATGCCTCCCATAATCAACTCCTTATGACGCTATAGATTCCATTAGATTGTGGGATTTAAGGGTATTACTCTGCACAAAAATGGGCGTACCGCCCTTTCTGAGCAATTCACAATACAATTGGTGGGGAGTTACCATCCAGAAACCCTTGAGTCCGACCAGATGCTTGATAAAGCTTACGCAATACATAGCTCTTGGCATTGATATGGCGTTATCTGCTGTTTCGTACTCAATACATGTGCAGAAATCAAACAATGCTTGGATCATGGGGGTGGCTTGCTCACCTCTAAAAACAGAACAGTGGAATCTTTCTGTTCCAAACTCTAATTTTATCCAAACATCTGTTTCCTGATCGTATCTAACTGCAAAAACATGGGAAAAGTTGGGTTTTCCTAGTGTAAATAGCTTCCAGATACCAATATTCTTGCTTTCACAGAAACATACTATCCATTTCATAGTGATCTCATGCCTTGCCTGTTACGATTACGTGTTCTCATCCGAGAGAATGGGTTACTAGCTCTCTCAACAGTGGTGGGGCGGGTAACTTGCTGGTTGCCAAAGAATACTCTGCGACCCTCACCTCCTCCTAAAAAGGCGTACTGCAACGCATCATGCACATGAGAGAACCTGTTCTTGTTTGGCTTCTCCTCGTACTTCTCAGTACCCATGTAAAACTGACGCTTGAACTGATAACCACCCTCAAACCCAGATATAAGATTAGTGCATGTAGGGCTGACTAGAACGGCAGGCTGTCCGTCAACCATTCTGTTCAAACCACCTTCAACAGCTTCGGTACGAACAAAGATGTCATTGCTAGATGCAGGATAAGCCATAATTCCAGCGGCTCTTAAAATCATAAATGGCGTATGCTCACTTGTCTGAGCCATCTGATTGCCAGCAGGATCACCAACAAACTTCATTGTCAGCTTTTCCCAACCATTCTTGGCTATCTCACGCTTTAGACTATCGGCAAATCTAGCGGCTCCCATGTCCTGCATGACAACCTCATGGAATATAGTCCATCTGCCAGAGTGCAATTGCTGACAAAATACAGCACTAGGCGATCTACCAAAATCAATACCAACAATCACATCAAACTGATCTGATGGCTCTATCGGCTCTTTGGCTACATGAGTGTCTTTTCTAAATGTAGGATATACAGGCTTGCCATCCATTAATGCCTGATACTCATTCAAGACATAAACACGAACCCATGCTGGGGCTTTACCAAGTATGATCTTGTTATAGTAATCAGGTTGTAGATTATCCCTGTTTTCAGACGACATATTAGGCTCATAACCAGTAAGATTGCCCTGCTCGTCCTTCTTCTCAAACATAGCACCAGCTTGCTTGAAGAACTTCCAGTCATCCGGCTTAACCATAAGCATACGCTCATCAGATGTCAGATACTCAGGTACAGGCACTTCACCAGCCATAATACCCCACCAGTGAACTTCGTCTGGTGCATTGGTATCCATAATCACACCATACCAAGTCGGACCGCCATCTCTCATCGAAGGAAAACGACCAACACGCATAGTACACGCATCAACTATCGACTTACTGATTTCTCTGGCTTCATTGACCCACACACCAGTCAGCTCTAATGACAATAGTTTCTTTACATCTTCCTGACGATCCAAAGCCAAAAAGATGACTTCAAGTTCCACAATAGAATTATCAGGCAATGCAAAACGAATATGATGTGTATAGGGAGGCGACCAATGAAACCTTCCAAGATCATCACTAAACCAGTCTCGCCATGTCTTGATAGTCGTGGTTTTTAACTGTGGGTTGGTATTACGAATAACTGCCCATCTGGTTCTTCGTACACCCTGATCGTTCGGCTTCTGCAATGTTGCCTTACGCATGATTTCCATACAGCAAGTAACAGACTTACCAGAACCTACAGGACCTCTAATACCACGGACAAAAGACTCATCCTTCATGAACGCTCTGGCTACAGATCCAGGCGGCTTATAATCTAGCTTCATACTTTTCCTAATAAACGGCGTTGAGTAGCAGATGCTGCCCCAGATAATGCTGATGCTCGCCTTGCTGTCCTACCAGAAGATTTGATTGGCTTTTTCTTGGGAGATTCAGGATCTTTAGGATCTGGAGATGTAACAGGATCATCTCTAGTTTGTTGCTCAATAGTTGGCTTGGAAGCATATGGGTTTTCACTAGCTTGACCAGTGTAAGAACCATCCTCAGTAACACCAACAATATTGCCCCTTTTAAATACAGGGTTCCCACCTCGTATCATTTTTTGAAGCATGGTTTTATTCATTGCTCTTTTAACTATAGCCGCACCAGCAGTTGTTGCGCTTGGAATAACTATGCGTGTATCACCCCTAGCTTCAGAAACCACCTTCCCAAGAGCATTGTAATTGCTTTTACTTCCAAACTCAGAACGACCAGATAACGCCGCAGAATCCTTTGCACCTTGTCCAGTGCCTCCTAACATCGGCTGAAAATCTCCGGGACTCCTACCCATCTGTGGGGCAGGAGCTTTAGCACCAAAGTCAGGATCACGAGTAGAACCAGCCCGATCTTTAGCTTGTAGTGCTTCAGCAGACTTTGTTAGCTGTTGCTTTTCAAACACAAGTCCTCTGCTAATTTCTTCTTCTCTGCGTCTGCGATCAGGCTGATTGTTTAAGAATGCGTCAAATTCTTGATCTGCTCTTGGCGTTGGAGCTGATACTTCAGCACCGCCAAAGATATTGGGGAACTGTTTTTTCTTTGGGGTAGAATTATTACCACCGTTTCCACCGTTGTTTGATGATCCCATAATTCGCCTCCTGTAAAAAAAATATATTTTTAGGTGATAGGTTTATTTGGACTGTCGTGTGTGTGATGTACCCTTTATGGGAGTCCGTCGTCGTATTTCTAAGCCCGTGTCACACAGGAGCTTTACGACCATGGGACCCCTATTAAACATTGAAATTAATCTGTACCGCAGTAGAGGGAGTGTTCACGCTATCTACCTTGAATCCTGATCGATCTAGCATATCCTTGGCCGCTTCCAATCGGACATAACTACTCTTATCCGTCAGGAGATTCCTCATGGTCGCCATCGCTTGAGTAGCGTCCCATCCCAAAGTCTGCATAGCTATCTGCTGTCTGTATTCGATAACATGTTGTTTGTTCAGCGTATTATAAGCCCAAGCTTTATTACGACCTAATCGTTTAGCGGCTTCTGTCGGGTTGCAACCATCATGCAACAGAGCATGTACTAACTCGGCCTGTGGATCAGTCACCTTATGGTGTATCTGTCTTAGCGTTTTGGCTTCTTTATCTATGTCTTCTATTGGAACTACACCGCCTGTGTATTTCTCTTGTTGTTGTTCGTTTGCTTTCGTCATGTCCGAAGATCCTGTTTGGCTACGGGCGTAGTATA
>Ga0209336_10000566_pt1 | contig 18982 bp, 17 predicted proteins | sample LinPmetageLP32_FD_184042 | JGI IMG/M metagenome (GOLD analysis project Ga0209336, IMG submission 184042) | Marine viral communities from the Pacific Ocean - LP-32 (SPAdes) (version 2) | ecosystem: Environmental > Aquatic > Marine > Oceanic | place: Pacific Ocean | collected 2009-08-23 | reverse complement strand
TCGGCAAGGTCTGCAGCAGATCTAGTAGCGGAACAACGCTTTTTTGCAATCGATCAGATTTCGACATGGCAATTCCAATGGGCACACCGAACAGCACCGATATCGCCGTACATACAAAGATGATTGAAAGGGTTTGCATCGCCACATCGTAGTGGTCGACGAGGGCCAATAGCATAATCGCGACGGCGACAAAGATCGTCACAGGACGCGATCGCGACGCGTACCACGAAATCGCAACCAGAAGCGGAACCATGATGAACCACGGCATCGCTTCAAACAGCCAAAGTGCGCTATCCAGCATCCAGCTTAATGGTTGTGTGATCGGGTCTAGGACATTTTTTAGGACCGGTTTGGCCGCCAGAAATCCTTCTTCTATTCCGTTGGTTACATCGCGCGACTGCCATATGCGGTTGCAGCTTTAATGAAAATTATCAAACGAGGGAATTGGAATAAGCGGCTCAGTGGCCTCTTTGCCGCCTGCTTGCGCAGCAAGGTCCGCCAGCGAAAGAGGCGCATTGTCATCTGACGTGCCACACCAGTCGCTCAAACCCAATGCACTAAATAACTTGTCGTAAACAGCCATATACCGCTTTCTGATCTACTTCAGAGCGTTTGGGGCATCGCTGAGGATGCCCCACTACACGCTGATTACTGCAGCAATGCGGAAAGTTTGTCGCGCGCAGCTTCGTTAAGCCAGGCCCCCCACACATCTTTATAGGTTGTAAGGAAATGCACCGCACCCTCATCGTAAGAAGCATCGTTATCTTCAACCCATGCCAGTGTTTCGCTCATTTGCGAGTTTGTGAAGGACAAGTTTGTCATGAGTGAACTGATCGCTTGGTTCTCTGCCATGAATTCTTTAGCCAAGACCGTAACAACCAAACTACGAGGGAACCCACTCATGGCAGGCGTCTCGCATTCTGCAGTACTATTGCAGGCCCATACCTCAGGCTTGTGCTCACCCATTTCGACCAAAGTCATTGGATACTTGCCTAGTAAAGATGTTGGCCCCCAGTAAAAGCCGAACCACGGTTCCTTGTTCTCGTAAGCCGAAGCGATCGAGGCCGCAAGTGTCTCGCCAGAACCATGCACGAAGTTTTCAACACCAGCTTCAATCAACCCGCCTGCCTTGAGCAAGTTTGTGCTGACATTCAGGCACGTCCATCCCTCTGGGCAGTTGTGAAAGCGATTTCCAACAAGCTGTGGATTAGCAGTAATACCTTCCAGTGTTGCTAATTCTGGGTGCTTATCTACAAGGTAGTTTGGAACAAAAAACCCTTCTACACCACCATCAGACAAAACTTCCGTCACAGGAATAATTGCACCAGATTCAACCAAACCTTCATATGCTGGTGCACCATTTGTCCAGACTTCTGTTAGAATATCAGGCTCTCCAGTCTCAGATACGGATGCTAGTGCGGGATTAGATGAAAGCGGCACGGTCGTAACCTCACATCCGTAACCTTCCTCCATAAGGAACTTCGAAACCGCAGTAACGATTTGTGCAGATCCCCAATCACCTTGCATAATTGATACTTCACCGCATTCGTTTGCCTGGGCCACTGAGGCGGTGATTGCCGCAGCAAATACACACCCGAGTCCCGTTGAAATTTTAAACATTTCTTTCCTCCTTGTAATTGACGAAATAGAACCGGAGAAAATCTCCAAGCCAAAATTCACCTTGTTTGTAGTGATGATTTGTACCGATAGGCCTTTGAACAAAATACTGAAAAGAATTTTGGATCATGTACAATTGCTTACAGATGGATGGATAAAGTCAGGCAAAATGAACCCTTCCACAATTTGATGTAGAGTTTGCGGGTTGGGATTTCATATTCCGGGATGTCCATTTTGGGCAAATATGCACCAGCAGGGTCTTGTCAGAATAAGGCCTTGTCAGAATAAAGCACCTTGAATAATGGGAGCCTGGGACTTAGCAATCCAGCTATTATTTCAAAACCAGTCCTGAGATCATCCAACTTGCAGTTATGCTGCATGTTAGGTTTCCACTAAGTATACCCCCTCGCACAACGCCCTATAATTTGTTATAATATAACACTCATATAGGGGTGTTCAAAATGATAGCAAAAGGTAACGTCACGATCGGCCTAGAAACGCGTTTCGGGCCTGATTGGCCCGGTGTCCGATGCGGTGCACGAACTAAATCTGGAGGTGAATGTCAGCGTCCAGCGGTGAAGCGAACTGGCCGCTGCAGTCGACACGGCGGCAAAAGCACTGGGCCTCGAACCCAAGCTGGCCGTGATAAAATTGCTGCTTTGCATACTACGCATGGAAGACGCACAAAGGAAAAACGCGAGGCCGCTAAGAAGCGCGCCGAGGTGGGCCGCAAAGTACGCGCAGAGATAAAGCAGATCGAAGCAAGTTTGATTGAGAAAGGTGTCCTGGAGCGTAACTGGCGCAAAGACTGGAATCTATAACCAACGTCCAAGGCCCATGGACCTAAGAGCGGGGGTTACTGTGCCAAATCCGAATGATAGTAACCAAAAGATAATATGGGGGTACCCCCTAAAAAAGGCCCGTGGTTCTTGGTCAACGGGCCTAAAGTATTAGCTCGATAAATTCATTCGGGTGTAATTTCATTTGGGTTTTTGCCTTTGTGAAGCACGGCAGTGCGGCCCTCACGCCTTTCAACCCAGTACTCTTTGCACCGCTGATCAATCTTTTTAAGAACCCTGGGTCGCTGATCTTTACTATTGATCCCTGCACAGTCCCAAATCTTAAGCGAAAGTTCCAAAGATTTGAGTGCCGGCGTTGCCATTTTCATGAATGCCTCGGCGACCAAGATAAGTCTCGATGTTGGATCGGGGATGTTGTGCTTGATCCACCCAAATGTAACCGGTCCCTTGAGGAACATAGCATCCCGTTTTGCGCGCTGAGCGGCTTTCATATTACCCATAGTAATACCCTATATTTATATTAAAGGAGAATAATAAGGATATAGATACGGTGCCGCGGAACGCGCGTAGGTGTCCCGCGGAAACCGCGTCGGTCTACCCTCAAGTCTGAGCTAGGAGGCCCATGATTTGGTCCCACATTTCTTGACCATGCTCGTCCATGTAACGATCCGGGTAGGTGACGATATCTGCATCGACGCGACACACCTTGCCGTCGCCTAACACTGCCTCACTTGCTTCGCGCATGCACTCTGTCAGGCGAGACACTGCCTCATTAATGTCAGCGGTGGGGGCCTCTATCAAAAGCGCATCATGTATTGGCGCACAGAGTTTGATATCGCGCTCTACGGCAAGAATGGACGCGATGCGCATCATCTCTGCACCATGGGCTTGCATTGGCCAATTTAAGAAGGTGTTGGCCTTTACATCACCGGATGTTACTCGAATTGGCCACCCGAAACAGGTTTCCAGATTCAGCCCAAGCAATCCACGATCTTTGTTGTTTTCCGCCCAAGCCCAAAACTTACGATAGGTCTCACGATGCTTTTGGAGGAGCGCCTTCGCTTCTAGTTCATGGATCTTGGCTGCTTGAGCCACGCCATAGGCACTCATTCCATAATTGGTCCCCAAAACAACCGATTTGCATCGGTTACGGATGTCTCTGTGTGTCTCTTTCGTTGCCCCTGGCGGTGCTAGGCCCGCCTGTATCGCAAATGCGATATATGGATCGCCACTTTCATATGCGGCCCAGAGTAGTTCGTCGCCCGAAAGTGCGGCAGCGATTGCAATTTCTTGTGAGGACCAATCACAATACGCCAATGCCATTCCCTCGGCGGGTTTGATTAATCCTCGAACCCATTTCGCTGGCCCAAACACAAATTTGGTTGTACTCGGCTGATTGCGTCCCGTTTTTGCGGCAAACGGTGAGAGAATTGTTCGATTGCGGCTGTCGCGACCTACCGCGAGTTTATTCAGCTTTAGATCATCAAGCGTTTTTCGCAGTTCGTGCAAGGGCTGAACGGCGGGATACCTCTTACTCATGTTACTAAACGTATCACGATCCAAGGCTAAACGGCCGCTATCTAACCTGGGCCATGGGATCTGCTTATGTGCTAGGTAGCTTTCAAACAGCGCCTCTTTGAAAGTCCGATCCACATAGACACCATACTGTGTATCCACCTTTGCAATCAGTTTTAGCTTTGTAGCGTCCCATTTCGCATTCAGCGTGTCTAGGAGATCCAAATCGATCGGGATGCCAAGGTGTTGCATCGCTCCAACGGCTTTCATGTATCGACCGCGGAGTAGGGCCTGATTTAACCGCAGCTCGGACCAAGGTGCACGCTTCAGCATTGCATTCAACAAAGGGCCAAGTGCAGCGACGTCTCGCGTACAATAATCCAAGATTGCTAAGCGTTGAACCTTGGACCATGGACCACCAGACAGGATCAGATCGCGCATGCTGTCCTTTTCTTTTGGGATCAAATGGTCCAGCCCGTTGAATTGCAAGGCGCTCACCAGAGAATTCCGACCCACGTTCGGGTCACCATTCGTTTGACAACGGAATTCCGCGAACAGATCAATGACCGACACATTAAGATCCCAACCCAGAGCAAGCATGCTTTGCACCTCGGCAGGCGCAAAATAGCAAACCAATGCAATATCCTCCCCCGTTTCAAACGGAGGAGTTTTCATTTTCTGAAGATCGTCTTGCCAATGTCGGCTTACTTCACCAGATCGAAGATCTTGGACTACCATACAAACAACGTTTGGAATTTCACCGTCCGATCCAAAGTATTCAAAATCGATCGCATAGAACTTCCGGAACGGTAGGCGTGTAAGCTCAGTATACGTCATTCCAACCCCCAAAGTTTCTGTAGGGCAGGGTGTTCTTGATCCATGATGACATGTGTTGACCCAAATGCGATCGTGAGGATTTCGTCCATGGACAACTCTGGCCAAACTGGCTCGGGTATATCTCCCTGCGCTACAATCGGTTCATAACACCCTACTGATCGATTGGATGTGAGGCGTGCCCAATGAGTTTCTGCAAGTTCAGCGACTTCACGCTGACTTTGATTCCAAGGGTTGTCAGTGCCATCCTCTGGAATTGGCGGTACTGGCCAAAGAAAAATGTTGCCTTGCCTATCAATCGCGAGTTTGAGTGTTACCCGCTTTGCATCTTTAGCAATCGTCTGCGCGATTTCAGGCGAGAGCAAAAATGGTCTATCTTCGCCTTCAAGATTAAGCAATGCGCACTCAAAGTGGTACCCTTTATCGCGGTGGACCCGCACGTACCTCTGCTTTGCAGCTTTGGTCACTGGCACATGTAATATGAGTTTGCGTGCGACGGGCAGATCCGAGCTTCCGGAGGGTATCTTAAACTTCGAGAAGTCTAACTTACCCTTTCCATTTTTTGTGCTGTCGTCATTCTTACTCATGACTGGCCCTCCATACGTTCAGAAAGCCATTGCTCCACTTCAGATCTTTTCCAAGCAATGCGATTGGCACCAATCCGTTTACGCTTTGGAAATGCGCCCTGATCTTCTAGGCGATATAAATGCGCGCGACTGTAGGGAACACGCGCTTCGACTTCATCAGACATCATGAAGTCTGATTTCACTGCGTTATAAGACATCTTTACTCTCCGTGTCTGTTAAAAGTACATGGAGGTTACGAGCGAACGTGGTTAAGCCTTTAGGCTGTCCAATTAACTTTTTTGAAAGTCAGTCAAATTTAGTCACGAGATAAGGCTTGTAGCGCTGGAAGTAGCAGCTTTAGAGGGCTGATTTGATCCCCGCTTTCTTTTGATAATTGCCTGCAGTCATCTAAGAAGTTGTAAAAGAAAGCTTGCTCAGTCACGCTGCCTATGGACTTTAGTTGTGATCGCCCAATCTTGAGAGATTTTTGCGTGCTCTTCAAAATTGTCGCTGCATGTTCCTCAAGCGCTTTTTGGGTCTTAAATAAAACTTTATCGGGTGGACCGTATAATTCAGAAGCGACGTACCATAGGATCCGTAGTTTTCTGTCGACAGGAATTATTTCGTCCCCCGTAATCGACTCACGGATAACAGGCCTAGCGACGCGTTCTGCTTCCATCCCCTCGTTAAGTCTCTGAACATCATGCTGCAGATCCCTGAACGCTGCGGAGAGTTCGCTGAAAGGATTAGTGTCATCAGCGAGTTCAATGTTAGCAGATCCATCGTCGTCTGTGAGCTTGTCAATCTGATCCTGAAGGATTGCATGCAAAGCCGCGACTATTAATTCGCGGCGTCTGACGTTCTGAATATCACGACGGTCAGAGTATTTTTCAGTCGGGCTATCGTCTGAAAGGACCTTATGCAGCTCAAACGCTATTTTATCTTCTAGAGAAATCTCTGCATCTAGAGCCGCGAGTATTCCTTTTTTATCCTTCATCTTTGCTTCCGATGATTTTGGTTAAACCATGTGCCCACTGTTCCATGGCGTCCCGCTTCTGGTCCAAATAATCAAATCGATCATAGTAGATGCTGCCGACGTCGACGAGCGCATGGCCTTGCAACCTGTTTCGCATTTCAAGAGATATGCCCATTGATCCGGCTAATGTTTTGAATGTCCGGCGGAGATCGCGTGCTGAGAACGATGGCATGCCACTGTGCTTTACAAATACAGCTACAGGTTTTGTGAGGCTATCATAACGACGAGGGCCATCTGTGCCTCGTGCAGGAAATAAGAACCGTGGATCATGGGTCGTGGATCTTATTTCGTCCAGTAGTTGGACATGTAAGTCAGTTAAAGGAACAAGATGCGGCTCAGATGTTTTCCCACGTGTTTTTCGCCGTTCACCCGGGATCGTCCATAATCTTTTTTCGAAATCAAATTCGTCCCATGTCGCGTGGAGAACTTCTTCCACCCGCTGGCCGCTTGCCAATATCAACTTGAGCGCAAGATGCATTTGTGGCGTTAATAGCTCCGTGTTCCATAGTTCTCGAACCTCGGCCTCCGATAACGTACGCTGACCTTTGGGTTTCCGGCTAAGTGTTCGCTTGATGGTAGCAACGGGATTGTGTTCGATATTAAATTTGGAGGCTTTTCCACGCCATCGCGTCATCGATTGGGCATGGATGCCAAGTTCGAATGCTGCTCTTAAATAGGCGCGGACGTTGTCCGAATGCACCTTAGCACCACGCTGCGCGATGGACGCTAGGATATCCAAAATATCATCCCTAGAAACCAGATGAGCGGGGCGCGATAAGAGATATGACGGAATATCCTTGCCTTTGATCCGCTTAACCTCTTTCGCCGAGCGCTTCCCGTCCTCCTCAAGGTCGGCAATGTATAAATCCAGTAAGTCACCTAGTGTGCCTAGAGACCTTTGTTCCATATTGTGAGTAATTGCCTGCTGTTTTTCACGGGCAAGATCAACTCCTGCATCAATGCGCCCCCGATACTCCAGGGCTAGCCTCCGGGCATCAGCCAGCTTAACGCTTGGATATCTTCCCAGGCTGACTTGTTTCCGCTTCCCGTCTTCTGGACTTGTGAACGCTAAAAAGAAACTCTTTGCACCTGAAGGGGCAATTGTCACGCCAAACCCGCGGACGACAGAATGAGTATCACGCAAGCGATACACTGTATTTTTGGGCTTTGCGTCCCGAATTTGTTTATCTGAGAGCATTATTGCCACTTTATTGCTACGTTATGAATGATACTTGAGGGTACCTCACGAAGTCTCAGCAAGCAATTAAAAATCGATCAAAACCATAATAAGTTATAATAACAGCGATTTATGAGACTGTATGAGATATGATGCTATATTATTACCACCTCACTCATAACCTGAAGGTCAGAGGTTCAAATCCTCTCCCCGCAACCAAAATTAAGAAAACAAATACAGACACTTAACGCCACTAGCGATTAACGTGTCATCGAGCAAACTGGAAATATTGCCGCGTTCGTTGCTACGTTTGAGCTACGTAAACCCTACTCTTGATTCGAATCCTCTTTGTTTCCGTTGGACAGGTAATATAGTTCCCAGCATTTCTTTCTCGCAGGTTCCTGTCGGTTGAGTGCTGTCATTTTTTAGTTCTGACTTTTCTAATCCGATATCGGTGGGAGTTTATTTAAAAATCTTGGTCTTGCTGGGGGGGGCTCATCCTAGTTATTCACGTTGCTGGGAATTATTCCCTCGATATTCGTAAACACGAATATATTTCTATCATTGTAGAACCCTGCAACTCCATGTCAGGCTACTAAAATGTTACGGGTCTTTTCTGCAGCGATCTGAGCCTCCTCTGTTTGCCCTACAGAGTCGAGGATTGCGCTATAGTTTTTCCAAGTCCAGCTGGAGTGAACTTTTTCGCCCAGCCGCTCGGCAAAAAGTGCACGGGCCATTAGCGCATCGCTGCTAGCCTTTTACATTATGCGACACCTCCCCCCTACGCCTGATAAAGGGGGGTTTGTCATTTCTGTCATTGGGGGGGGGATATATTTGCATTCAAGTTAACAAATTCTGAATTTGGTGGATTTCATTTCTTACCAGCTTTTTTTCAAAGTCATTCTTTAGGATTTCTTCAGATTGTAATTTCCGTAGCTTTTTTAGCCTGCCGTTTAAATCAGCCCGGACTTCTTCTTTAGTCTTGTTTTGCTCTTTAGCCCGTTGAAAATATTGCATGACCCATTCGCTAATAATACTCGTGCCAACTAGCCGTTTTATCCGAGCTTCACTGTAATGGGTATTTCCGTACAATATACTTGCGCTTTGACGTCAAAACAGTGGGCTCGATTCATTGCCACTCACTATATTATTTGGTAGCGACTTCAAACAAAGCCGCGGCTCCCATGCCACCACCAACACACATGGACGTAACCACGTATTTTACACAACGGCGCTTACCCTCGAGCAGGGCGTGTCCAACTTGTCTCGCGCCTGTCATTCCGTAGGGATGGCCAATCGATATTGCACCGCCGTTCACGTTGTAAATTTCTGGATCAATACCAAGATGGTCACGGCAATAGAGAACCTGGCACGCAAAGGCTTCGTTAAGTTCCCAAAGGCCGATGTCTTCGATGCGAAGACCTGCATTCTTCAGAAGCTTTGGAATTGCATAAATCGGGCCAACACCCATTTCTTCCGGTGCGTTCCCTGCAACCGCCATGCCGCGATAGACTCCTAAAGGTGTGAGGCCCTGTTTTTCAGCCATTTTGCTTTCCATGAGCACACAAGCCGAGGCACCGTCAGAAAGCTGGCTTGCGTTTCCGGCAGTGATCTCGCCGCCTTCAACAACCGGGTTCAATGCCCCGAGTGTTTCAACCGTTGTGCCAGGCCGGTTACCTTCGTCCTTTGACAAAGTCACCTCTTCTAGGCTTTCCTCTCCGGTTTCGCGGTTCTTGACCCGCTTAATCGCAGTGATCGGGACGATCTCGTCATCAAAGGCGTCGGCGGCCTGAGCACGAGCGGTCCGGTCTTGGGAAAGTGCAGCATATTCATCCTGGGCGTCACGATTGATCTTATAGGTCCGCGCCACATTTTCCGCCGTCATCAGCATCGGCATATAGGCATGCTCAGATTGGGCGATAACGTTTGGATCTTTCTCATCGCCCGCCCATTTCAGATAGGCATTCTGCAGGGCGGAAATATTCTCCTGCCCGCCAGCAACGGCGACGTTCTGACCATCCACAATAATCTGCTTGGCCGCCGTCGCAATGGCCATCAACCCGGAGGAGCATTGCCGATCGATCGTCTGTCCTGCTACCGTATTGGGAAGGCCAGCAGCAAGCGCAGAAAGCCGGGCGACATTCATGCCTGCTGTCCCCACCGTAAGGACCGATCCGATGACGACATCTTCGATCGAACCGGGGTCCACACCTGCACGTTCAACCGCGTGCTGAATGGCGTGCCCCATCAGGGTAGGGGATTTGATGTTGTTTAATGCGCCTTTGAAGGCAACCCCAATAGGGGTTCGTGTGGTTGAGACGATAACGGCTTCTCTCATGTTTTTTCCTTTTTGTCATCAAAATACGCGGCAAGTGTCACGCCCGAGGTTGCGAGTTCTTTCAACAAAGGCGAAGGCGTGAACCACATCTCGCCATAGGTGCCCAGCGATTGCCGGTAGTGGTTCATGCGTTCCAGAATCTGGCTCAATCCAATCTCGCCGGCATAGTGCATTGGGCCGCCGCGCCAGTTCGGAAAGCCATAGCCATTAACCCAGATCAGGTCGCAATCACCTGGGCGCGTTGCAATGCCCTCTTCAAGGATGAGAAAACCCTCGTTGATCAAGGGGTAGAGGCATCGCTCAAGGATTTCCTGATCGTCGATGGCCCTGCGCTTCACGCCATGCAGGCCCGCCAAATGGGCGCTGATTTGAACCATCTCAGGGTCTTCAACCCGTGTCCGGCCGTCGTAGACATAGCTTCCACGCCCGGTTTTCTGACCCAGTCGGCCCAGTTCAAACAACCTGTCCTGCACAGCCTGGTATGTCGGGTCATGCGCGATTTCACTACGCCGTTCCTGACGCACGCGTGCGCCCACATCAACTCCGGCCAGATCTGCCATCGTATGAATGCCCATGGCCATACCGAAGCCTTCAAGGACGTTATCCACTTGTTTCGGCGTCGCTCCCTCTAGAAGCAGACGGGATCCTTCGCGGAAGTATGGCTCTAGCATCCGGTTTCCAACAAAGCCGTAGCACACGCCAACCGTGACAGGGAGCTTTCGGATCTTCTTTGCGACCGTGATTGCCGTTGCAATGACATCGGGAGCGGTCTTGGCGCCCCGCACCACCTCCAGCAAGCGCATGACATTGGCCGGGCTAAAGAAATGGAGGCCAATCACATCCTCCGGACGTGACGTGACTGCGGCGATTTCATCAAGATCCAATGTCGATGTGTTTGAGGCCAGTATCGCGCCAGGTTTTGCGTGCCGGTCTAACGCTTCGAAAATCTGGCGTTTGACATTCATGCTTTCAAACGCCGCTTCAATGATCAGATCGGCCTTCGCAAGGTCTGCATAGCTGAGCGTCCCGGTGGCGTTGGCGGCGATTGCATCTGCCTGATCGGCACTAAGCCGCCCTTTTTGAGCCGCACGCTGGAAATGCTCCCGGACCTTTTCCAGCCCCTGCTCCAGCGCGCCTTGCGTCGTTTCAAGAAGCGTGACCGGATACCCCGCCTGCAGAAAGGCGATGGCAATGCCGCGTCCCATTGTTCCGGCACCAATCACGGCGACCGATTTAATATCACGTGGTTGGTCCGCACGGGTAACGCCCGGAACCTTGTTGCATTCACGCTCCGCAAAGAACAGGTGTCGGCCCGCGCGCGATTGAGGTGTGTCGAGCAGCTCAGCGAAACCTGCCTTCTCTTGTGCCAACCCCTCGGACAGCGGCAATTCGCACGCGGCCTCGATGGACACCAAGCATCGTTCAGGGGCAACAAGGTTTTTGGACCTGTGCGCTATCTGGTCTCGGAAACCCGCGAGATAACCCTTTGGATCGGGGTGTGTGACGGTCATATCCGCGCAACTGCGTTTCGGATCGCCCTCGTGGCTGACACGGGTGGCAAAACCCAAAACATGCGCGCGAAAATCCTGGTCGTTCTCAAAAAGCGCGTCGACCAACCCGCAAGACGAGGCATATTCGCCTTTCACGGGATCACCCGAAAGGATCATTTGCGTTGCCGCTTCCAGCCCGGCAATCCGTGGCAGCCTTTGGGTGCCCCCGGCGCCTGGCAGCAGCCCCAGATTGATCTCGGGCAGCCCCATCACTGCATCCGGCGTTGCGACACGGTAATCACAGGCAAGTGCGATCTCCAGCGCACCTCCCATCGCGGGACCTGCTATCGCGGCGATAATGGGTTTCTTGTTGGTTTCAATTGTGACACACAGCTCTGGAAGGTCCGGCTTGTCCCATAGTGCGCCTGTGCTAAACTCGACAATATCAGCGCCGCCGCAAAAGAGCGGCAGGGCCGAGCATAGAACGATCGCTTTGACCTGTTCATCGGTATCCAACTCGTGAATGGCGCTCAATAACGCCTGCCGCATCTTCAGGCTAAGAGCATTCACTGGCGGGGCATTCAGCTCAATGAAAGCGAAGCCCTCGGTGTGTTTAATGGAAATCATGTCAGGAAACCTCAATAGGCTGTTTGGCAAGATCCTGTTCGATCTCTGCCCAGTCGTCGGAATGGATTACATTGCAGGGTGAATTTACGTTCTCGAGCCATACAAATACTGAAAGGAAAGGCTGGTCATATACCCGGGTAGCATGGGTTCTGCCCGCCGCATTCCAAATAAATGATCCAGCCGGGTAATCCTGCCAATCGGGAGTACCAAAACGCCACCCTGATCTTTTTGACAGGTTTAAATAGAGCTCTGGTGCGTCATGGTTGTGATCCCTGTAAAGCGTCCGTGGACCCAACATGAAAATACCAAGTCGAAAACCTGGATGCTGATAACCGCATGCAGCTGGTCCGATGAGCAGTGTATGCAGGTTGCACTTTGTGTATCCCTCTCCCAAATCCGCACCGGGGGGATAGAACTGGGCGTTGTCTTCGCGCCAGATCAGATCGTCTTTTGCGGCTGCTAGGTGAATTTTAATATCGCGCAATTCTGGAGCATCAATCCCGGCGATAGCATTCTTTAGAACCTCATCATGCCGAGTCCCTTGGGGAGGTAGATCAATGAGTCTTTCGTCAGAAAGATCCATATCCTTCAGCTTGTCCAACGTTAGATCAACACCGTACATACCAACTCCGTGATCCTGGAGATAGGTAACAATCGAATGAGTAAGTGCTTGAATACGACGTTGCTTGTCTGTCATGATTTTAAGTCCGAGCGCGTTGATATATCTTGTCGCATGCGTTTCTTGTCGAGCTTGCCGACACTGGTTTTAGGTAGGCTAGTGACAAAGAATATATCGTCAGGAACTGCCCACTTCGAAAGTTCCCCTGCGTCAACACGCGACTGAATTTCCGCCATGACGCTTAAGCGTACAAGATCCGGATCGGCATCTTTTGAGGCTTGAGCGACCAATACTGGCCGTTCGCCCCACTTTGCGTGCGGCAGCCCGATCGCGGCGATATCTTCGATGCCGCCACAAGACGATGCTATGTTTTCCAGTGCTAACGAAGAAATCCATTCACCGCCGGTCTTGATCACGTCCTTGAGGCGGTCAGTAATCTGCAACGATCCATTTTCGCGGATATACCCAACATCCCCGGTGTGCAGATACCCACCGTCCCAAAGCTCATCAGAGGCTTGCGCGTCATTCAGATACCCTTGTGTCAACCAGGGAGCCCGTGCTACAATTTCGCCAGTTGTTTTACCGTCATGCGGAACGTCTTCCATGTCCGGTGTTACAACGCGAAGATCGACAAGAGGGCCGGAAAATCCAGTTTGCGACCGTACCTCCAGATCATTGCTGGATAAATTGGCCACCGTCAGAAACGGACAGGTTTCAGACATGCCGTATGCCGCATGCATAGATATGCCCACCACTGCTGCCCGTTCCTGCAGACCCCGCGACAATGCAGCTCCACCAATTATAACTTTCCATTTACTAAGGTCAGTTTGCGAGCAGGTCGGATGGTCAAGGACCATAGAAAGAACTGTGGGTACACAATGAGAGAAAGTAACCTCTTCGTCTGTAATCAATCGCAAAACTGTATCAGGATCATACCGACCGGGGTAGACCTGACGGAGTCCCAGCATTGTTGCGGCATAAGGAAACCCCCAGCCATGCACATGAAACAAAGGCGTCAGCGGCATGTAGACGTCCCCACGATGAAATCCTGCGTTTCCAGGCCATGCGCCGAAACCTGCGATAAGGCCCAATGTGTGAAGTACCAGTTGCCGGTGTGAGTAACTCACGCCTTTTGGATTTCCCGTTGTCCCGGTGGTGTAAAACAAGGTTGCTGTTTGGTTTTCATCGAAGTCCGGGAAGTCAAAGATATCGTTGGCCTCGCCTATCCACTCTTCATAACCTGTTCCGTCTAAAATCGGCTTTATTATGATTTTTTTGTTAAAGCTTGATTTGATTTCATCAATAAGCGGCATGAAATCGCGGTGCACGATGATCAGGTCCGGCTGACCATGGTTGATTGTGTAAAGAACCTGTGCAGGAGATAGACGGACGTTTATCGTGAAAAGGGACGCACCCATCATCGGAATCGCGAAAAAACACTCAAGATAACGGTGCGTATCCCAATCCATTACACCAACGCGCATGCCCTTACGTATCCCACTAGATTTTAGAGAATTGGCAAGCTGGCGCGTTCGTTTGCCCAAATCCGCGTAGCTCAGCCGCATTTCGGTACCGCTGATGATCTCTTGGCAGGCGGACGCGAGTAGGGATTTCGACAGCAAGTGTTTGATCAACAATGTATGGCCATAGGCATTAGGCGAAGGTGACGATGGTGGCATTGAGGTGGCATCCCTGGGCTTCTTTACCTGCTAATCTGGCATTTTTTGTCCAGGTAAAATATTGAAAGAAATTTCCTTTCATCAAGAAATTCTAACCGATCATATCACATCACGAATTGCGTTTTACTGCCTGACAGGTTATTTAAAAGAGTACCAAAACCCTGCCACATTCGCCCCCATATTCGGATAACTTTGCTCAAGGTTAAGGGGAGTTTGTTTCATCAAGGAGATGAAGAAATGACGGTTCATATGCCTACACTGGTTTCACTGCGCGCTTTTGAGGCAGTAGCGCGTCAAAAGAGTTTCCGAAAAGCAGCTGACGAGATTTGTGTGACGCATGCAGCAGTCAGCCACCAAATCAAAGCACTGGAAACATCTATCGGCGTTAAACTACTGGAACGTACAAGCCGATCGGTCGAGCTAACACCGGCTGGCGAGCAGTATTACCCGGCAGTTCGCGAACACATTCAGGGAATCATCAAAGCCACGCGGCGCATACAGGCACCTGAAGAACCGGACGTGTTACTCGTTCAGTCCTACGCAAGTTTCAATACAATGTGGTTACAGCCCAGATTGGCTGAATTTCTTCAGGATAATCCGGACACACGCGTGCGCATAGTCTCTACCTTTGAAGACGGTGATTACGACATACACCGCTTTGATGTGGGTGTGTTCAATGCACCACCATTTGACAAACGGTTTCACTATAGTCCCTTGTTCGAAAACGATATCTTCCCGGTATGTGCTCCGGAGACCTTCAATTCTGCGAGCGGTGGAATGCCGCTTGAAGAGCTTAAAAATTACCTATTGTTGAGCGTCCCAAGCACATGGAATGAGCCGGATGACTGGGACTGTTGGTTGGAGGCGGCGGGCTTAGATCGCCAAACCATGCAATTTGGTTCAATCTTTGATAACTACCCTCTTGTCCGCGAAGCCGTTTTGAACAATCGCGGTATCAGCGTCGCAAGAGCGCCGTTTTGCGCACGTGATCTTGAAAGGGGGCGTCTGGTCAAACCGTTTGATATTTCGGTGCCCGAGCCAGGCCGCTGGTATCTGGCGACGCACAAAGAACGTGCATCCAACCCAAAGCTCGATACGTTTGTTGACTGGCTTTACGAACAGGTCGAGGCCGAGCCAACCATGCGGCTGTTTCGAACCTGATCTAATAGATTTTTATCCCTGCGTCTAAATTGCTCCAAATTTATCGTCAATTTTATAGTTGAAATCAGCCGTTCCTGCAGTGCGGTTGGTTTCAGACATGGATCTTATGGTTTTCGACAGGAAAGTATAACGGGGAAATGCAGAGGGTTTTGCCGGCCTGACGAGGGTTGAACCCAAATAGATTCTCGGCAATGTAATAGAATACAGCATGCCTAAAATTATTGCTCCAGTAATTACGAGTATGATCGTCCACTTGCCCTCACATAATTTTATCAAAAGCTCAAATAAATCAATTTCATCCTCCCTGTGCGCTAATTCTTAAGACATTGAAGGCCTCCAAATACAGCAGTACACAAAGCAATGAGTGTCATTGTGCAGCCAATCATAACAAAAATATCGCGAAATGTCGGGTAATCGAAGCCGAGCGTAAAAAGAGCTGACACGTCGAGACTTTCTAGCTGTAGGGCGCTCTACACTCAGGTAGCCTTTGGTTGGTTCGTGCGTCCCCGGGAAAAAGGTGGCGCTTTCCCATAGGTGAGCGCGCGCCACAGCCATTCCGCCGGCCCATAACGGAAGCGTGCAAGCCACCACGGCGATAGCCAAAGCTGAAACGCCCAGATGAGCACCCCCACAATATAAAGCTCGGTCCTGCGCAGTTCGCCCAAAAGCCCAAAGCCAATACCGGAAAAAATAAACAGGCAGATCAGAGATTGCATCAGGTAATTGGTAAGCGCCATACGCCCAACGGCGGCCAACTTGCGGCCAATGCCAAACCGGCGCATAGCGAGGATCAAAACGCCAAGCCATCCAAGTGCCACGCCCAAACGCCCAAGTTGGTACGTTGGTTTGAAGAAAGGAAAGGTTTCCAAAATATCAAAATCAGACGCAATCATTAGAGAAAGTTCATAGGCATTGATGGTAAGCCCGACGCCAAAACCCGCGAGAGCGGTGAACAAGTAAAACCGGTCAGAATGCGCGCCTTGCAGGACCTGATAGCGATAAAGCGCCATGCCTATGCACATAAACACCAAAGCGTCCCACACCAAAAGCATTGGAATAAATGTCAGCAACATAATAGTATATTCCGCTGCCGACCAAGACATGAGCGCTGAAAAAGATCCTGTCCGCTGTGCAATTTCTGCCTTTTTGGCGGCTTCGCTAGGGGCAAACACATCATAAAACTCAGCCCAACCTGCCGCGGCCTCAGCGTTTTGGTTTGCGGCGCTCCGTAAAAACTCAAGGCCCAAATTAAGCGCAGCCGAATAGGCGCAAAGACAGGCAAACAGCACCACACTTAGTATGGCCAACCCCTTAGCGCTCATATTGCGCAGAAAATACAAAATAAATCCGGCCAGCGCATAAGTAAAAAGAATATCGCCCAACCACATCAAGACATAGCCATTTATGAGACCAAAGATCAGCAGCCAAAATGTGCGTTTGAAATGCAATTTTCCGCGGTCTTCGCCGCGCTCTAGGAACAGTAAAACCCCTGCGCCGAACAGCATTGAAACAATGCCCGCATGGCGCCTTCGGCAGTCAGTTCAACCGCTCCCCAGATCCAGATATCACTGGGCAGTGAAAACCCTAATGGTGGGTTGAAAGCCATCGCTGAAATAGCGCCAAAGCTAAGGATATTAACCAATAAAATACCCAGCAAGGCAAAACCGCGTACCACATCAAGGCTTAGAATTCTGTTAGTTTCGTAGATGGATTGCATAATGTTTTTTCCTTATTTCCCGTGCATACGTTTTTTGGTGTCACGCACACGTTGCGTCGCCTCAGGGCTGCCATCGTGAAAGCTGCCAAACCAGTTATCCCAAGGCATTTCTGGGCCGCCATAATTGCACTCGAAGTAGCGGTGATGAAGTTGGTGGTGAAAAGATCCAATTTTTAAGTGCGCTCTTTCTCCAAGTACCAGATCCTCAAAGCCAGCGTGCGACGTAGCTGTAGAGAGGACCAGCCAATATCCCATGAAAATAAAATGGATTGGATGCGCTGGTATAACCAGGAAGATCAACAGCAAGCTCATGTAGAAGAAATGCTCGATCGGATGCATGGAAAAGCCTGACCATGGAGCGACCGAAACACTTCGATGATGGACCGAATGCACACGTTTATAAAAAAACGGAATGTGCAAACCACGATGTATCCAATAGAAGTGGAATGATTGGATTAATGGCAAAAACAAGAATAATGTAAAAAACCAGATAGGGTTGCTTTGCATTGTGATCATAGGTGCCCAGCCATTGGCATATCCTATCCACACAATGACATCATAAAAAGTCCAAATCGTGACACCCGACAGCAAGGCATAAGTAATGTTATCCCAGTATTGATCGTTCCAGAGGAAAGTACGCGCATTCCTGGCAGGCCCACGCCGATCATACTTGAAATCGTCACCTTGCCTTTTCCATCCGTAGAGCCACAAATGCAAACCTTGGGCAAAAATAATCATTAAAATCAGATTGCGTGCCCAAATCTGTAAAACCCATACCCAGCTTAGAGTCTGCATCTGCTCCAACGGTGGCAATAACCAAATCCAGGTAACCCAGGCTATAAGGGCATAGATCGTATATTCAGTCATGGGTAACCAATTATTGGTTACCCATCGGAGAGCTGCCATTGGTTTTGGAGGCCAAGAGAAGAGTGGATTGACCGCAACAGGTAAATCCGGATGCCAGTTCCATTCCTTGCTGGTGCCTGCTTTCAGATGCTCATCTGTGTCGGACATGTGCGAAGCTCCTATTATCGGTTCATTCAGACCTTATTCATGTGAAGTTCAGAGGTTGAGTGCACGCCCATTCCCTTCACGATTGGACAGTTGTGATTAATAACTCTTTGTACCGCCAGGCCCACTCTCAAAGAACTGAAAATTTTTTCAGACCATGTAAAATTAGTAACCGCCGGTGGCCGAAGTAAACCTGTCCCTATTATCGGAATGGTCCGTTTTTGCTTGAGCAGAACAGCGAGGCTGCCTCTGACGCAATTCGAGTAAAAGGTCCACGCCATCCCAAAAGTTCACTAATATATCCTAATGGCGGTCTTATCGGATTACCTTTCGCATGTGATCTTAGGCGTTCTGCTTCGACCGTCGTTGGGGAACTTCGGCGAAACGGTAGAGGCAAGGCATATCGATCTGCCTAGGTCCGATCAGTGCGCGTCAGGACTGTCGCGTACCCGCTTCAGGTGCGACGCGAGGGACAAGAGCGCGAACCAGTTCGATCATATCCAGTGTGCCGACCGTCTGCTCCCCATCTTTGACGACATAGGCGTGTGTCGTATCTCCACCGGACTGCGCGATCACGCTTTCAAGTGTGTCGTTCACGTCCACCTCGCCATGTGCACCATTTGGCACTTTGTTCCCACTAACCGGGGTCATGATCGAGCGCACCCGCAGAACCCGTGCGCGGTTGATGTCGCTTACGAAGTCTTCGATGTAGGGGTCGTTGGGGTTCAGCAGGATATGCTGCGGCTCGCCCTGTTGCACGACAAAGCCGTCCTTTAGGATCACAAGATGATCGGC
>Ga0209336_10000564_pt1 | contig 18988 bp, 20 predicted proteins | sample LinPmetageLP32_FD_184042 | JGI IMG/M metagenome (GOLD analysis project Ga0209336, IMG submission 184042) | Marine viral communities from the Pacific Ocean - LP-32 (SPAdes) (version 2) | ecosystem: Environmental > Aquatic > Marine > Oceanic | place: Pacific Ocean | collected 2009-08-23 | reverse complement strand
GGACCTGAAAAGGTAGTAGTACCCATTTAATTCTCCTTGTGTATTAGCACATTATTATATCATCTCTAATAAGTCTGCTAGGTCAGTTGATATAATTTTAACCCTAGTAATAAGAAAGGAAGATAACTCTTCCTTTCTTTATCACACAATAATTAAGCAGCTCCTGGTGATCCATAAAGTCCTCTTGGATCAGAAAACCCAAAGGAATATCTCTCACGAGCTTTATAACGAACATTACCTGTGTCGAAGTCCCCCTCGAAACCAGTAGAAATCCCAACACGTTGGAACATCTTCATTCCGTTTGGTGCGTCTGTCTTAATAAAGAACGCATCTGGATCGGTTAAGTAATGATTTACTGCATAGCCTTGTGGAATCATACCCATGTTACGAACAGCATTAATATCATTATCGGCTGTGCCTACACGAAGTGTTGATTTTAAGATTCTATCAGCAGTAAACTGAAGCTCTTTAGGAATAATCAACTTTAACCCTTGAACTGCGATCTTTAAACCACGCTCATCTGTAAATGCAGCGATGTCTATAAGTGCTTGCTCCAGTGATGTTTCACTCAAGTCAGCAGCAGTTGACAAAGTGTTAGAGAGATTAGGACCACTTACGGTTGGGTGTGCTGTGGAACATAAAACCACACCATCTCCACCTGTAGAAGTCGTAAAGGCTCCGTTAAGAATTGCGGCTGCTTTGATTTGCTTTGTAGTAGCCATACTTCTAGCTAAAGCCTTTGTATAACGACCTGAAAGTTTGTCATACAAATTATCTTCTACAGCCTCTTCTGTTAATGAAAATGCTAATGCAATGGTTTCATGTGTATAGCGTGCTGTAAATACTTCTTGAGCAGCATCATATGTAACACCCGCTCCTTCTGTTTTTACAGGTGCTTCAGCAAAACCTGAAAGCATTACCTCTTCTTCAAAAGCACGATCAGAACTCTCTGTGTCATAAATCTCAGCGTGTTCGTTCTCGTAATTTTTGTACTCTAAGCCAAAAAGAGCATTTAGCCCTGGCTCAAGTTCTTTTACTAATTGATTTCTTGAAATAGCCATTACTATGCTCCCTTATTGACCAGCAACACCAGCACTACCGTACAAGTGTTCGTTTATTTTAACTACTACTATCGCAAAATTTCCAAAAGCATTGTTAGGAGAGTCATACAACCCAACAATCTTTAAGTTTAAAGCTGCCGTAGTAGCTATAGTTGAGGAATCTAACTCATTAGCCGCTAGTCCAGTAGTAGTACTTCCTGAGCCAATAACTATGTCAGCATTTTTACCTATATCCGCTGCCTCAATATCCTCATCTGACTGAATAAGAAACAACTGATTTGGGTCATCCATAACATCGGCTATGATTTCGCCTTGCGTGATGTTTACAGAGCCTGGGTAAAAGTTTGAGAAAGTAGGTTTCCCCGTAGTAGGATCTATGTAATTACAGCCATTAAACACACCCACAGCAGCGGTGTGACTAGATGGGTCAAAAGCAAGTATGAAACCGTCTTTTAATGTAACTAACTGTCCTTGAAAAATTGCACCTGATTGATTATCGGCTATATTATAACCAAACTGCTTCTGAGCACCAGTAGCAGAAAGATTACCTATAGCTCGTAAACCAAATGGTTTATCGACATTCGCCATTTTTTTTCCTTAAAATTTAAGTAAGTGGCTCATTATTTAGAACCACCAAAAGTTACTTTTGACTGACGATTAGGAGCCTGTATTTTCATACTCGAATGAGCATTAGACTTTAATAAATCGTTATCAGCCGCTTGAGATTGATCTGTTGCCCTTCTTTGGTAATATGCGTTTCGTTCTTCAACGGTTTCCTCTGGTATTCTAGCTAGTAACATTCCCGCAACGCTAATGATTCCTTTGTATCTACCCTCTTCAACAGAGGCTATAGGATAATCAGGATATTCATCGGCACGAACAAGTTCGTAGCCCTCACGAAGTTTTCCTGAAACATTAGTACGGTCTTCTTGTCCTGCTGATTCTGCCCTAATCCAACGGTGTTTATAACCTTCAGGAGCAGGAGGTGCGTCTAAACGAGAAGGAGGAGCCCAAGGCTTTCGTTGTGCAGAAGCATTACGAGAGTCTGATTCACGAGGCTTGCGATTTAGTTTTGGTACATTAACTTCGCTCAATTTCTTCTCCAATCTATTTAACGTATTTAGCATATTCTTCTAAGGGGACACCTAGTTTTTTAGCTATTGCTACTTGCGATGGTGTTAGTCGCACTTTTTTGCGTGCAGAGTTAATTCCAGAAGATCTATTAGCAGGGGCTACCGACTGCACGGGTCTGGTATCGCTGTTGTTTGTAGAGACCCCCATTTTTTGAGGAAAGGTATCTCTTAATCTTTTATTTAACTCATCATAATACTCATCTGACTTGGGGTCAAATCTTTCTTCTATAACTAATTGTTTATGTAATCCCATAGCAGCATGAGTCATCATAGTGTCTTTTCCAAACCATTCATTTTCTTCTGCCCATCTTTCGGCTTTTGGATCATAAGTAGGTTCTGCTGCTTTTTGTGGAACAGGCTTTTGTATGTGTTCTACATAGGCTCTTCTTCGTGGTTCTTCATCTACAAGTTTTCTTTGTTCATACATAATACCCATTAATTTTTCTTGAGCTTCTGTTTCTGTATCAACATCTCCTTCTTCACGAGCTTTTTTAATTACTTGTTTTAAAGCTAAAACCTGTGTTTCTATCCTGTTTTTAGTTTCATGTACCCGTCCTTCATCAACAGATACATATCTTTTTTTAAGTTCTGTTTGTTCTGCTTGAACATTTTTAGCGTACTCCATAGCAGCTTGTTCTCTGCGTTCAGCCTCACGCATACGAGCAGTCATCTTATCTATGCGTTTTTTTACTTTATCACTGTACTCTTCTAGCTCCACCTCTTGCTTTGTTTCTTGTTGTACTTCTTTTTTAGGAGCCTCCTCTACAGATACCTCTAAGGAAGGTGTACCACCCTCTTCCTTTGCCTCGCTTCCATCCTGATTCATTTCAATGGTAACGGGTTTCTCGTCTTCTCCAACTTTAAAAACAGCTTCTTCATTTTCCACAAACACTCTCCTTTACATATGTAAGACATCATCAGGGGAAGACAACACACCCAACACTTCATCGTCATTAAGTATTCTAATTTCACCACCGTCAATACCTATTCTAGAACCAGCATATCGACCAAAGATAACCCAATCTTTTTCTTTACACCACGCTCCTGTAGGAAATTTAGTTTCATCTTTATAAGCTAAATCTCCTACTTTTAAAACGTAACCGCAAACAGTTGCCAATTGTGTTTTTTGTCTGGTTTCTTCGGCTAAGACAATACCGCCTTTGGATTTTTCAATTCCTCTATACGGTAAGATAACGATTCTCCAGCCTGTTGGAGAAGGTATTCGATCATAAACCGATTCCTCTACCTTTTCTGGATCAAAATTACCTTTTTTATCAAAGGCATCATCCAAACTAGGTTTTGACACAGTTTCTTCCCACTTCTTTTCTAAAGCAGTTAATTTCATTGGTTCTCCACATGGTTTTTTAATTTATCTTTTAGCACTTGTTCAGCTAGTCTTAGACCCTCTGAACGACCCATGAGGAACCGATATCTTTCCATATCAGTTACCGTCCCATTAAGAACTAGATTGTTCGTGTCTTTCTGTAAAGTATTAATTTCTCTTATTACTTTTTCTATAAGTTCTAGCATGGTCCCTTCCATGAGTTACGGGAAAACTACTATTTATTTGCTTGTGCTAAACGCTCTCTAGCTAACTGAGCCTTTACCCCAGCTATATCTTCTTGTGATTGTATACGATCTTTACTGCTTTGTGCAGTTTGTTGAACTTTTGATTGATCTATCTTAAGTTTTTCTGTCGCAACTTGATTATCCATCTGATTATCTTGTGCCCTTAGCTCTAGTTCTTTTTCTTTAAGAGCGACTACTGGATCAGGACCTTGACCAGATAATTGAGCCTGAAGATCTCTAGTTTCTTTCATAAATTCAGCAATTTTAAGAGCAACCATTCCTTCTTTTTGAATATCTGAAACCATTTGATCAGGATCTACTCCATATTCTGTAAATAATTCTGCTTCTACGTCTTCTTCTGCTTTTAAACGTATATGCTCAAAAATATGTTGTTGCAACATTTGTGCAGCAACGGGAAGTGCTTGTAAACCAGGAGACATACCCATAATTAAATGAGATAAAATATGAGCGTCGTGTTGTTGTCCCGCAAAAGCTTTTAAAGGAATCATGTTTAAAATACTTGAATTTTCTTCGGCAGGATCTCTAGGTTGTTGGTTATTGTGCGGTATTAAAATACCATTAATATCTCTAACATTTAAAGCTGAGTAAACCCTGTAATATGCTTCATACAAATTGTGCATCTGCGGAGCACTTTGAGCCATTTCAAGCTGAGTTTGTGCAAGTGTTATTCTTTGAGCTGTAGAAAATATATTAGGATCAGCCACAGGTAATACATTTACTAAACAATCAAAGTCTTTACGTTTTATAGAACGTGAAGCACCTGGAACGTCATATGGGTATTTTTCTGGTAAAAATTTACCAAAACCTTTAGCTAACATCTTAAATTCTATACTCTGAGCATAGTGTAACCGCTTATGTATAGCCGACATAACCATAGAACCACGCTCTAAAAGAGCAATTGTGGTTCCAACAGCCGCCATTTGGTTTCCATCACCAATTTGCAAGTCTGCGGTATTGGCTAAACGCTTACCTGCTTCTACTAAAAAGCCTAAAAGACCAAATAAAGTTTGAGAAGGCTCTTTATAGGGCAAAGGCATTAAAGAAGCGTTTAATTCAGCACCACCAGCGTCAATATCTCTAAATTCACCTGGTTGTATAGGTGTATCATTGTCAGCTATTCGTGCCCCACGGGCTTTAAACCCTGCTGGAAGGTTAGAAAGTGTGCCTGCATCCAATAATTGACGCAAAGCAGCAGTTGAACTCTTGGAAAGACCACCAATTAGGTGTACAAAGCCTAATCCATAGGCTCCAAGACCCTCAATAAGCACATAATGTACAAAATACTCTAGTCTTTTCTTTAAATTATCGTCTTCTTTGTAATTTCTGCGTATTCCAACTACATTTTGCGTAGATTCTTCAATTGTTACCACATAAGGAAGCTTTATTCCTGTTTCATCGCCCTTGTCATCAGTGTCTTCATGCCCTTCTATGTCTAAATCAACATGAAACTCTAATAAAAAGATTTCTTCTGCCTCTCCAGTAGGCTCTAAACCCGTAACTTTGTCTACAGAGGACTGTATTTCACTATAATTTGGGTCATAATCTTCATCTTGAAAATCATAATCAGTGTATTCTCCTGCAACCACTCGTTTTTTAAACTCATTGGAGTTCATAGCGATACGATGCGTTATTCTATTGCACTGCGACATCACACTTGAGCCCGTATACGGTATGTAAAGATCATCTGCAAGTACTAATTTACTTACCATTCGATCTAATTGCTCATCAAAATACACTTTTTTAAACACAGAACCGCCATAGCCTAGATAAAACAAAGCTTGATCCATCTCTGGTGTGTATTCTTCCATAACAGAAGTAAGCTGATAGTTCATAAAGTCTTGAACCCTCGCAGCTTGCTGTGCCTTGTCAATGGTTTCTTTGCCAAGTATCTGCGTTCTTACAGGACCACCCGCTGGCATTAATTCTTTAAAAGCCTGTGCCTGAAACTGTATAATTGATTCCGTAAGCATAGGATGAACCGCACTTGCCGAACCACGAAAAGGCTTGGTTCTTTCTTCCATTTTCAAGCCTAATAGATCCAATCCATTAGAATACATCTGCTCCCAATCCTGCCTAGAAGACTTATCCGCCTCATACATAGCAAAAAGGTCAAGAGCTATTCTTGATAACTCATCATTATCTATTACATCTGCAAGGTTTGCGTGAAAATCTACTTTATCTTCTTGCTCCCCTATCTCTATTACCGCTCCTCCATCTTCTTCAATAATTACTTCTACGTCAGGCAGTGTCTCTTCCGTGTCAACTACTACGGATAGTTTAGGGGCTTGGTTGACAGATTTATCTATAGCCATTTTTATTCCTTATCAAATCCCAAGTCCTTTGCTTGTTTAGGACCTAGTTGTTGGATTATAAAATTATTTACTTGTTTTTGATAGTCATCGTCTGCTTTAGATCCAAAGTTTTTCGAGGGAAAAGTTGAACCTTCCTGAACATCTAAATCAGATAAAGGAAAAGTTTTTAACCTTTCCTCCATAGATAAATCTTTTCTTTTTTCAACAAGCCTAGCTTCCGCTTCTCCCGTAGAGCGTTCATAGGTATAGTAATCGGTTGCACGAGCATACCTAGTAAATTTTTGTGATAAATCTTCTAAAACTTGTTCTTGTTCACTTAACTTACGTTTTTTCTCTAAAAGATTGTTTATTTTTTTCTGCTTTTGTTTTTTATAAAGTTCTAAATTTAAAGGGATTGAAACAGGCTGTTCAAATTTAAGAATGTTTAATTCATCTACTATCTTGTTTTCTTCTTCTAGTAACTTTCTTCTTTTTTGACCTAAAGATTCTACTAAACTACTTACGTTATAACGAGAAGCATCGGTATTTGTTCCTTTAGCAAAACCCTCCATTTCTTGAATAGCGTGTTGAACCTCATGTAAAACAGTGTTTCGATACTCTTTTGAAGCTTTTTCTTTTTCTTCTTCCTGTAAAGCAAAATTTTCTTTTTGTTGCCTTTTTCCTTGATCCTCTAGTCTTTTTATTGTTTCTTCAAAAGATTTTTTTTCTTCTTCAGTGCGGGAGGCTTTTATCCTAAAGGACCGAGTAATGTTTTCTATTGCTTTTGTATTATAGCCTTTTTCGCTTCCAACCTCACCTAAACTTATTTTTTTAGGGGTAGCTTTTATTTCTCCTGTGCTAGCGTCAAAACTGCCTTTTACGTCACTTCTACGATCTTTTACTATTTGAAAAGTGTTCTTTTTTAAATTTTCATAAGCTTTAAACAAGTCTGGAAAATCAATTACCTCCTCTAACTTAACTTTTTTAAAAGGATTTGCTTCTTGAGCTTCAATTGTAAGTAGGTCTTTGGTTTCTAATTCTTCTGCGTCAAAATCTATATCTTTATAGTTGCTAAAATTTTTAGCATCCACGACAAAAAAATTTCTGCCCTTGTCCACCTCTTTTAAAATCATTTTTTGAGGAGCAAAGCCCATTTGAACATTACCATCACCTCGCTCTTTTTCTCCTTTTTTTATACTTTCAAAATTTTTCGGATAAATCAAAGAACCTGTAGTACCCACCATTGCCATTGGTAATTTAAAGTTAAACCCCGTGTCAGGCACTTCTTGTCTAAGTTCATTATCCATACCCCTAAACGTAGGAAACTGTGCTTCTCCTCGTTTAACTGCATCAACCGTTTTCTGCCAAGATTTTATGTTTAAGTCATATCTGGATATATCAGGGTTTTCTGTAAGTGTTTCTTTTTCTGCTTTATCAAACAAATAAGCAGAGGTTAAATCAAAATTTTTAGACTTTGCTCCTTGAAATATGTCTAGTCTAGTGGGTAGTAGAATATCTCTTAAAGGATTTTTATCTCCAAACTCTCCTGCATCTCTTTGTTTTGCATATTGCCTTTCCATAAAGTCTACAATTTCCTCTCCTGTTTTAACTCCAGCGTATCTACCTGAAGCAGGACCAGGTATAGGCACAGTGAGTAACTGAGGAATCGCCGCATCTAATTTATATTTAGTTGCTATATCGCCTACGGCAGACATAAAATTTGTAAGACTTTTTGACTCAGGCTCGTATGTTAGTTTTTGCATCATCTCAGATGCCGCTTGATCTGCTATGCGTATTCCCTCTTGGGTTCCAAATTTACCAGAGGCAATGTTTTTAAAAATACCATAAATAGGTCCTGCCACCGCTGATGCCAACGAAGTAGCAGCTAAAGGAACAGCTTCTAAAGCACCTAAAGCATAGTCTTGCGTTGGAAGATCTTCACTTTGTTGTGGAGCATTAAGAACATTTTGATAACCTTCTGGATAACCTTCAACAGGTATTGAATCAACTAAAGAAGTTTTTTTTACTTCTCCACCGTTCTTCTTCTTTATCTCTGTTATGTTCTTTAAAAAAGCTTTGTTTTCGTTTACTTGATCTTTATCAGAAAGAGCTGCACTTTTTTTAGGTTTTTCTTTTGCAAAAAAACTTTTAAGCTCTTCTAAAAGACTTTTTGATGAGTCTGGGTAAGGTAATAAGGGCGGTGTAGGTTCTTTAATTTTTTGAGCGGTGAAAGGCGGTAAGTCTTTTGCATCTAACCTGTCTGTTCGTAAGCCAGATACCGCCTTATACACTTGTATTGTCTCAGGGTCATTATTAAATATAACATTTTTTATCACAGGATCTTGTGTTATGTCTACGTTATTCATTACCTCAATCATAGACAAATCAGCTACGGCTTCTTCAAAACTGTACGGCATAACGTAGACATCATCCCTGTCACCTAAATCTACATTAGCCACATAGGTAGGTGTTATGTTGTACTTTTCTTCAATGTACTTTCTTAAAAAACCCTTAGATGAATATCTACTTTCCTCTTTACCCCTTAAAGTATCGGTGTCTACACCTAATTCTTTTAAAGCTTTTTTTAAAAGTGAAGTATTATTTATAGATCCTGCTTCATCACTCACTGCGTTTATTGTTAAAAGATTGGTTTTTAAAGCTGCGGTTTCTCTATTGTGTCCAAAAACATTTTGAAAATTTTCAACAGCTTTATGAAACCTGGGAGAATTTGCTTGTCTTCTTTTAGCCTTTATTAATTGTTTAAACTCTTCCGTAGGAAGTTTTTTATCTTGTTCTGTTATTTGAGTGTAATATTTTTTAGCTTTTTGTCCCCTAACGTGTTCTATTTCATGCTGTAAAATTTCTGCTTTTTCTTTATCCTCTTTTTCAAAAAAAAGATCACCTAAAGCTATATTTGCTGATCTAACATTTCTAGGAAGTTTATCTTTTGTTTTAAGCGTATCGTCTTCAAGTTGTTTTTGTATAAGTCCTCTTAACTCGTATAGATCTGGTGCCCCTCTTACAAAGTCATTTACAAGCACTGATGCGATGGTGTTCAGCGACTTGCTGGAGTAAGGATTACCGCTACGACTCACTGTTAAATCAGGATTATCTACTGTAGGGTCAAAAGTGTTTTTAAAAAGAACATTGAAAGGAAGCCGTTTTTCTGTTAAATAAGGGTTATCCACTGTAGGAAAAGACCCCTCAGTAAAATCGTCTTCACCTAAAGAAGTTTTTTTTTTACTTCTCCACCATTCTCAAAACCTTGAGTTTGGTTACGATTCATTAACCTGTTTAAATCGTCCCTGGCTCGTGAGGCACGGTCCGTGTCTCGTTGACGCATCATCTCTAACACTGGATCACCGCCACGGTTCATGTTTACTTCAACAGTCCCGCCTCTTTTATACTCAGCAGGGGTGGTGTTAACAACGGGTGCTGTTACATCCACCATCTTTGGTGCTGTAGTAGGAGCACCCGTGGGCAACGGAGCTACTCCACCTGTTATTGCCACATTCGGTAAAGACCCAGTAGGGACGGGAAGCCCATCTGTACCCACGGCAGGCAAAGGACTGTTCGGTGCAAGAAAACTATTAGGTAAATTTGTAGGAGACATATTTGCATAGTTCATCGGTATTTTCGCCAATTGTTTAGGCGTTAAAATCTGCTCTTTAAATTTTTGAGCATCCCTTGCAGTAATTCTTCTAGGATCTGTTCCATACTCACCTAGCTTTTGAAAAAACTGAGCTGCCTCAGTCGAGGTTTCTCCTGTAGTAGGGTCTGTATACGTTTCATAAAAATCAGGACTGTATTTTTCTCCAAAGGTTTTCGTATGCAAAGCAGCTATCTGATCACCTAGTCCAAATTTTTGTTGTCTCTCCTCTATAAGGTTTTGTCTGGAAATATCTTGTTCTTGCCTATCAAACGAATAACCACCGTCTGCGTCTAGGTTTTTATAAGCATTAGCATACTTTATTAGCTCCTCGGGTGTTGCATCTCTATCAAGAGTTCTATTAAAGAAAGTGTTTACATCAGAGTCAAAGCCCCTGTCTTTAGACTTTTGTATCCTAACGGCATTATCAAACCTAGCCCTTTCTTCTGGTGATATAGCGTCTGTTCCATATTCATTTTCACGAGCATAATACGATATCTCCGAAGCGTTTGCGTCTCTGCCAAAGGCTTTTTGGTACATTCCATTTAGTTCGTTTATAAACGTTTCTGGAATACCTTCTAGCACATTTGCATTTTCCTGCTCCTGTATTACTTGTTCCTGTGTCGCACCTTCTTGTGCCAATGGAGGAGTATACCCTGGCACTGATACCATACGATTTTCTAAATCCGCAGCTTCTTCACTATCCAGCACCTCACCAAACTCATTAGCGTAAAGATTTAATTCACCCTCATTAGCATCTCTGCCATAAACCCTTTTGTATAACTCATTAACAGCATTTCTACTCATCTTTTTTCCTAATAAACATTAGTAGTATTCCGCTACGACCTCTTGTGATTCATCATTATACTCTTCATCGGAGTCTAATGAAATAAAATTTCCTGCCCTAAAGCGAATTAATGCCTGAGTTGTTGAGTCTACCATATCGTCATTGTCCCCGTTAGGAAAAGCAGCACATTCCTCTATCAACTCATCTGCCCATATTGTCTCAGGAGCCCAGACCATACCCGACTCTAATATCGGTGCAACTGAATTTGCTCTTGAGATTTTATCTTGTCCCGCTCTTCTGCCGCCAGGGGAGTACATCGTAACAGGTATTCCAACCCTTCTTAACTCTTGTTGAAGCGTGGTTCCAGTTGCTTTAGCCTCGATCAACACATTATCAGGTTTCCACTCCTCATATTCGTCCTTGGCAATACGTTTTAGTTCAGGAAAATCCCATCTGCCCCTTGTTACATTTAACAAAATAATATTAGGTCCTGAGTCATAGTCCTTGTGAAAAACTCCCCAAGTAGTAATTACAGAGTAATCCGCAGTCTCTTTTTTACTATAAGCCGTATCATAACTTTGAATAATATAGTTAACCAAAGGAGGCTCTTCTGGCTCCCACTTTCTCCACCACTCTCGTTTTAATATCGCACCATCGTCATTAGTCGGTTGCTGTTGCCACTGTGCTTGCCACTTTTGAGCAGACAAAGAAGCCTTTACTCCTTCTAACTCTTCAAGCTTCCAAAAGCTCCCCCAAAGAGGTTTGCCACTAGGCATGATCGCAGGAAACTCAATCACCTCCCACCTATCTGCATTATGACTCGTTTGAGAACGAACTAAGCGTGAAGTCAAGTCTTTCGTGTTCCACCGAGTCATCACAACCACTATCGCTCCACCAGGTTGTAGTCGTTGACGGGGACCTGAACTATACCACTCCCACGCATTTTCCATTGCAAGCTCTGACAAAGCATCTTGCTCTGAATGGGGATCGTCAATAATTAATAAATCAGCACCTCGACCCGTCATCGCACCACCAACACCTACGGCAAAGTATTCTCCTCCGTGGTCCGTGTCCCACCGTCCAGCAGCCTTTGAATCTGCACGCAACGCAACATCAGGAAATAATTGCCTATAAGACTCGTTGTCCATAAGATTTCTAACCTTACGACCAAACCTCACTGCTAACTCTCCCGTGTGGGTTGCTTGAATGATCTTGGTGCTCGGCTTATGACCCATGGCAAAAGCAGGAAGAAGATAACTCGCAAATTCAGATTTCGTATGCCTAGGGGGCATATTTATAATTAAGCGTTTTAAAGTACCGTTTATTATTTTATTAAAAGCCTCTGCCATTATCTTATGGTGCGATCCAATAATTGCGTCTGTCCAAACATAATTACAAAAGGACAAAAAATCCTTTCGAGCTTTATCCTGCAAATTAATCTGCATAAGCCTGTACTCAAGCTTTAAACGCTCTTCTTCTACATCAGGGGGCGGTTGTAGTATCTGCAATAGGTGCCTCAAGTATTTTTTTAGGTTTCACAGATGTTTCACATGAAACATCTTTAGCTTCTACATCCAGTATTTCCTGGGGAGCAGGTCCGTAAATCTTTTTTATTTCTTCAAGCTTCATCACCACTTCGTCTTTGGACATCCCGTCAATGGTTCCATATCGCACTTCTTTTTTATCAATGTAAATTGTTCCCAGAGCTTGACCCCTGCGATACTCTGCTTGGACAGCGGCTCCAAAAGCACCCGCCTCTAATGCCGCATCACGGATCGTTTGCATATCTCTCATGTGCCGATCAAAACTTGTACCGTATTTTTGTGAAAGCTCCGCACGATACGACTGAATAGCAGCAACAACATGAGGAGCAAGTTCAGGGTTAGTTAACTTCCAAGCCGTGGTTTTTGCTGCTTTGGGCGAGAACCCTGCTCGTATAGCAGCCTCCTTCATCGTTATCTTACCGTCATTGGCTACAAGTTCTTGGACAAATTTCCACTCACGGTCTTTTAATTTCTTGTGGGTCTTCATTCCCCCTACGTTGGTCTTTAACCTTTTTTGAAGTTTATTTGGCAAGACAGGAGGAACTTTAAACACGTCTTTTAATGCCATTCGATACGCCTTTCGTAAAAATTTGCTAAAAATTTTTCGCCAAACCCTTTATTTAAACAAAGGGGGGCTCTTTTCTGAACAATATTAACCCATTTTTGTTTAGTTGGTAACTATTTGAGTGAAATCGAGCTAAGGCAAGCGATAGCTCGACATGGGGTCATCGCTGAATTATGCGAAATTCCATATTATCTTTTAAAGAACAATTCCGCTGGGACTCAAGCCCGTTGCTGGTTCGCTGCCGGTTGCTGGTTCGCTGGTTCGTTGCCCGTTGCCCGCTGCCCGTTGCCCGTTGCCCGCTGCCTGTTGAATCGCTGCCCGTTGCCAGTCGGATCGCTGCCCGTTGCCCGTTGCCCGCTGGAGCTGGAAAATAATTAATTAATTTCGATTTATGTGGCGTTTTTGATACGCTATCCATTTTGGATTACGGAACAAGAGCGGGGAACGGGGCAAGTTTACCTTGTGAGTTTCCATAAAAAAAAGGGACTCTTTAAAGTCCCTTTTAAATAAGATTTAAATTAAATTATAAAAAGTGTTCATTTACGAAAGGTAACAAACTCTTATGTATTAAAGTGTGTTGTTTTTTTCTAGAATGTTTTTCTTCTCTTAACAGTTCATATTGAGAATTTGGCGGGGTTTCCACGTTTAATAGATTAGGGTATAAATTTCTACCTTTTCTTCTTATCTTTTGCCCTTTTGCATATTCGCCAGAGTTTTCGCCCCCGCAAGTTTCTATCAAAATTGTAAAAGTATGTTGACCAGTTGTCCCATAGGACTCTTTTACAATTTTACCTTTAATAGTGCGATCTCCAACATATTTGGCACCCTTGCAACGTCCCCTATAGAAGCTGCCTCCAATAAATACAGGTTCCTTCCATGTAATAACGCAATTTTCTGTTAAATCCATTTATTTCTCGCTTTCTTTTTAATTAACGAATTTAAATAGTAAACCCGTTTTTCTGGACTGTAAACAAAAAAAAGGGACTTTTCAAAGTCCCTTTTAGATAAGCTTTAAAAATTAAGCTGGCATATATACAAAATTGCTACTATCAATATTTTTAATAGCCTCGTTACCCTTTAAACGTAAACCGACCACGATATTTTTATCGTCATCTATTCTATTGTCATCAATATCACCGTCAATGACTCTTCTACCCCTATGCATTGTAGGTAATGGCTGCCCTTTTTTTGTAAAAAATACAGTTGCAATATTTGCACCCCGTTTTAAAGCATAATCAATTTGTTTTTGTGCCTTGGGTTCTCGACTATCTGACATGGTGAGATGATAGTTACTAGGTAATTTCTTGCCGAATCGACTAGCAATCTTCGAATAATCGTAAAATTCTATCTCAGGATATGCCATAAAAATATTTTTATAAGTTATATTTTCTCTGACACAAGGTATTGACAGATAATCAATATCTGAAATTGTATTGAGTCTAATCCTAATTTTCTTTTTTAATTTGATAACTCTGTTTTTAACAATCTTTAAGCATTCATTACTTAAAATTTCCATAAATGCATTACGATCATTTACAAGCAATTCTAATTTTTTGTTTCTCGCATCCCTGACATTTGAAAAAATGCCTCTTCCTGATTCCCTTAAACAATCATCACGACACCCGAATAAATTAGCATTAGGGCAAGGATCAAAAGTTGTGCCGTCACTTTTCGTTATAACTCTAGATGTTAAGGTTAAATTGTAAAACTCATAAATAGCCGCTGTTACTTTATTAGTCTTCTTGATTTTTGCATTTGAATCTTTTGTTAATAATTGCATATTCTTTACTTTCTTAAAAAATTAACTAAGTTCTATTCTACAAGCTGTATTATACGAAAAGCAAGAAAAAAAGGGACTTTTTACAGTCCCTTTTAATAAGTTAAAAATTAATTAAGTGTTTAGCAGCTCTACAGCTCTAGTCTTTAAAATGTTAGATGATCCAAAAAATGCGGAATTTACCCTATTTTCATTGGGGTTCTGACCTTTCGCTGTTTTATGGTGATCTGTATATTCAGTAACAGCGTTTAACATAGTCCAGCGATTATTCCCGCCACTTAAACCATGACCAATAGACGCACCATCAAACAAACTCATAATTTTTTTATAACTGGTCAGTTCCTCAATTTCTTTTTTTGTTGTAGCCGCAACAGTTGGAGCTAATAAGGTCTTTACAAACTCTTTTGATTCCTCATTACGCATCGGAGTCTTTGCTAAAATCCTCATATTAATAATAAATTTCTCGTGAGAATCCTTAAAAATTCCAAGTTTTTGACGTACTTTGTCCTTATCAAAAATGCTTGAATGATTAATTTTTATGTTATCCGATAAATAACCAGTGTTCACATTAGCCACCCGATTTAATGCGGAAACCAACGTATTATTACAACTAACCCGAATCGCTGTATATTTGCAAGTAGTAGCTAAAGTACCATCATAGGATGTAGCCAAGAGAAGGTAAGGTTTAACCAGATCAGAGTCCACAACTTCAACGGAATGACCTATGTTGGCTAACGCCCAGATTTTTTTACCCGCTTTTAAACTTCCCGCAGTGTCCAGAGAAAACCCGCCAATTTCGGATAAATCAGAAAAAAGCTTTAAAATATCTGACGGCTGTACTACTTTGTAATTTTCCTTAGAAACTACACTTAAAGCTTGCCCCGTATCCGAACGAAATAAAGCTTTTTTATCTTGAAAAACTCTAATCCTTTTTTCGCCGTTCACTTCCCTTTTATCATAAAAAACAGGCGATTCTAACACTTCATAATTCAGACCAGACAATTGAGTAATTTGATCAATAGTAGCGTTTTTGGGTAACTCAGTACCGACATTGGCCCAAGGTCTTTTACTACCATGCGAAAACACACTTTTATCTGTCGCTGTAAAACCTAAACAATTTGGATTCATTTTATTTCTGCTTTCTTAAAAAATTAACTAAACTACATTCTCGCAAAAAAAAAGAGCAATGTATACTCTTTTTTTAAAAAATTTACTAAAAAAAACTAAGGGCTAATTATACCTTCCTCAACCATTTGTTTTTCAGCAAGTTTAACAAGTCTAACTTTGGTAAAGTTATCGACCCTATCGCACAATTTCTCAACAACTGCGACAACCTCTTTACTTTCTTTTTTTGTAGGAGCTGTAACAGCTAAAATTAACCCTTTAATGATCATTTCGTGTAATTTTTTTGTTTCTTTAGTTGACATAATTTCTACTTTCTCTTTTTATCCCGATTAAAAATAGCCGCAAAAATCAACATCCTAGCTATGGCAAACAAGCTTTTAAATAAGCTATCTTCAACTTTTTTCATTAATAACCTCTTTTTGAATTTTAACTAAGGATTTTTCGATCAAAAGCTTTTCATAATCTTCCAAACTTTGACCATCGTTTTCAAGCTTGTCATTAACGAACTGTTTAATGCATTGAAACGCACCACCAGTAGTCAAAGAAGCATCAATAATTTGACTCTGAGTCTTCTCTTGCATTTGCCAAAAACTTAATTTTTCACTCCTTTCTTCCTTTTCGTTTGACCTATCCGAAAACTGTTGCAGACGGTCTAAAACCTCTTCTCTCGAATAGCCCTTATTAATAGCGTCATCCCCAAAGGCAATCTCAAAAGCTAGTTCCATGAACTCAAAATTTGTCTCGTCTTGTGGCATTTTCTTCCCTTTCTAAAATTAACTTTCTAATTCGTATTATACAGACGTTAATTTAAAACGCAACATATTCCACATAATATTTTTATAAGACCAAGAATCAACTGGTTCTACTAAACACCCCGCTTCAGCTAATTCCATGATTTGTTTAGCGTGATAAAGCAATAGACGATCTTCTTTTATCCAATGTACTAAAATAAATGCGGGCAATTTACCATGTCTAACATGGAAGGCATATTGGTGCGGGCTGAATTTTATTTTTTTACCTGTTTCCACAACTTTCAGCTCGACTGTTACGAATTTGGAAGGATTAGAAAATCCAATGAGTAGATCAGGTGTACCAAGCTGTGATCTATTCTCAAGTTTCGTGATCAGACAGTTAGGTAAGTTTTCCTTGACCCTCTTATACAAAATAGACTCTTTACCAATTCCCATATAGTTATTCTACCCCTATGTAGTGTTTTTTTTTTTTCAAAATTCAAAATTCCAACGGATTACATATATTCATATATGTTACACCTCTTTAATTAACGTAATTGAATGATACCCTCTACACCCTTATAAACACTATGTTCTTACACCCCTACACCAATTACACCAAATTTAAAAAAAAATAAAAAAAAACACTCATGGGGGTCAAAAACTTTATATATATCTGTTTTTACCCTTAAATAGATACTTTTGTATAGCCCCGTGATCCCCGACCCCCGACCCTTGTTCCCCGCACCGAGGAACAGGGAACTAAAAAAGATCACAAAGTAGTTGTAAAAGACGTTGCGTTATGTATAATACAAAGTAAGTTAAACAGAAAGGAAAGAAATGAGTAAAGTAACATTACCCTCAGAAGTGTGGATTGAATTATATAGTGAGCTTTCTTCATATGTAGAAAATAGATGTTATCCAAATAGAAAAACTCATAATGAAGAAGGTGAAAGAATAGAGGAAACTCAAGATGATTTTTGTGAAATTGTTGATGACGTTGAAAGTATCCTAGATACTTTTTTTAAGAAGGGAGAGTAAAACTTAAACCAGAACCAAAGCAAAGATGCATCCCCAGAGAAACAGGCAGATAGCTATTATTACGCCAATAGCTATCTGCTCAAAGAGGGACATCTACTGAACCGTGATCCATGCTTCAAGACCCCTCCAATCCAGTTCGTTATTGTTTTTCATATCAGCTATTTCATTTAAAACCTCTATTACCTCCTCCACTGGCATATCGTCCCCTACTTCTAAAGAGTTTTGATCTATTACTTCACCCTTTTGTAGCAAAGGACCAAACAGATACAGTGTGGATTGACCGTTGTTTATGGTTAAGGTATAGGTTTTCATGTCCCCAAACTCAGGATGAGAAGGGTCTATGGGACTATCAAACTCTCCAAAGTCTTTTAACTTCATAAGAGTACCTTCAAACCCTAGCTCAGAAGCTATGCCATACTCTTTTTTATAAACAGGGTCTGGAATTTTCTTCCAAGACCCTTTAGTTTTTTTAGCCATATTAAAAACCTATCAAAAAAGTTATTTTAAATGTTTTTTCCAAATTACTTTCTTTTTTTTAATTTTATCCAACAATTCTTTAATAGACTGTAAATCTTGTAGTTTATTAACTTCAGGGTCTTTTAATTCTTTATATTTTTCTCTACCAAGACCCAGTATTAATTCGGTGAAAAGCGTTTGAAGAAGAAGTTTTTTTTCAAAAGTTCTATTTGTATTGTCAATCTCATTAGTAAATATCATCACCGCCCCAATTATCTGAGCATCTAAAGGAGCTTTTTCAAGTGCCTCAAACATTTCATTTAATTTCATTTTCTTACCTTTCTTATAATTTAAGTTATCTCACAACTACCACTAGAACAAGCTAGCTCTTGAACACCTTTAACATTATCCTCTTCTTCAATTAGACTAGCCCAATTAATTTCTTTTGGCATCTCAGCTAACCTTTCTTCATACTCCTCTTTAGTACACTCTTCGTATGGTGCTTGTCTATATGTTCCACCATCATGTGGTAAGAAAGAAATGCCTGATATATCATCAAAGTTATTCCACACCCAAGCACCCGTCTCCACCCATTCTGATTCTTTCACGCTAATCGTGACTGAAGGCTTATGCTCACACCAATGCTTTTGATACATTAACCAAAGCTCAAGATGTTGTATTGCTGTAAGGTCTTCCCTGATTCTCGCTCCATCAGGAGATTTTATTGGAAAAGAAAACACGGACGTTGTGTCTGGCTTCATCACACAATCCTCAGTCGGTATTCCAGCTTCTTTTAAAAACCCCGTTAGAGGGTCTTTCTTATCGCCTCGTACACGACGAATATAGTAAGGGCTATGCCTAGTATGAATACCACTGGCAGAGTCAACAAGCTGACTGACAGTACCACTAGGCTTAACACAAGTGATAGCGACAGACTGATTAATTCCAAACAACTTTGCCCAAGTTTTGTTAACGCTGATTGAATGATCTCTGAGTTGTTCCAATTTTTGCTTAGTGTCCTCACAGACTTCTCCCATCCATTTGTTGTCTAATATACCTGTCAAGGATACCCCCAATAATCGTTCTTCTTCTGTATTTTTTTGCCAGATTTTTCTTAAATACGGAAAGTGAGTCAAGGTTGATTGCCAAGTGCCTAATATGGTAGCTATCTCTACCTTTTCCTTTAGTGTCTCTAATGTGTCATCACTTCTGACCACCACCTCTGAGAGATTGCAAAA
>Ga0209336_10000561_pt1 | contig 18994 bp, 13 predicted proteins | sample LinPmetageLP32_FD_184042 | JGI IMG/M metagenome (GOLD analysis project Ga0209336, IMG submission 184042) | Marine viral communities from the Pacific Ocean - LP-32 (SPAdes) (version 2) | ecosystem: Environmental > Aquatic > Marine > Oceanic | place: Pacific Ocean | collected 2009-08-23 | reverse complement strand
TTTTAACTAAGATGATGGCCCGTGTGCGTAAAGTTCGTACAGGCAACGATAAACAGGGTAAAGAAATAGACCCTAAAAAATTCTTACCAGCGTGAGGTAGACTATGGCAAACGAAGATACAGCAGCCCCAGCAGGTAGCGCCACAGGTGGTGAATCCTCTCTATCTACTTTTGCTGGTCCCTATGTTTCAGAGATGCTTGGCAGGGGTCAGGCTCTTGGCAGTGAAGGTTATAATGCCTACATGGGGCCACTTACAGCAGGCACTTCTGATCTACAAAGCCAAGCATTTGGTGGCATAGCAGGATTAAACATACCGTCAGATCAGATGGGTGGGTTTACGCCACAGACTTTTGACGTTGCGGCAGCGCAACAATACATGAACCCCTATATTATGTCTGCATTGCAGCCACAGATTGACGAAGCACGTAGGCAGTCTGAGATAGACCGTGTTGCCAATGCTTCACGCATGACAAGAGCTGGATCATTTGGAGGGTCACGTCAGGCTGTGTTAGATGCAGAGAACCAACGCGCGTTACAATCCAACTTAGCTGGAATTACAGGTAAAGGGTATCTTGATGCGTACAATCAGGCGATGGGTCAGTTCAACACAGAACAAGATCGTGGTATAACAGCACAAGAAAAAACAAATCAATACGGGTTGGCTGCTCTGGGTACACAGGCAGATGCGGGTACTATGCAGCGTGGTATTGAGTCCGAAGGTATATTGGCTGATAGGATGCAGTTTGAGGAAGAACGTGACTTCCCATACAAACAAGTGCAGTACATGCAGTCTTTATTAGATGGGTTGCCCATATCAGCACAAAACTACAGCTATGCAGAACCTAGTTTTTTATCTGAAACAATGGGTGCTGCAGGGGGTATAAAAGAAATGTACGATTTGTTGTACGGCAAAGGTGGCATGATGGGATCAAACACTGCCGCAGGTGGAGACACGTTAGAAAGTTTAAGAGACACAATAGCAGAGCAAAAACAAACAATAGCAGGTACAGTTGCAGCACTTAAAAAAATAGAAAACGCGTAAAGAAAGGAGGTACAAAATGGCTTTAGAAACTGGTGGTATTGACCAACAAGTAGAACAACGCATGGATACCTTCCGAGGTAGCCCAGAAAAACTACAACAGCGTAGTAAGGTTAGTGGTAGCCTGTTAGATTTATTGGCGCTGCAAAAATTAACATCTGAAAAGAAAGCCGCCGCTGCAGACATGCAGTTAAAGATGCAGCAAGACCCTAATACTATTAAGCAAAAACTTGAGCAAGAAGCTCTTAGCTTAGTGAAACAAGGCATGGGCAATAAAATAAAAAATGTGGCTGGGGCATTAAATCAAAAACAAGCCATGCAGCAAAAGAATTTACAACGTGTAGCTAAAGGTAATCAACCACCTGCAGGTATATCAGGACTTCCGGGTCTAGGTGGTAAGTCGTTAAACAGAAATCCCCAAGCTTCGGGACTAGCTAACGCACGTATGGCACAAGTTGCAGGGCAAGGTGGTCCTCGTCGTATGGCACAAGGTGGTGTTGTAGGATTTCAAAGTGGGGAGGGTGTTAATCTTAGGGCAACTCCGTTTGGTAGAACAGTTGATAAAGTTACAAGTAGCATCTCAGAAGATTTAGCTCTTTCAGCGTTAAGACAACGCGTAGCAAATAAATTTGGAATAAAAGCTGGTGGTATAGGAGCTTTTACGCCACAGTCAGATGCACAAAGGGCATTTGCTAAAAATGTTGTTGCAAATATTAGCTCTTACACTCCTGCAGAGTTAGAAAAATTAGAACGTGTTGACGTTAGCCAGCTAACTGACACAACAGCTTTTGAGCCATTTGTGTTAGAAGACAGCCCTGCCGCCGAAGGTAAGTACCCAATGGCAACTCCTGAAGTTCAAACGCAACCACAAAGCCCATTCCCAACATCTTTTGATGACAGAATGGTATCTGAAGACTTTGCGCGTGAAGTTGACGCTCCTATACAAACAGAAGCTTTTAAAATGCCTTCTACACTAGAAACATCTGATAAACCCGAACTTCCGCAAGTTCCTAATAAAATTGTTGATACTGTAGATAGGTATAAAAACAGAGGTGTAAGCGGCCTTAATACTGGTACAGGCGGCGGTACAGGCGGCGGTACAGGCGGTGGCTTAGAAAGCATTATGATGGATAGTGCTGCTGTAGCAGACAAAATTACAGGTCGCAAAGACAAGGCCGCGCGATTTGACGAAATGATTGCTGAGTTTAAAGCTAAAGAAGCTGAATTGTTTGACCCTGCTATGGAACGCAGCAACCGTTTAACAGATTTCTTAGTGGGTGGCGCAGGCACAACTACGCTTGGTGGCCTTGCAAAAGGTGCTGTTGGCGCAAGTAGAGCAACTCAAACCCGTCAAAATGCTGCTACTATGAAACGTATGTCAGATATGTTTTCACTTGAAACGGCTGGGATGGGTATAGACGCAGAATTGGGCGCAAAAGCGATAAATCTTGGTACAGCAGTATTTAACCAAGCAGAACAAAGTAAAAGGGCTGCGCAACAAATTGCTGCTAATAAAAGTACAGCTATGTTAAACGCTGAAATAGAAGAAATAAAACTTGAGTATAAAAGCGCAAGTGATGCAGAAAAAAATGAAATAAACAGGATATTAGCCGCAGCTACTACAAAAAATGCCCAAACTCAGGCAGAAAATGTAAAACTTCAACAAGCGCGAGAAAAACGCTTATCCGCTAAAGATATAAAAGACGCAGAAGCTAAATTAGAAAAGGCACAATTAGATGAGTGGCAGGGATATAACAAAATAATAGTAGATTTAATGTCTACATATGAGACTGAAGAACAAACAAGAATTGCTAATGAAATTACTGCATTGCGAGACAGCATCAAAATAGGTGACGAAGATGGAAAAGAAAAAATAGATGCTCAAATAGCAGAATTAAACAAACAATTAAATGACCCAAATAATTCCATAGGGGTAGCTACTTTAAAAGCAAACGAGTTTTTATTGGGTCTGCCGTTCGAGGTCGGCAGGGTTATACTAGATAGGTATGAACAGCTTACACCTCTAGTAAAAGCTCAATTAGGTGGAGAAGGTGTTGCTTTAGGTAAAGTAAAAAATAGAACTGTTAGAGAGTAAAGTATATGAGCATACATACGTTAACGTTTGAAGATGGCTCTGTTTTTGAAGTAGAAGGCGCTAGAAATGCTTCTGAAGAAGAACTAGTTGCTAAAATAAAACGCGGTGAAGGTACAAAATTATCTCTTTTTGAAAGAACTAAACAAGATGCGGAAGCTGCAAGACTAAGACGTGAGGCAGAACCTGCACCTGTAATTGACCCTGTGCAACCCGAAGAGACAGGTATATTTGGTGACCTGCGTAAAGGCTTTGGGTCTGGTTTTGTAGGTACGTTTGAAACAGGCGCTCTTGGTGCAGCTACACTACTAGATGAAGAAGCAGAGCTTGCTGCTAGAGATCGTATTCAGGGTATAGCATCAGCACTTAAACCTAAAGGCGGCGACCAAGACGATATATCATACAAGGTAGGGCAAGCCTTTGGGTCTATTGCTGGATTTGCAGGGGCTGGCGCAAGTGCTGTTGGTCTGGCTTCCCTTTCTCCTGCTCTAGCACCGATTGCAGGGGGTATTGGCCTTGGTGTGGCTGGTGGGTTAGGTATAGGAACTGCAGCAGGTGAGGCTAGTGAACGCGCTCGTGCCGCAGGTGCTACCGAAGAAGAACGTACTCGTGCTGTACGACAGGCTGCACCATTTGGCCTTATTGAAGTTGCGCCTCTTGGTAGGTTAGTACGTAAGATAGACGTACCATTTGTACAAAAACTTATGGATGACCTTGGTCCTGAGACTGTTGAAACTATAGGTCAACGCATACAAAGCGCAGCAGTTACAGGTGGCGTAGAAGGCGCACAGGAAGCTACCTCAGAAATTATACAGAACCTTGTAGAACGTGGGTACAATCCCGAACGTGCCGTGTTAGAAAGCTCTGGCGAATCTGCATTACTTGGTGGCGGTGCAGGCGCAACACTACAGTTCTTTGTAGATGCGTTTAGCAACACACGTAAAGCTGGCCCCACACCAGATGAAACATTATTATTACCACCACCCAGTGAAGATGAGTTACGTCTTTCACCAAAGCGTGGGCTTGGTGGCCCTCCAACACCGTCTGGCGAAACAATTATTGCACCTCCCCCACCAAAACAACTTACAGGGCCAGATGACTTTGGTTTAACAATAGACTCCAAAGGAGAAGCAAGAACACGTGACCAAAAAGCCGCTGCCCGTGCAGAAGGTATGCAGACTGTAGAGCGTGCCCGTGCAGAGCTACAAGAAACTGGCGCACTATCAATGACTACTTTGCAAAATTTACGTTCTGCACCTGTGCCTTTTGAAGCAGTTGCTAGCGTTTTAGAAAATACACGGTACGAACCTGTATTAAGTCTTATAGAAGGTTCTAAATTACCTCCAGCGTTTGGGGTTACACCTTCTAATCTTGGACCTAGTGAGTTACAAGACCCCCAACGTTTAAAAACTGCGGTAGCAAATGCTCAAGGTGGTATAGGCGCATTACTAGGCCGTCAAAGCGCAGAAAAACAGCAAGCAGCAAGAGATCGTGAAGCCATGCGTGCCGCAGATCGTGGTGATGTAGAAGGGTTTGAACAACCTGACTTATTAGCCGCAGAGTTAGAACAAGCGCAAAAAGAACGTCCTGAAGCTGCGTTACGTGATGATCTACGTGCGCAAGAAATAGTCGATCCTGTCACCTCTAAAACTACAAAAACAGAAACAGAACCAGAACTATTAGAACGTGACCTGTTTAACGCTGCAGAAATAGGTACACAAGATACTAGCCAAAACATTCGTAAAGCACGTGAAGCCGCGCGGCAAAAACAAGAAGATATAGATGTAGATACCGAGCTTGGTTTGCGCGAAATGCAAGCAGAAGTAACAGAACCGAAGCGTAGAACAGAAGATAGAGACCGCCCTGAACAACTATCTTTATTTAATTTACCTTCTGTTAAAAAAGTGGCCCCAAGAGGTAAAGACAGCACGCCTATAAAATTAGGAGATCAGGATGCAGGAGATCAAACTGGACAAGGACCAAGCGGAGTTGGCGATGCAGGTGTTGCACCAAGCGGTGTTGGAAAACAGGGAGCTGCAAATACCGCAGAGTCTATCACACCTGACAACACACGAGTGGGATACGATGTGTCTGGCACTGGAGGGGCTACTCTACGAGAGGGCGAACAGCCGAGTGCATTAGACCCTAAAGGGTTACAAGTTATACCCGGTGTAAAATACAAAGTAGACCCTGTAACATTACAACGCACAGGCGAAAAAACATTTGTTGATGATCCTACGTTAGCCCCTCCAAAGCAACGCGCAACTCAAAAAGACGAAATTGATTATGGTGAAGCTATACAAGAAAAACTAAAGGGTACTAAAGCAGTTTCACGTAACCGCCGTGGCGCTACAGATACAACAAGTCGTCTGTCTAACAAGTTACACAAAACTATCCTTGATAACTTAAACAATAATACACAAACAGCCTCTGCCATGAACACTCAATATCTTGGTAAGTACCTCAATATAGAAGACGCCATAGAAGACGCTTACACAAACATAGAGATGACAAAGGGCAAAAAAGAACAGGAAGTATCACCTGCGGTTGCTAAGAATGTAATCAACCTTGTTGAGAAAAATAAAACCAAGCAAGACGAGAAGATACTTGCTGAGTTAAAGCGTAAGGGTGAAGCAAACTTAATTAATATAAACTCTAAAAAGACTATAGAAGATACATTACACGGTGAAAGAAAGGCTAATGATTACGCTGCAAAACTTGTGCGCGGCAACCCTGCGTTAGAGCGCGAAGCAAAAGCGGGTAATTTAGAAGCGGCTTTAGACGTGCTAGGTAAAGATAAAGACCCGTTTATAAGAAACTTAGCTACTAAGTTTAAAACATTTTTAAAAGGTTACGGCGTAAAATTAAAGACCGCAAAAGATGTTACAATAGGTGAAGAGGCGGTGTATGCAAAATATGATGCGGCATCAAAAACTATAACCTTAGACACCACCACTGGCATGGATGCGCACACGTTGTTACACGAAATAGCTCATGCGTTAACAATAAAAATAGCCACAGAACCCATGTCTAAATTAAAAGGCAAAGAAAAGGTTGTTAGAGGGCAGCTTGATAAACTATTTGAGCAAGCTAGAGCGCAACTGCAAGACCCTAATAGTGAGTTCCCTACTCATTATGGTTTAACATCTTTGCCAGAGTTCGTATCTGAGGCATTAACTAACCAAAAATTTAGAAACGTATTGTTGCAAAATGTAGTTAAAGAAGAAAAAACTCTGTTGGGTAAATTTAAAGACGCTTTACGTACTCTAGTGGGTGCGCCAAAAGAGGTAACTACCACTGGTGAGCTTAACGGGTTACTAGAAGCGGTCATGCGCCCTGATCCAGAATACATGGGTGAAGGTACATACGCACTAGGTGGTCGTGAGAACGCTAAAAAAACAATGGGTGACATTGGTAAGGTCCAACGTAAGTTGAAGGCCGAACTGCCAAGTAGGCAGACCATATCGGATAATTTTTCAGATTTTGTTGGGAACGCCAAAGCAGCGCCACGTAATGTGTTTCTTAAATTGTTAGCTAGTCAATCACTGGCAGATGTGGCTAAACGGTATGGATTTAAAGAACTTGGGTACGCTTTAGATAAGGCCATACTTAAACAGCGCGGTGGCATAACCACAGCCACTGACCTAACGAGAATAAAAGTAGAAGAGGTGCAAAATATATTTGTTAGAATGGGTGCAGAGAAAGTAGCCAACCTAAACAAACTTATATACAGCCCAGATTTTGGCTCTACTATCTACCAAGTAGACCCTCTTATGAACCCTACTGATGCCATAAAGCAGTATAAAGACAAACAAAGCTCAGACCCAAACAGAACTTTGCTAGATATTTATAACGAACAAAAAAGATTTATAAATGACAGTAAGTTGCGTGGTGATGGACTACGTGCCTACACCCTAATGCGTGACCACTACAAAGAACAGTACGAACGTGCCCGTGCCATAGTTTTTAAAGAGATAGAAGACTTAGGTAATGAAGCTGGTGATGACGGTGCTAAGATAGCAAGTAAAGTTAAGAAAGATATATACACTAAGATGTTCCAAGGTGGCACGTTAGAGGTATATTTCCCTCTAGTACGTGAAGGTGATTACAAGTTAACCTATGGGCTTAAAGACCCCAAGCAACCACGTGACGCTTACATTGTAGAAATGTTCACAACTAGGGCAGAACGTGAAAGGGCGTTTAAAGAAATAAAAGCAGACCCAAAGTTTATCAACCCCGAAAAGAAAGATGGAGAGCTTACCATAGCAGACTATCAAAAAGCTCCTGATGCTTCTTTTGCGTTTGATGTTGTGACTGCTCTATCCAAGACAAAAGGTCCAAAAGGCGAAACTATACCACCACAGGCGATAGAAGAAGTTATGCGATTGTTCATTGCTACGCTGCCAGAAACTTCATTTGCTAAATCCTTGCAAAAACGTAAAGGTGTGTTGGGTTACAAAGAAGATAGTATGTTTGCCCTAAGAACTAAGGGTTATGATATAGCCGTGCAGACACAAAAGTTAAAAGCTGCATCTGATATACGTGCTGTAGAAAGAGAAGTATCAAAAGTAAAAAAGCCAGATAATGTTTCACTTAGCGCGTTTGAAGATACACAAGCAGAGCTACTCAGCAGGGGTGTTTTTGCACGTCAAGGAGCTAAAAGTAAATCGTTTGAAGATGTAGGTCGTAGACTTAACCAGTTTGCTTTTGTATATACAATCGGCTTCAACGCATCATCGGCACTAGTAAACCTGTCTCAAATACCTTTGTTCGTACAGCCGTATCTTGGTGGTAAATATGGACAAGCTGAAGCAGCAAAAGCCATATATAAGGCAGGGGCACTGACTAAAAATGTAAAAAACTCCCTGCGTGATTTCTATGACATGGACCTTGATGGTAACATAAGCCTGAAGTCTGACCCTAACATGTCAGATACAATGCGTCAGGAGTTGTTAAATATTATGCCACTGGTCAAAGAAGCGGCAGAACGTGGACAACTGATAAGTCAAGGTTACATAGCAGAAAGCATGGGTCTGGACGAAGCCTCACGTGCCAAACGTAAATCCATTGGTGGTGTGGCAGATTATGCGTCAGGTCTATCTGCTTATCTCTTTAACCACGCAGAAAAATACAACCGTCAGACAACTATGGTTGCAGCATACAAATTACATTTGGATAAACTAACTGGAGGTAAACAACCTACGCCAGAACAGCAACAGAAAGCCGCCAACGAAGCTATCTATATGACCCAAGAGGCCAACGGCGGTGCATATCTGGAAACAGGACCGAGACTAGCACGAGAGAATGTTGGACGTGTAGCCCTAATGTATAAGAGCTACGGTCTGCAGATGTACTACAGTATGTTTAAGCAAGCACTGCGTATGATAGATAAAGACCTGCCAGCTAAAGATCGTGTAGAAGCGTTTAAAATATTAGGTGGATTGCATGGCTCCGCGTTGTTGTTAGCAGGTGTACAAGGTATTCCTATATACGGCGCAGTTAGGCTTGTGTTTAATTTATTAGCAGGTGATGATGAAGAAGACTTTGACGCAGTAGTACGTAGAAACTTAGGTGAAGGTTGGTATAAAGGCCCGATAGTTGCGGCTACAGGGTTAGACACAGCGTCACGTACCGCGCTTACGGGTCTGCTTATACAAGAAAACAAGTATAATCCTGATCCTTCTTTGGAAGAAACAATAGGTTTCTATATGGGGGGCCCTGCACTATCTTCTGTAACTCGTATTGTTAGAGGTGTGCAGGACTTGGGCAACGGGCAGATAGAGCGTGGGATAGAGAACCTTATGCCTACTGCGGTTGCTAACGCGTATAAAGGTCTAGTGCGTTACCAAAGAGACGGTGGTGTATACACTCGTAGGGGTGACCCTATGTATGACGATCTAAACTTTATGGAATCTTCTGGTCTTGTGTTTGGCATACAACCAGCAGGGTATACTCAAGCGTCTGCCATAAATCGCACACTTAAAACTATAGATAAAGCGGTTAATTCAAAACGCTCTAAGCTAACTAAACTTTACTACGTAGCCTTACGCCAAGGAGATATGGAGGGTGTGCGAGAGGCCATAGCAGAGATGGGCAAGTTTAATAAACGTCACCCTGCAGCAGCCATAACGCACCGCACAATAAAACGTTCGTTAGATAGGCATATAAGAACAAGTGGAGAAATGTATAACGGTGTAACACTTAGCTCTATATACAGAGCGCCGTTACGAGAGTTAGCAGAGTCATACGAAGATTTATCATAAAAAAACCCCCACCGAAGTGAGGGCTAGTTATTGAGAGGAGAACAACAAGTTGTGTGGAACACCTTGTTAAGCACTACATATCACAGCGTTCTCCAGATGCGAAGACCCCACAAGCCATTTTCTATGCGAATATGGGTCAAAATCTCATATTGTTTGTCTTTTGCAACACGTTTCAGTTGGTTTCGTGCTGTTTCAGTATCCACGCACGGTATAAAAGCTGACGCACCCACTACCATCTTATCCCACTGTACGACAACCTTGACGCCATCAGGGTCTAAGTCATCAAGTCGTAGGGGTTTCATCTAGCCCTTCCATCTTAACAACTAGGCAGTATTGCGCAGGCAAGTTTAAACTTGTACCTTTTGTTAAACGCACATTCCTTTGTGTTGCGCCCATATCTTCTTTCAACCCTTTTACTGTAGACGAGTAAGTCAGGAACTGGTCTGTAAGAAATGTCTTAAAATCTTTTGTAGGTATAAATAGAAGTTTAGTATCTGTCTCATAACGCCCTACTAACCGCATGCGTGGGTTGTTTTCTGGGACCACAAGAGACGCAACCTCCTCCCTAGCATCGTCTGTGCTTTTAATTTTAAGTATATTGCCCCAATGTTCTCTGGCAAAATCAGCCACAATATTGGATACGGATGGTGCAGTATCTTCTATCTCGCTCTTGGCGCGGATCAACTCTTTGACTATCCAATCAAATAACTTCTTATAATCGTAATCTATTATACCTAGCCTATTACCAAGTATGCAGCCAACTATTACGTTAGTACAACCTGCGGAAAAGAACCTGTTAACAGGTGTAAGACTAGCCGCTTTGTCCAGTTTTTGTTTTATGCCAACGTATAGTTTCTCTATGTCAGCGCGGTGATTTATTATGTGCTGCACGTAATCAACAGTAAAGTTGCCGTAATTCTTTTGAACATCGTCAAACAGCTTCCCTGTTATAGTAGTAGGCAGACCTTCTTTTTTATTCATTTCTGCCATACGGTGCTTGTCCATATATTTTGCTACATTAAACTCTAATACACGTTGCATCTCTGCCTCTGGGTTAGCTTTGGTGCGTTGCAGCAGTTCCCAGTAACTTATGTTTCCTGTGGAGCAAGAAGACATTCTCCAAGGGTCACCTCTGTAACGTTCTTCGTTACCACTGCTCTTTAACCTGTTACGCTGCTGTCCTTCTGCTCCAGTATAGCAGTACGAGGACACTTCCTTGGCGGTAACATTTGACTTCTCGTCTAAATTACCCACCATGTTTTTCCACCGTTCTAAACGGTTCATGTGAGAGTACATGGAATCGTCTGACCCACTACATAATTTAACAGGTTTACCCCATATCCCTGTGTTGCTATAAAGCGCGGTTGTTTTACCTACACCAGAACCACCGTTCAAATGTGCTTGAAAACTAAACAAACCAGTTAAAGACATTAAAGGAGAGGCAAACCCCATGCACACAACAAATTGGTGCAACTCAAGACCCTCTCTATTAAAGAAAGACATTATCTCTTTTTGGCGTTCCAAACTACCTTTTGGTTTGAGCCATTCCATAGCAAAAGCAGTCTTTGCAGATGGAGGGTTATATTCTATGCTGTCTGCTTTTATAAGCTTGTCGCCCCATACAAACGCATCCATTTTTTCATCGTCCACCCAACCAAATTGAGTATGTGCCCTATCTGCTGCGCCTGTCTGCTGCAATTCATTTACCCATGTTTGTATGTATTTCATTAACTTTCCTAGATCATCGCCATAAGATGTTATACCCTTTACCGCCATACTCTTCCTAAAATCTTCACGTGAAGTTAAAGCTACAAGCGGCACTGTGAACCTTCTTACCCCATCGTTGGGCAGGTGCAGCGCAAATGCTAAAACCTCACCTTGTTCTGGGTCATCTAATCTGTGCGTGACGTATAAATCGTGATGGTATATGGGCAGTTCTATAGGGTTGCCCTCTTCGTCCTTGGACTTCATGTACACCCCACCGTGTTTACCACGCATGTAAGGTGTAGGATATTTCGGTATCTCTGGTGTAGGTTCAGCCTCTTCCACAATCTTTGTCAGTTGTGCAGGGGTTGTTATGGTTAACGTGTTAGGGCAACCTGCACAACCATCAGGATTATGTTTGGCAAACGTGGAGCAATACTGTGGCCCACCTGTGTCTGCCATCTTACGCATAGCCTCGTTGAAGTCATACTCAGGGTGTCTCTTCGATATATTACGCACAGCCTTCTCTGCATCCGTGCAAACTTTTGCTATGGATAACGCACCACGCCACAAGTCATAGGATATAGTGTCTTGGTTTTTTATAATGTAGGCTATCTGTGCGCAACCCGTGCCCTGCTTTGTCTTCTCAAGCAACCTTTTAAAACTACCTGTGGCTTGCTCGTTTATGGCATTGTAATGTGCGCTTGGAGTAAACTTATCAGGTACTGGTATCACTCCCCCACCCAAGCACTTTTCAAACTCATCAAACTCTATAGGTTCAGCCAAGAAGCCGTGTAACAGGTTAACAGGTTTAGGTTCGTCAGTCTTGTGGTTATGGGTGTTTGGTATCCGCAAAATTCTAGCGGAGTCAGAAGTACAAGAAGGATCGGCAGGGAAGTTCTGCGCTGCACATAACTGTTTAAGGCGTTCAGCCACAGGCCACCACGTAGCCTCATCAACGGGCTTAACCAAAGGCCAGTACACATGTATTCCGTTACCGGAGTTTACCATGGTTGGTCTGGGTAACTTGTTAGTCTTACAGAACCTACGCAGTGCTTCGACGGCATCTGCTTGCGTAGGAAAGTCTTTGCTTGGACCGCAATCTAAATCCATAAAAAATGATTTAAGCTGCTGTACGTTTATTTGTTTACGGTTAGTCGGTTCTTTAAATGTGCCAAGGGCGAAGAAAACATTATGTTTATTGCTGTCGAGTTCTGTTGACCTAACTAATAGCTCTTCTACAGAAGAATAAAACTCTTGTGTTATGTCATATTTGTCTTTGCTATTATAGCACCACAGGCAATAGTTCCCCTCATCCCCTAGCACCGAACCCAAAAAAGTTCTGGCTTCCACAATGTCCATCCAATGCTAGAGAAAAACGCGGCCCTGTTGGACCGCGCAGTATGTTTTAATCATCCCAATCAGATAATATGTTATCCAGATCGGCACTACCACCGTTGGATACAGCCGCTTTTTTAGCGGGAACCTTTACTGGTTCTGGTTCTGCTGCAGGGGTGCTACCCTCATCAAAACCACTCATGTCCACGTCAGGTTCTTTTTTCTGAGGCATATCGACAACGTTGTTTTGGAACACGCTCTCGCTATTGTGGACGTAGCCATCTTCAACCTTACCAAATAGGCTGCGTACTTTGCGCTCTTCAAGTTTAACTACTTGTATCTGGCGTATACGCAAAGACACACTAGGAGCATCTTGCATGTATTTGTATGGGTAAAAAGTTACAGCTATGTTTATGGTGCTGCCTGTGGTTAGCTGAAAGTCATCGGGTAAAGGATTACCCATACCATCTACCTGTAACGGCTTACGTGTTTTCTCACCACTGTACTGACCCTTCAACGTGCATTTAACTGTGCGCGTACCATCGTCGTGTTTGACCATGGGATTAGAAGGGGCATCAGGCCAGCCATCTTTTTTGTTGGCCTTGTAAGAATTAACCATGGCGATATACAGACCTTTGGCTGTCTCGTTATCCATCTTCAACTCTATAGAGTACTCGGCGTTTGGAGCCATTGGATCGCAGGGCATACTTTGATTTGCCTTTTGATCGAAAGCATAGGTGCGGTCCAGCTTGGGCCATAGTGCTTCCACGTTATTTATTATATATGGTTCTGCCATATTATTCTCCTATTGATCGTCATCTTGGAGACGGAGGTCCATCTCGTACTGACTGTTATCGTGCGATGTATACCGCACAGGTGGGGGGCTGGCCTTCTTCAACAACGCATCAGACACAGCCTGTTTGTCAAAACGGTACACGTTGTTGATCTTAAAATAAGTGTTACTAGGTATGTGGTCTTGGCGTACCCAGCCTCGTATGGTGGATACAGACACAGCTAAATGGTTAGCCAAGTCTTCGATAGCAACAAAGGGTGATAGAGAAGCCATTACTTTTTCCTTACTGATATGACATATTCTGTGTCAATCTTTAAGCCTTCGGGTTTTAACTCAGGGTTCTCTTCTAAAAACTGCTTTATGTTTGTCTGGTTAAGACGTTTATCCATAAGCTCTGGGACTTGATGTTCTATGACAAACTTATGCATAGCTTCCCAATCACTAGCCCAGTACTTTGTCTTGTTTGAACGGAAGAAAAGCCCTTCGTCGGTTCTCACGCTCTCAACCTTGTTACGATCACAATAGCTGAGAAGCGCACGTTTTAGTATGTCAAGCTGTTGAGCCAACTCGTCATCTTTCTTCTTGTACTCTGCAGACAGTTCCGAACGTTTCTGACGTATCTTAATGTACGCCTTAGTCATTTTATCTGCTGGTGCGTCTGAATAGTCGCCCATTTTTATCTCCTCTCGTAGCACAAAGTATTATTTAGTTACGTATGCTACCTTAGTCAAGTAGTTCTTTGTATAAGTCTATCATTTTTGTGTGTACGTCTATTCTTTTATCAAGAAGTGAGTACACGCGCTTCTCTACGCCCGATCCTTGTAGCTGTACAACTGTGCATGGATGCTTTTGTCCTGATCTATGAACCCTAGCATTTGCCTGCGCATACGTCTCCAGTGAAGAAGTCGGACCCCACCATACCACAGTGTTTGCTGCAGTTAAAGTCACACCATGTGCTGCTGCTTGGGGCTGTACCACCAATATCTTGGGGTCAGCCATAGTTTGGAAGCGTTTGAATATGTCGGTACGGGCGTGTGCTGGCACATCTCCGCGAATCACTTCTACTGTTAAGTTGTCAGACCGTAGCTTAGAGACTAGTACATCTATTGTGTGCTTAAATGGTACAAACACTAGAACCTTCTGGCTGCTCTCGTCTATGACTTCTTTAAGAACTTTGTAGCGGTTCTTTATGTCAAACTGTAGGGCATCTCCATCGTCAGTATAGACTGCACCTGCTGATATTTGTAGTAGCTTGCTCATGGTAACCGCTGCGTTCACTGCCGATACTTCATCAGCGCCTACCTTCATTACCAACTGTTTGCGCAGTATCTCGTAGTATTTAGTCTGTTGCGCAGTTAGCTCCACCTTACGTTTGACGTAAGTCATTTCTGGTAGGTCAAGGCACTCTTCTTTGGTGAACCGTATAGCTGGTTGCAATGCATTAAACACAACCTCGGACGCATCTTCTTTGGGAACCCACCTAAATTGTGTAAGCTGCCGCATAACCATATCACGAAACGAACTGTAGAACCTCGGCACTGCGTTTGGGTTTATAAGTTTGGCTAGGCCGTAAGCATCCAGTGGTGATTGCGCGGCAGGTGTACCTGTCATCATCCACAGCCAAGTATCTGGACCTATGAGTTTTCTAAGAGTTTTCCAACGTTTGGTTTGTGCGTTCTTATAATGCGTGGCTTCGTCAACAATTACTAGGTCAAACCCACCGTTCTTTACATCGTCCAGTACAATGTCCACACCGTCATAATTTATTACGACAAACTCAGCACCTTGGTTAATTATCTTGCTACGTTTCTTTGCAGAGCCATAAGCTATGTCCACACTGCGATGCGGTGCAAATGTTGCTAGGTCTTCGCGCCATGCGCTATCCATAATAGACAATGGGCAGATCACAAGCACTCTGTTTATTTGTTTTTGGTTTAGTAGATAGTCTGCTGACCATATAGCAGAGGCAGTTTTGCCCGTGCCTTGTTCGTTAAAACAAAACGCTTTCTTATTCATGGTAAAGAAAGCAGAGGTTTTCTTTTGGTGGTCGAATGGTTTGTATGCACCTGACCACTTATACCTAGTCTCTATGGGTGAGGGCGCTTGAACACCCAAGTTGCGTAGTTTGTGTGCTGCATCAATATCCCACTTAACAAGCACTTCATTAGTGTCCACTTGTTTGCTATTAGGTATTACTGAGGTGACACGATTTGGGTTGCGCAGCTTTAACAGCAACGCTTTACCATCCACAATTTTCATATGTTCTCCTATTTATGCTTGTCAGAAGTGGCAGTTTATTTTATAAATAATTAGGGGCGGCAGTTTCTTTTCTCTAAATGAAACAAATTTTAACTTCTTGGTACTGGTTCCTTTATGCCGCCCCTACAATACTACTTCTTCTTTTTATAGTTACGCGCTCGGTTCTTGCTTGAACTCTCTATGCGCAACCCATCTTTATTCTTACCGCCTTTGACTAAGGCTTTCTTGTGGCTAACGTCTTTGCCTTCACGTTTGTCAGCTTTGCCGTTGCCATTACGATCTGCACCTTCTTTGTCTACCTTGCGTCTAGCGCGTTGACGTTCCATGCGGCGTTCAAAGGTGGTACTGCCCACAGGGGCGTTTACTTGTTTCTTACGAGGTTTCTTCATTAGCTATTCGCTCCATTGTGCGTACACTCTATAACAGGGCAGTGGCGTCTACATAAGCCGTTAGGTTTAGCGTTCCATGTATCGGCAGCAGCCGCAGACTTCATGTTGTTAAACTTACCTATCCACTTTTCCCACAGCGTACCTCTATCATGTTCTGTGTAAGTTTGCTTAACTAAGTCTTTTACTAGCACAAAAATTAAACCTGCGCGTACTGTTTTTACCTCTGGGTAATGCGCAAATACAGCCAAGGCCATAAGCTCTAGCTGTCCTTTGTCTGCGTACTTGGATGATTTAGAAGTTTTGTAGTCTATCACCCATGCCACTTCTCCTAACACGTCAATGATAAGGAGGTCAGCTATACCGCGGAACCACACGTCTCTTGCGCCAAACGTGCAAGGTTTTAGGTCTTCAGTAATACCCATCCTCTTTTCACAGAGCTTTACGCCACGTTTATCGTTAAGTGCGTCTAAGGATTTCTTAGCAAAGTCAAAGTCCTTGGGTAACTCTGTGCCATCTTTTATGTAGTGTTCAGCCGCCCTGTGAAACTTGTTACCGTATGTGGTAGCAGCCGTAGGTATAAAGGGGTACTGTTTAAGTATTTTCTCATGGTAAAATTGTTTAGGGCATTGCTCAAAAGATTTTATTTTACTAAATGACCACGGTGCTACACTAGTCATCGGCATCCTCTTTTGGTTCCAGTTTAAACGCGTAGCAACCATTGCCCCTGTACTCTCTGTTAACTGTACGCGCACCGAAGCGGTCTTTTCGTAGGTTCCTTATTTGTGCCGACACGCTTGGTTCGGGTTGTTTTAGGTCAGCAGCAATCTGTTTTACTGTAAGATAACCTGCGTTTTCCATGTACATTCTAACCTTATCTATTTGGTTAGTGAGCCGCGTGTTATCCCTGTTCGCCACATAATCGTCACCGTCGAAGTCGGGGTTTACAACTACATCCATCATTCACATTCTCCATATGATTTGCCTGTGCCACTTTCACAGTTTATTGGTAGGCCATCGGCCCAATCGGGTATCCAGCGCATACAATCTTCTACGTACGCTTGCGTTTCTGGAACCATCTCATCTCTTACACAGACAACAATGCTGTCATGTACTGTTAGCACAACCTTGCACTTCTTGGCAATGCGTAACATCTGTTCACCTATGATGCACCGCGCAATAGCTTGACAAACATTCTCCACAACCTTGCCACCATATATTTTGTTCGGACCTCTACGTGTCTTATAGTAGTATTGTGGGCGGTTATCTTCCATCTCCGCAAACAAATCATGGTAAAACATCAACAGCCCTGACGGTAAAACTATTGCCTTCTTTTCTGCATCAATACTGAGAACACCATCACGTCCTACTCGAGTGGATGCACCATTAGTCATATGCTCTAACATCTTCTGTGCAGTACGCCACAGCCCACTTATAGCTCCGTTGGTGTTGCGGTATATCTGTATTATATTCCTAGCCTCGTCCAACTCTATGTTGAAACCAAAGTTAGCCAACTGCGCTTGGAATTTAACAGCCCCCATGCCGTAACCTGCACCGAGAATTGTAGTCTTGCCAACAAACCGTTGATCCTTGCTTACCCCATCTGCTGAGACGTTATATATCTTTGAAGCCATGTGCTTGTACACATCTTCACCGTTGGTGAACTGATTAACCAAGTCATCTTGCCCTGCCAACCAAGCCAATACACGCGCCTCAATCTGCGCACTGTCTGCATCAATCAACGTATGTCCTGCTGGTGCGACAATGCTTTGCTTTAACTTCTTACCGTTAGGGCCACGGCTAGGTAGGTTCTGTAGGTTTATCTTATCATCCCCACCCCAGCGTCCAGTGTGCGCTGCATAATATCTTACAGGCACAGGTAGAAGTCCACGACGGGATATGTCTATGAAACGCTGTGTCCTAGTTTCTTCTAAGGTAGATTTTGTGCCGAGCCTCGCCGCAACTAAAGACTGCACCCGATCATCTTCGTGTTCTTGTAAGGCTTTAAACGCCTCGTCCGATTTAGCAAAGGCAAAAGTTTCTTTACCTGTGGTCAGGCTTATCTTCATAGGCGGTTTAACACTAAAGCCTTTTAGCACCTCTGCAAACTTGAGGTTAGACATAAGGTCTTCTTTGCTGACCTGCGCATCTTCAAGTAGCTTGTCTTTGCGCTCTTTGATTTCGGCTAGGTGCAACTCAAGTAAACCATCATTCAAATCCAACACAGGTTCCACAAACATACGCAGCGTCAAATCAATCAACTTCATCTCTTTGCGTGGAAATGCTGGTATCATACGCATAAACAACTCATGTGTTATGTCCACGTCAAGAACGCAGTAGTCCCCGTAACTGTTTAGTTCCTCATCTGTGAAATCTCCTCTACGCTTGCCCATAGCGCGGATCACCTCGTCACCCTTGTCTTGTAACCCATAGGACTTAGCCAAGTTTGCAAGTGACACGCTACTCTCAACACCATGCAAAGCGCGTGCCATGCATAGCGTATCGGCGTATATCTTAGGGGTTATGCCAAACTGCCAGTTCAAGATAGCACCGTCGAACATAGTGTTGTGACAAAGCACCATCGTATTTGCCCAGTCATACTGGTTCAGATACTTCGCTATCTCTTCACGTGTGCCACTTATCCAGTATGTATCTTCACCGCCCTGCTTTATAGCAACGCCAATAACCTCAAAGTTACGGTGGCGCACATAGTTTTCCGTAGTGAGTTTTGACAGGGAATAATCCCTGTCATAGAAGGTTTCAAAATCAAGCGTTATAAGCTGCAATTTATCTCACCACCTAACGCCATATACCCACAAGCATCTACAAAACTATCAAGAGATTTAACCTCTCCATGCAAGCGAGATACTTTTACAAGGGTCATCATTATAGAAACATCTGTAGGAGTGATGAAGTCTACTAGACCCAAGTGCGTGTTCCAATACACTGCTATACGCTCAAAGTTTCCCTGCGCATCTCCATAATTGTTGGCACGATCACCGTCTATTAAGTGAGCGGCTTTATCTAATATGGCTTGTGCCTGCGCATAACGTGCTGTATCTTCTTTAACTTCTGTTTCACGTGAAACATCCAATCGGGCATCTGCCCGAACCGTAACTG
>Ga0209336_10000560_pt1 | contig 18999 bp, 25 predicted proteins | sample LinPmetageLP32_FD_184042 | JGI IMG/M metagenome (GOLD analysis project Ga0209336, IMG submission 184042) | Marine viral communities from the Pacific Ocean - LP-32 (SPAdes) (version 2) | ecosystem: Environmental > Aquatic > Marine > Oceanic | place: Pacific Ocean | collected 2009-08-23 | reverse complement strand
AAGGCATTCTTGGAAGATTAAAATGACTTTTGACTTTGCTGTTTTAGCACCATTAGTTTCAGGTCCAGCCGCCGCAGTCTTTGTCTGCCTACTTGTAATGTGGAAAGGTTATAAACTGATTGCCGAGGTTATGATTCCAGCACAACGTGACAACATTCAGGACATTTTAGAAGAGCACCGGAAAGATAGAAAAGTTTTTGTTGACGGTCTTGTCTTGATGGACAAGAGACTGAACGCAGTAGAAGGTGACATCTCACAAATTAAAAACATTATCATAAAGGAAAAAGATAAATGAGAAAAGTAAAACCAGAGGTTGGTGAGGATCTATTAAGACTTACGCCAAGACTAATAAAACTAATTATTAAGACCATCAAATATAGTAAAGGCGGACTTGATAAAGAAGAGCGTAGAGAACTTGGAGAAGACTTGCTTCTACTTGCCTATGAAATTCTTGGAGACATTGTAGACTAAATGCCTTATCCAGCAACCAAGCCCCGTAAGAAGGTCAAGAAGCCTTTAAAAAAGAAAAGAAGTGGCGTCATAGTCCCTAAAAAAACAAAGCCTCCTATGAAGCGTAAGAGCCCCTACGGAAGAAGAAAATGAGCCTGTATAGAAACATAAATAAAAGAAAGAAAGCGGGAACAAGTAGAAGTAAAAAGAAATCTACCATTGATCCAAAGACTTATCAGAAGATGAAGAAAAAGAAAGGTGGCTTCAAGCCCAAGAAGAAGAAGACTACCAAGAAGAGATAAAGAAAAAGCCCCCAGTTATGGGGGCTTACTTGTTAGGCTAGGATTTCTTCTATGTGCCGTCGCTCAACAAACCATTCAGTTCCAGTAAAATCTTCTACAACACAACACTTTGGAACTTCTGCCCAGTCTTTCTTTGCTACTTTTCTGGACTTATTTACTTTAAAGACTTGTTGTATGTCTTCCTTATCTCCGTGCTCTGTTCCTGAATAGAGCCAGAATTCACCACTAGCATCTCTATCTCTTATTTCTAGTTTCTCTTCTAACCAAACTTCCTTCTCTGATTCACTTCCGCTTCTCCAAATCGAAGCCTTATTCTTTAGGCTGATAAAGTTTCCTACTTTTACATTCATCTTTAATCCTCGCTTATTTTGTTTGAGATTTCTTGTGGGCTGTTTCCCTCCCACACATACTAAATAGCCTGCCAGAACTGCTACGGCAACAAAAAGACTAAAATAAATAAAAAAGAAAGAGCCCCCTGACGCGGAGGATTGGTGCGTCAGGGGGCAAGCAGGAGACACTTGGTCTTATTCAGGTGCCATTAGTAAATAGTCAGAAATCTCCAAAACGAACTATTTAATTGCATCTTCTACTGCTATTTCATCTTTACATCTTACTTCATAAAGATCTTGTGGTTTGATAGAACCTTTAAGATTCTCAACAATCTCTACCATCTCATCTATCTTAACAGAGATTGTCTCTAGTGTAAATAGAATCTTATTATAATCTGACATCATTTTGCTCCGTTGAAAGTCATGCACCAGCCATCCATTACTTGCTGGGGATTGTGGTTAGGAGGAAGGTTGTTTGGATCCCAGTAAAAGAAAGCCAACCAACCACTATCATCCTTGTTACCATTTCTAGCACGGGAGAGACGCCCTGTGTAGTTTTCTAAATAATTAATTACTTCGTTAGCATCATACATAAACCAAAGGTTTCTGGATTCATCTTTAAAAAAGATGTAGTCACAGCCTCCCATCTTCCACCAATGCGGTCTCTTGGTCTTTGCGTCATCAGCCCACTGCTCTACTACGCCAGTAGGATAACCACCAGCAAGGTCTTTGACCTCGACCGCCTTTGTAAATTTGATGTCTTGCTTCTGGTAAGTTAATGCTAGATCAAATCCAAACTTGGTCCAATCTACCTTATCAGCACTGATAAAACCGGGCATTCTTTTCTTAAAGATTCCACGAAGTTCCTGTTCAGCCTTGTCGCCTAGTGCCATACTGTCGTTAAAATTGTTTTGGTTTCTTGCGTTCATTGTTATGCTCCTTATGCTTATGAACGAAGACTATGAGAGATTTCATTGGTCTTCAGTTATGTAGAACTTGTCAAGTTCTTTGTAATAGTAAGTAGTTCGTCGTTAAAAAAATTAAAAGTTTTCGTTGACAAATCTACCTTATGACATTACATTAGTAGGAAGCGTAAGCGAATAGCAAGTTTTTCTATTATTATTTAATTATAAGTTGTGTGGGCGAATTCTTCGTGTTATACTATTTATAGTGATGGAAAGAAATAGTCTCCTCGTTTTGAGACAACCTGAACTGAATAGAAATCTCTAATCAAGAAGTTTGGACTAGTCACCGACCAGTGATAAAATAGTTTTTTAGTTTGAAGGAAAAGTGCCTAAAAGAGCAATGCTTTTCTACTTGACTAAAAGAATAAGGAACTGGATAAGGCTAGGAGAGATTGAAAGGGAAACCGAATGTTCCCCTAGGTTCCAAGGTAGATAGTTATAACGGGCTTCCTCCAAATGCCTGTGAATTAACCAGCCAAGGAAACTAGTCAGTAAGTAACCAAGAACGAATCATCTAGGTGTTCTTGGGACTACGACAAAAGGCGGTAAGGATAGTTATTCTCCAATAACTAATAAGTCTTCTATTATTTAAAACAAACTAACAAGAACAAATAAAGATTACAGCAAAGCATCTTTCTTAAAAAGATGTTTCTTTGAGAAGAGAATTTAAAATCTTAACAAAGAAAATAAAGTCAAGTAAAAGTTCTAAAACTTTTTAAGGAACTATTTATTATGTAAGAAGGAAATTAAGATGACAAGAAAAAAAGAATTAAAAGATTCGTGGCGTTATAATCTCATTGGAGACAATGACTGGATAATAGATAATTTTTATAGTTACAATCCTGAAGATGACATTATAGAAGCACTTGATAAGAAAGATGCTAGTCAAGTAAGTGAAGCGTTGACACAAGATGATCAATCCAATGAGATTGATCTTCATTCTATGTTAGAAAAACTACCTGAAAGATACCAATCAATTCTTTGGGACTACTACTTTGAGGGACTTTCACTTCCTGAAATTGGTAAGAAAAGAAACTATTCTAAACAATATGCTCATCAAGAATTTCATAAAGCATTAGATCTTATGAAAGCACTGGCAGACTAATGACTTCTTTAAATGATCATTTTATTCTAGGAAGACTAACTTACTTATTTTATTGTTACTGGGCTTCTTATAAAGCAGAACAATTAAACTTACATCTGTTAAAGACTTTTGATCTTGATGAACCAATAGATTCAGACCTTGGCTTTTACAAAGAACAACTTGTTACTATCACCACAGAACTTACTAAACTAATGGGACCACAATGAAGTATAATCACTGGGATACTGAAATGTTTGAGATGAAAGCAAAGTTAGATTCTATCCTAAATGATAATTGGATCTATCTTGACAACAAAACATTAGATTATGTTTTACAGCCAAAGTCACTTGGTAAGCCGGAAGGTTATGAGAAGTGGCTTAAATCTAATTATGTAAGTGATAGAACTAATGCTACGTTTAAACGCATTCAGAAGAACCAAGAAAATCTATTAAAGAAACGACCAAGAGGTGACGCTCCCACTTACGTGTGTGAGCATTGTGGATACACTTCACAGACTTGGTATCCAGCCGCTTTTAATCGTTTTCATAATGAGAACTGTAAAGAAAATAAAACCAACAAGGAAAACAAATGACTACTATTCTAACAGGCGACAGCAGAGAGAAACTAAAAGAACTTGAAGACGAGAGCATAGATGCTCTTGTTACTGATCCTCCTTACCTAATTAACTTTATGGGGAAGGATTGGGACAAAGAGAATTCACCAGCAGGAGATAGTTCCTTCTGGGAAGAAGTGCTTCGTGTTATGAAGCCGGGAGCACACGGATTAGTGTTTGGACATTCCCGTCAGCACCATCGTGTAATGACTGCGTTAGAAGACGCAGGCTTTGAGATTAGAGATTGTTTGATGTGGCTTTACGGTCAGGGCTTTCCAAAGTCTCATAACATTGGTAAGTCAGCGTTTGCCTTGCACAACAGCGACTGGGAAGGCTGGGGAACAGCCCTTAAACCTGCCTACGAGCCTATTATCCTTGTTAGAAAACCATTAGAGAAGAAACTTACTATTGCTAAAAATGTTTTAAAGCACGGCGTTGGAGGCATCAACATCGATGCTTCGAGAATAGGAACACAAGAAGATTTCAGTAATGTTAAACCAAGAAAGATGATGTCCAATCAAGGTTCAGTTAAGACTGATGACCACGATCACACAGCATCAGAATCATGGCAGGCAGCAAAGAATAAGTTACAGAACCTCGGTCGCTTCCCTGCTAATGTTTTACTAGATGAGGTTAGTGCGAAGATCCTAGATGAACAGGCACCAAAGACAGGACAGATCCACGGAACGACTGGTAAAGAACCAAGTGCCTCAAAGACTAATGCGATTTACAACGATTATTCTATGGTAGAAGGAAAGCCATCAATACCAAAGGACAAACTATCAGGTGCTTCTAGATTCTTCTACTGCGCCAAGGTTGGTAAGAAGGAACGCAACGCTGGGCAGACAAAGAACACACATCCAACCGTAAAGCCAATCAAGTTGATGACTTACCTAACAAAACTTATCACACCTCCCGGTGGTAAAGTCCTTGATCCTTTTATGGGATCTGGTTCTACTGGAATGGCTTGTGCTATGGAAGGCTTTGACTTTGTTGGAATAGACATGGATGAGGAATATGTAGAGATTAGTAAGGCACGCATCGAATGGGCGAGAACACAAAAAGAAAATGAATGATGTAGAAGTAGGCTCCCTATGGAGAGCAAAGGGAACAAAGAAACTATACTTATTCCTAGGTGAAGCAAGACCATCTGATTACGCTGCCTATGGAATGGATAGATTACCTCCCACTTGGAGACTAGATTTCCCACCAGACTATCTTATGGTAGACTTAACTGATAAAGGATTCTTTCTAAAAACAGCAGCAGAGATTAAACTTTATTTTGATCCCCTTACTTGACTTATTCTTATTTATTAGAACACAAAGGAGAACATTATGGCTCGTAGAATGAAAGCCGAAACAAGAATGAAGAGGGCAGTTGATGCCAAAGATCCCTATCAGTTTGCTTGGGCTTTGCTAGACATTGCTCGGTTAGAATGGCAGCAGGGAAAGGCTTTTGACACGTTGTCTGTTACTGACATTAAGAATCTATTACAAGCAATCATGACTAGCCCTCACACTACAAAAGAAGACAAGGAGCAGCACACCGCAACAATCCACGACATTAAACAATACCTCAAATGAATAAACAACAGCGCAAACTGCTTGCTGTTATAGCAGATCCTATCGAATTCATCAGCAGGTTAAAGATTATTGGTAAAGATGGTAAGTTGATAAACCTTATCCCAAACCAAGAACAAATCAAAATCATTAATGAGATGGAGAACGGAAAGGACACACTGGTCCTCAAAGGAAGACAAATTGGTTCATCGACCATTGTGTCGGCTTATCTTTTTTGGAAGGCTTACACGAGCGCACAGCCCCTTACAATAGCCATCTTATCCCATAAGTTACAGTCCTCTAAACACTTGTTAAAGATTCACAAGACATTCTATGACCATCTGCCTACATTTTTAAAAAGGAAACTATCAGTTGAGAACACAACAGAGATTACATTTAGCGACAGCGGTGCTTCGATTATTGCTGTTAGTGCTGAAGCGAAAGGGGGGCTCCGGTCCTTTACCTGTTCCTACCTACACATCAGCGAATATGCGTTTGCCCCCAATCCTGATGAATTAAAGGCTACTGCCCTATCGGCACTAAACGATGGTCAGTTGATTATTGAGACTACTGCGAATTACTTTAATGACGCAATGCACCAAGAGATTATGCGGCACGAACGGGGAGAAGCAGATTGGAACTATCTATTTTTCAGATGGTTTGACCACTACAACTACCAAGAGGAACTACCAGAAGAAGGTGTAGAATGGACTGATGTAGAATTAGATTTACAACAAACCTATGATCTTACTGATGAACAACTTTATTGGAGAAAGATAAAGTTAAGTAAATTGGGAGATAAGTCCAAGTTCATTAGAGAATTCCCAGCATCTATTGAGGATGCTTACAGTATTGCTGGTAATACTTATTTAACCAGAGAAAACTTTGAGGAGATAGAAATTGTTCAGATTGAACCAAGAGAGACTAGTGTTCTTGATGATCCTAGTCCTGATGACAACTATGCTATCGGTGTCGATGTCGCTGCTGGTGTTGGAAGAGACTATTCAGTCATCTATGTTATTAGCAAACGAACGCACCAACCAGTGCTCATCTACCGAAGCAATGAGGTCAGTCCCGTTTATTTGGCAGAAAGAATCGTTGATTTTGCCACCACTTACAACAACGCGCTGGTTCTTGTTGAATCAAATAACTACGGTAATGTAGTGCTAAATGAAATGAACCACATGGGATACAGAAAGATCTGGAAGAAAGATGGTAAGGATTGGATCACTACACTTAAATCCAAGACTGCTATGTTTGAGAACCTAAAAGATGAGATTGTTACTGGCTACATTCATCTACTAGACAACATAGTTTATTCAGAACTTCGTGCTATTACAGTAAATGATAGAGGCAACATAGAACTTGCTAATCAAGATGGAGCACACAGCGATAATGCTGTTGCTCTTGCGCTTGGCTATATGTGCTTACAATCTATCAGGATAAAAGATGTTCCCTATCTTCCCCATTGGATCAAAGCAAAGAACGCACGTAAGACTAGACAGACCGGTGGTGTAGCCATCGCAAGCAAAAGAAGATACAACTAACACTTGACTTTTACTTTATTCATAGAGAGGAACTAACAACTATGGCTCGAACTTTACAAGACATTAACAACTTTATCCAAATCTGTTATGGAGAACATAAAGAATTTTGGAGAGAAAAGGCAGGAGAACTTAAACGCTATAAAGACGCTTACGAAACAAAGTTCTGGGAATCAGAAGCCTACGACACTACAATGATTAGGATTGAGACTGCCGATGCATTTGGCTACATTGAGGGATTTATTGCTTCCTTATTTACAAAGACACCATCAGTTATTGTTGGTGATGACATCGCTGCTACTGGTGGAGATGCTAAACTAGCACAGGCAGCATCAAACAGATTCCTTTACACACAGAGAGAACAGTTAGAGATTGCGAGCAGACTAGCACTTATCTACGAATACAGCGCATTAAAGTTATGCCCCATAGATTCTAATGAAATGCTTGATAAAGTAGCCATAGAAGCCATTCCTTGCTGGGAGGTTATGGTTGATAGAGATGCGTCTGACGAAAAGACTTCTAGATTTATTGGACATAATTACTTCATTACACTACCAGAAGCAAAGAAGAAGTTTGGTGCTAAACAATTCACACCAGTTCCCAAGCAGGATTACTTTAATTCCTATGAGCCACGCACTAATCTTTATGACGATTCACTAGCAAATCTTCCAGATGATTATCTTTATGTTGAGATTGTGGAACTTTATGATCTCCTTTATGATGAGGTCTACTACTGGTCTCCTAACTATTTTGGTGGTGATAAGATTCTTGAACGTGCTTCTATTCCTATTAGAACTTATAACGATAATCCTCTGCCCAACATTACTACACTTTATTACAGCCGTTGTCCCTCAAAACCAATGGACGGTCTATCAGCACTTGCGAGGATCTATGACCAGATTTATGAGAAAAACATTCTACGCACTTATTGGGCTAATGCTGTTCGCAGGGATAGTCGTCAGTATCTTTACAAAGAAGGTTCGTTTGATGAAGAGCAACTTGCGAAGATTACTGCGGGAATTGATGGAGCGATGATTGGTGTTGACGAAGATAGTCTTGCTGGACTTATTCAGCAGGTTGGTGTTGAGCCTATCAGTTCTAACTTTGACCGCTACTTGGCTTACATAGAACAGGACATTAACAGAGGATCTATCCTTGCTCCTTTCAGTAGAGGCGAAGCAACGAAAGCAACAGCCACAGAGATTACAGCCCTAGCCCAGTATTCAGCAAGTGAAATCGGTAAGATGGCGAGAGAAAAAGACCAAGCACTAGAACGCATTACTGAAATTTATATAAGGCTCCTAGACCTATTAGCGGAGGAAGGTGAGACTGCTGTGCTTGATGTAGAAGGTGAGGCTCGTGTTATTACGCCCACAGACCTAGATGGTAAGTTCCGCATTAATGCTCTTGACCAAGGTTCCACACCATTATCAGATGCTATGCGTAAGCAGAACTTCTTGGCTCTGCTCCCTACACTACAGGGACTTGGTGTTCCTCCCACTAAAATAAAGGAAGAATTAATTAGAATGTATGAATTACCGAAAGACTTTTTAGAAGTCATTGAGCAGCCTCCTGCCCCCGTTGCTAGTCCCTCTGCTGCCGACCAAGGCAACATAGAAGGTGGTGTAACAGAACAGGTCACATCTGCCGAAGAGACTGCTAGAATGCTAGGGAGGAAGCCCTGATGCCCCTTTATTCTTGGAAGTGTGATCGTGATGGTTTTGAACAAGAATTCCTTATGTCTTATGATAGATCTAAACAGATAGAAGTCATCTGCCCACACTGCGGTGATGCTATGCGTAAGATGCTTTCCATGCCTGCTAAAACGGCTTCTCTGTGGTCTGGAAACTGGACCGAGGGAATGAGCCACACTTATTATTCACAGGCGTTAGGAAGGAAAGTAGCCTCTAAACGAGAAGAAGAAAAGATTTTAAATGCTAATGGTTTTGTTGCTGAATCAGACCTAGGTGAAGGATGGATAGAGAGCAAGCAAGCAGAGATTAGAGAAAGATCAGCAGAACAAGACAGAAGAGCAGACATTTACCAGACTACATTAGCCGAGACTGGTGACCAAAACAAGGCTATGACAGAGGCTTTTCCAGCAAGTGATTGTTTGGACGGGACGCTCGACAAACTTTATGATCAAAAGATCACCATTTAAAAGGAGATTAAAATGGATAAAGACAAGGTTGTTATGATTGGTGTAGGTTCCCGCCCAAAGGGCGATCCAATGGGAGAGGAACTAGAAATGGCAGAGGAAGCAGATGCTGATATGTTTGCAGCGATGGCTCCCCGAGGTGATTTTACTTCTCGTGGGCTTGGTCCTCTTGTTCGTGGGACTAACGCATTGTTGCCTCTATTTGGACAATCACCAGATTATCCTGACGTTGAGGATACCGAAGTTCTTCCTACTGACTTCGTAAGAATTCTTGCTATGTTTCAGCAGGCTGTTGAAGAGGCTATTGGTGAAGATGCTATTCGTGATGAGATGCGAATTGATCTAGATGATGTCCGTGATGACACAGCACTTATGACTATTGCTGGTAAGTTGGAGATGTTGTCGAAAGATAAAGAATTTAAAAGATTCTTACAGGAAGAGATTGACGGCGAAGAAGAAGGCGAAATGGATAGAGAGCCAGAGATGGAAACTATGTCGCCTGAAGAAGAAGATGCTATGATGATGAGCAGAATGTGAGCAAGCCCTCGTGGCAACTAGACTATGACTGCTGGGGCTGTGGGGCTTGCTGTAAAGCAATCTCCTGCCCTTTGCTTACCGAAGATAATAAGTGTTCCATTTATGAAACACGACCTGATTTTTGTAGAATAGGTTATTCTAAACCAGAAGAAATGTCTGTTGATGATTACCTAGCATTTACAAAAAAGATCTGTTTAGAACTTGAACAGACTTATTCCGTGGTTACATTAAGTAAAGAGGAATAATGACTGATAAAGAAAAGAAAGCCGCTTATGATCGTGCTTACTATCAAAAGAACAGACAGAAGAAACTTGCGAAACAAAAGACCTATGATAGATGTAAAGGTTATCAAAGGAATTATGATTTACAGAGACATTACGGCATCACACTAGATGACTACAATAGGATGTTTGCTGAACAGAATGGCTGTTGTGCTATTTGTTCTATTCATCAATCAGAATTAAAAAAAGCATTTGCCGTGGATCACTGCCACGCAACGGGAAAAGTTAGAGGGCTACTTTGCTTCAAATGCAATACGGCTCTTGGACTTTTTAAAGACGACCAAGACTTGCTTAATAAAGCAATCCATTATCTACAAGGAGACTAAAATGGAAAATACAGAAACTGGCGAAGCCAATACTTCTGTTGAGGCACCAGAGACTGCGGAAGCAGCACCTCAAGAGACTATTGAAGAAACAATTGAGAACTTTACATTAGATGACCTAATGTCTTACAGCGCAGAGCAGGATCCCCTGTTCGCAGATGACGCACAACACAAAGGAATGAAGCCACTAAATGAATGGATTCATAATGTCCCAGAAGATGTCCGCAAACATTTAGCCAACATTAGAGGGGACTACACCAGAAAAACGCAGGAACTTGCTGCTATGCGTAAAGAAGTTGAGGCGTCCAAGAGACACATGGAAGCCCAGAATGAAGGCATTGTGAATGGTGCTATGGCTAAACAACTACGAGATGTAGATGAGAATGCCGAATACGATTTATTTGATGCTGATGGAATGAAGGCAGAGATTCAGCGACAGGCTAAATTAATGCTACGAGAGATGATGGCACCAGCACAAGAGGAACTAGAAGTTAAACAGCGTAGGATGGCACTACAAGAATTTAAGGCAAATAATCCAGAGATTACCGATCCTGCTTATCGTGCCCCTATGATAGAACTATTAAAGAACCGACCTGAACTAAAAATGGAGGATGCTTTCTTTATCGTAAAGGCAAAGGTTGGATCTACTAAACTACAACAGGAGCGTAATGAGATTGCTGCTCGTAAAGCCGAACGTCGTAGTGTAGTTCGTAAGTCCTCAACAGGCTCACGATCTAATCCATCAGGCACACCGCAGTTTAAGAATGCCCTCGAAGCATTTAAGTGGCATAAGTCGCAGCAAACTAAATAATAACTTTAACTGCTTGACTTGACCTCCCCTCTTATTAGTAGAAGGGAGGTCATTTTATTATGCCTAGAAAACAAGCCACAGCCTGTAATAAGCCACGCAGAATCCGTAAAGGGGAAGCAGGGCACGGAAGAAAAAAGAAGGTAGTCACAGCCTGCCAGAAGGGCAAGAAGAAGACTATCCGCTATGGTGATGCTAATATGAGAATTAAGAAGTCTAATCCCAAAGCCCGTAAGTCTTTCAGAGCACGACACGGCTGCGATAAGAAATCAACCAGAGCAAACAAATTGACCGCCAAGTATTGGTCATGTAAAAGTTGGTGATAAAATGAAAAAGATAAAAAGTATGTTTGGCTTTTTTGATGAAGAGCCAGTGATTGGTGAAAGCCCAATTGAACGACGCATCCCAACAAAAGAAGAAGCAGTAGAAGACATTCGTTTTTACAGCGGAATGTTACAACCTGCTTTTGTTAAGAAAGGTTTTCTTGAACCATCACAAGATCCTGAAACCAGAAGCCCATTGGAATTATTAGCAGTCCAAGAGCAAGATTTCATAAGTAAGAAATCAGGTAAGCCAGATCCTAATAGCCTCATTAGTCTTCGTCAACGAACAGACGACGACTTGCTCCTCGCCAGAAAAACAAAAACAAAGCCGATCCCCACTGGTGCCGCAAGAGGCATCTATCAAAGACAAACAGGAGCAACAGAAGATGCTGTAAATCAGTTGAGAAAGAATCCTTGGATGATGGAACGTGCGTTTGATCTTGTTATGGATAGTTCTGATCCAAGAGATTTACAAGACCTACAAATGCTTTCTGGTCTATTAGCCCCCGGCATAACTGATTTAGAAGTAGCAGAAGTTCTTCAAAAAGAAAGCACAGATCGTTACAGCCCTCTGATAGATACTATGATTCATTTAGCCTTTTCCTCCAAAGGAACTGTTAAGCCCGAGGCTTACAACAGATTACAAGATAATAGAAAGCCATCACATAAGGACATTACTGTTATTCAGAAGCAGAAAGGTGGAGCAACAAAAGAGAAACAAAGACAACTTGATCGTTATGTGGAGCAATACATTAACACCTATTCTGATGATGGTGAAAGATAAACTTTTACTTGACTTAAACTTATTTATTACAGGGGCAATTTTTCCCTCCCACATTTATCAAGATCCATTTGGACACCTTTATAGATGGAAATGGTGGAAAGCAAAAAACAGACTTACATAGTAAGCACCTGATAAACTAAACTAACTAACATTTTTATCATAATAAAGGAGATAATAAAATGGCAATTTCAAATGACCTCCTATCATCCACGCTTTACAGCATTCGTGATAGTGAAGTAGACAACCTCTTTAAGAAGGTTGCTTTCCTCGATGGTGTCCGTCGAGCAGGTGGTGTCGAAACCGAAAGCGGCGGCATCAAGATCCAGCGTCCTCTCTCAATTGCAGAGCATTCCACGATCACACAACTAGCGACTGGCTATGAGCCCGTTTCCCTTGCGGTTAATGACGTTCTTCGCCCCGCTATTTACGACTGGTGCGACTTTACTGCCCCTATCGTAATTACCAGAAAAGAAGAGATGGAAAACAGTGGTGAATACGCTATTGTTAAAATCCTCGAAAGCCGAATGAAGTCCGTTATGGGAATGCTTCGTCGTGAACTTAACAAGCAGATCCTTCGTGGTGATTCAGCAGTTCTTACTGCTATGAACACCTTGAATGGTGATGTAAACGGCACACTTGGTTCCGCTACTGGTTTCCTTGAGCACGCCTCCCCCGCTCTGCCTTCTGCGCAGAACAACGTGGTTGGTGGAATCTCAAAGGCAACCTTTCAGGTTCCCGGTTGGCTCAACCAGTTCGCAAACGCTGGCGGAACCTTGGCTATGACTGACCTCTACAACCTCTACATCGCTGCTAACAGCGTTGCCCCTGCGGGCGACATCAGCCAGTTAATCATGTCTGATGATGCTTTCAGCCAGTATCGTAACCTCCTGTTCGCACAGGAACGTTTCGTTCAGACTGATAAACTTGATGGTGGTAGAATGGGACTAGCCTTCAACGGTGCTGTTGCTGAACAGGATCCAGAGATGGGCTTTGCTTCATCTCTTGGTGGTAATCCATCAGTTGATGCTTACATGCTCAACTACGACGGCGTCAAACTTGTCTTCCATAGTGAAGGTGATTTTGCTGTCAGCCCATTCGAGCACATCTCGGGCACTACTGCTCGTGCTGCTCAACTTTACGTCAAGGTCCAACTTGTTGCCGATCACCTCGGTTCGCAAGGTGTCCTTGTCAACGCTTGATAGCAACCAAATCTAAACTAACATAAAGGAGAAAAAGATAATGGCTACTTCAACACTAATCCAATACCTAGAAACCGAACGTTATGGCTCCCTCCCCGGTGCCGGCGTAGAGGCTGTAGGTCCAGAATCAATGAACCGTAGGCAGATAGAGACTTTTATAGCCTCTGGTGCCATCACTGCTGGACAGACTGTTGTTCTCAACATTCTTAAAACTGCTGATGGTGACAAGGCGATTTTCGTCGTTCCTTCTGCCACCGGATCTGATGACACCACTTGTTTCGTCGGTGTCGCAATTACCGATGCCGGGGCTGGTGATAAGGTAGATGTCTGCGTTCGTGGCGTTTGTGAGGCTACTGTCCTCACCGCTGCTGCCAAAGGCAAACTACTTTACATCACTTCCACTGCTGGTGCTCTTGATGACGCGGCGGGCTCTGCTCCCGCTGCTGATTCTGTGCCCGTAGCAGTCGCGCTTGAAACACGCGGCGGCGGAACTGGTCCAATTACTGTCTTCGTTCGTGGAACATTCTAATCATTAGAATTACCTAGAAGACTTGAGCCCTCCTTCATTATTTTAATGAGGGGGGGCTTTTTGCTTGACTTTTACTTTATTCATAGAGAGGAACTATAATGGCAAATTTAAAAGCATTACGCGAGAAAATAAAAAACATTACTGATTACAGCCCTGAATTACAGGCTTACAACGATCAGTTAGATGGACTAATAAACGACGCTTACCTAGACATCTGGACTACGAAGCGTTGGAACTTTGCTACTAGGCAATACTTCTTTAAGTTTATTCCAGACATGTTGCCCACCAGAGATGTTATTACACCGGGCTCAACCATTACTGCTACTGTAGTAAAGGGCTCACGCCAAGTAACATTCTCGGCAACGATGGATAGATTAAAAAGAAAAGACTTTCAGGGACAGGTTATTGAGATCGAAGGTTACGAATACGGAATCTCAAAGATTGTTAATCAAGCCAACATCCTCCTAGATGAACCTTATCACGGTGCTGTTATAGCCGGTGGTGACATTACTTGGAGAATTAAAAAGCGTTATTATGATCTCCCACAGGATTCATTAGAACTACTTGCTCTTGCTCATAGAGACATTCCAAATGGTAATGGTGTAGGTCGTTTCCCTCCCTACGGAAAACTATTAGGACTTATGGCTCGCAGAGATGAAGAACTAAACCTACGAATGGATTATGCCGCTTCTTACGCAGAAGCCTATGTTTGGTCTCCCTCATTCTTTGTTCCAGAAGCACAACAGGTTTCACTAGCCCCTGTAGCCACAGACGCAGCAACAGGCTTCCCACCAGCATCTTACCTAGAAGTCTGCTGGGCATTTGTTAGAGATGGTAAGGTTGGTGCTCTATCAGAGCCAAGAACTGTTCAGTTCCCAACCGCGCAGTCAGGCACATTCCAACTAAAAATGGATTTTACTACTTGGGACGACCAACCAATTGTTGCTGACAACTTTCAGTCTTTCGACACGGTCCCCACGCAATTTGAGGGACTACGCAAGAAGATCTACTGGAACCAGAACTTTGATAGAATCAAGGGCAACAGACGAGGACTACCAGTTTGGAAATGCTTTAATAATCCCACAATGACTGACACAAGAAATAGTGCAAACTTCTTGGAACCTATTGTTGTTCCAGACACCACTTCTACTTTCACTGTTACTAAATTCACTTGTATTGATCCCGGCAACGAGCGCTACATTGAGATGGACGGTCAATATAACCGCATCAGACCTTATCCTCGTGTAGATAGTTTTGACGAAGCAGTCACAAGACAGGACGCAACTGCATCGCTTTCTAAAGTTGATCAGGACTTTTTACGCGAAGGTGTTGCTCGCTATTACTACAAGCCCGAGCACCTTGGCTTTGCTACTGATTCACCAGAGATGCCACACGAATTCCACCATCTTATTGTCTACAAGACATTAGAGATTCTTTACGATAAGGTTGGCTCTATGGCTAATGCCGAGAACTATCGTCGTAAGATGGATAAAGAAATAAAACAACTAGAAAAGCGCTACACTGATCACATAGATTCCCTTGTTCGTAGAGGACAATTTAGTATGGCTGGCAACAGGTTCTTTCAATACGATTATGCGTCTTTGAAGACAGGAGGCTGAAATGGCTGTTAAAGGACAAATCTTAAAGTTTAGTAATGCTCCTGCTATTGACCAGAGATGGAAAGAATCTACCGGTGGTGCTGAAAAGATTCAGAACTTCCGCATTGATCCATCAGGTGATGGTTGGCTTGCTGATAGAGGTTTAGAGCCTTGGTTTGATTTTTCAGGCAAAGACATCTCTCCCAGCCAACTTTTAACAAATCAAATCTTTCAGGCAAAAGTAGATTCGCAGTTTATCTGGACTAAACAAAGCACCGGACAGGTTTATCATTTTATTGAGCAATTTGGTAATCTTTACTATCTTTGGGGAAACAACAATCCTAATGCAGTCACTACACCACCAAATAAATTCTTTGATAATTCGCGCGTAGTTATTGGAACTGGTCGTAGAATTAGAAAGGTTGGTGATGTAGGCACACAATACATCCCTTATGGAAACAGACTATTAATTATTAATGGTTTTGATAAGCCTATCTGGTTTTATGGAGACAATCGTTTTAGAGACTTTGGTTTTCAGTCCATAGCACCATCACCAGAGGTTCTTCAAATCATTCCTAAATATGATAGTGTCACTGACCTTACTGATGGAATTACAAGACCTTCGTTCGCTAAAAGCAGACCGATTGGTTTAGGAGACGTAGGTAAAAGCGATTTAAATTCATTTGCTTATAAGATGACCTTAATTACTGACACAGGCTCTGAAAGCCCACTAGGTAATCCAAACTTTGTTCAATGGCAAACAGATGATGACGAACAGGTGAAAAGAGGAATCTTTCTTATTGATGTCCCTACTGGTAAGAAGGGCGTTGTTGCTCGTAACATTTACAGAACTAAAAACATGCGTGGTGGTTCTAGTTCTGGCACAGACCAAGACCAACTTTATTATCTTGTTCAGCAGATAGAAGACAACAGCACTGATGCTTTTATCGATGTAGTTGCTGATAGTTCCCTAGTTACACCTGCTCCGTCTCTTACTGATTCAGCAGCGATCTCAACCACTTATCAGTTTGGTGAGGCTTGGAACAATAGACTTTGGCTAGGTGGTGGCGCTGATCATCCAACAAGAATTATTTACAGCGACGCTGGGCTTCCCGAACAATTTGGAACATTTAGTTATTTCGATGTGGGCTCAACTACTGGTGGGCACATTACAAAACTTATGGGCTACTACAACAGCCTACTTGTTTTTAGAGAAAGATCAATTGACATTATTCGTAATGGACCACAAGGTCTTACGATTTCCTCACTTACACCAGACGTGGGCACAACGGCTTCTAACACGGTTTGTTTAGTTCCCGGTGTCGGGATAGTCTTTTTAAATAAAGATGGCTTGTATGCCACCACAGGCGGCTTGGATGGCGGTTCTACGGTTAATGTAGTAAAGATCTCTGAATTCATTGGCAAAGCAATAGAATCTATTAACATTCCAGCCCTGCCGAACTGCTGTGCTGCTTATTCCAAGAAAGAAAAAGAATACTGGTTACATTACGTTCGTAAGGGAGAGACCGTTCCAACAAGAGGAATTGTTCTTCATAGTTACAATAAATCGTTTTCTTTCAGGGGATCTAACAGAAAGGATAAAGAATACCTATGGGCTTTTACAACTATTCAAACAGATCAAAGTGGAAACTTTGTTTTTGGAACTAGACCTGATTGGAGATTGGCTGATGGTTCAGCCTCAACACCATTCGTAGATGCATCCAAAGGTTCTTTGGTGGGCTTACAGGTTTGGTCAGGTGCTTCTTTCTGGGGCAAGACCTTAACTACTGGTGCCCAAGGAGGAGATCCGGTTAAGAGAACTTACACTGGAACTGAAAATCCCTTGGATAGTAACATTTGGGAAAGCAACTGGATTAACTTTGGAAATGCTGCCGCTAAACATCGTGTGTTTAGTGTTGAGATGGAAATGGTTTCTTACGGAGACAATCTAATTAAACTTGACTGGGGAGGTGATTATGACATTACTTGGTATGAAGCCGGTGGTCAAAAGATTTCCAAACCAGAATTAGTCTTTACAGAAAACGAAGATCCAGTCTTTGGTCCCGAAGCACAATCAATTAGTAAAGTTCCTTTTAAAATTGGAACAAGTGCCCTTCGTGCTGGTAGAATAGTAGTAGTGCGCTGGGATGTAAACACTAAACTGGTTGATAATTTCAGGTTCCGTTTAAGAGGTGAGAATGGTTCTACATTCCACATCCTTGGTTTTAGCATTAATTACAGCACAAGCGATCAATCACCTCTCAATCAGAGAGCAGGGCTCCAACGCCCGCAGCCTTACTAGGAGATAAAATGGCTAAAACATTTACAGATAAACCTTTGCGTCAGTTTGACCAAGTCAAGACCAGCAACATAACTACAAATCTTGATAAAAACTTGGACGAATTAAATGGTAGATTAGATTCTAACAATTTGCCTGTTAAATCAGTCCTCAAAATCCACCTTAAAGCAGCGGCTGGTGTAGAAACGGTTGGTGGTAATGTAGACAGGATAGAATCTATAATGCCTTCACAGGCTTACTATCAAACTAAAAGAGATTATAACAGTGCTAATACTGCGTCAGCCACAGACATTTATGATCCAATCCTCTCAATAGATCTAGATAATGATTTTTATGGAGCAGGTTTTAATCCTCTACAAGAACTAGATTCTAAATTTGAGGATTTCCCACTACAATTTAACGCAAGAGAAGGAATGCTTATTGGTTGTGCTAATCTTGATTGGGAGCATGGCAATCAAGTCTTTGACATTGGTGGCGACGTGGGCGGTGCTCGTGGGCGTGGTCAAGATTGGTGGACTGAAATACAAGTTTATGTAAATAACGTCGTTGTAGCGCAATCTGGAAAGATAATGCCTAGACGACTTTCTACACAAATTCCCTTTGCCGTCCCTACTGGAACACAGCCAGTAACGATAGATATTCGTGTTAAAATTAATAACTGGTATGTAACAGATGGTCCCACTTTGCCGAGCACTTGGATTGCCACAGACTTTAAGGTTTTTAGTGCGAACATTTGGTGCAGGAATCAATACCGATAAGGAGAACTAATGGCTATTGTAAAAAACAACTTATTTGAAGATGGGGACATCCCCACAGCGGCTGAATTAAATCAGCCTTATAATGATGCGGCAACCGTAAGCCAAAATCTTGACACCGATAACACGGCTGACAACTGGATTACTATTGCCCACTTGGCTTCGCAAACTGGAATTAATCAGTTATTTAATTTTAGTTACACAGGGACCTCCCCAGAGGCTATTACTTCTGCCTCCTATGTTCCTATTCAGAATGCTACAGGTGCTATAAGTTCGGTTGCTTTAAATTATACACCAGAATTAAATGAGATTTTGCGTGTAGAATGTTGTGGGCTACAATCCGCCAGTGAGGCTACACAGACTTATGATTCTACAAGTGCTATAAAAGGCGATAGAAACTACTACGCTTTTAGATTGGTGTTATTTTATAACGATGGTGGTGCTACAACCTTCCTTACGCTTGGTGAATGGGGCTACACTTTCACTTCTATGGCTGGTGGTAATAGTAGATACTTCAGCACTAACAATGGATTGGCTAATGAAACAGGCTGCGCTCTT
>Ga0209336_10000557_pt1 | contig 19012 bp, 36 predicted proteins | sample LinPmetageLP32_FD_184042 | JGI IMG/M metagenome (GOLD analysis project Ga0209336, IMG submission 184042) | Marine viral communities from the Pacific Ocean - LP-32 (SPAdes) (version 2) | ecosystem: Environmental > Aquatic > Marine > Oceanic | place: Pacific Ocean | collected 2009-08-23 | reverse complement strand
CACTCCCATTCCACCCTCAATCCATTTGATCCTGTAGGCACAAATGCCCCGATAGCCCTCCTGTGTTTCGATAACTATTCCCATACTTCCATCACTCCATTTTACTAATGTTCCTATCTCAATCACGCTATCACCTCCACATTATACTTATCAAAGTAGCCGATAGAGCCAGTTGGATGGCCAATCTCGGCATTGCCGTTGATCCATTTCACTACGAGTGGGCCTTTGTGGTGACTGTAGCCACGCTTGACTACTATCCCAACGGGCTTGTCCTTGTCGTGCTGAATCTTCTCGGATCTAAGGTCGTATTGTGAGTATCTGACTGACTTGAACTTTAGTCTTACCAATGTTCCTATCTTAATCATAATAACTCCCATACGTAATCGTGGACTTGTTTTCTTTCGCCTGTGTTGGGAATATATACTTGTATCCATCCCGTCCAAGATCCTTTGCCTAAGAACACTGCTAAAGTGTCCCATTTTTCCGTGTAGATAAGGTCTCCCTTTCTGAACTTAATCATTGTTCATTTCCTCTAGTGATATGATTTCCCATTCCATTTCTCGTCGATCCTCGTTAAAGTCGAACCAATGGACTATAAAAGCAGACGAGTTGTATTTGTCCTCCCCTGTTACCACGCCCAAGCCTTGAGCAAAGTATAGGTGTTTCACAAGCGTTCCAATTGGGTAATTTATTTCTTGCACTGTTTCTCCTGTGAGACTGGTGCGAACCTTTCAGCCATTTCATCCTGTGAGACCACAAACGTGAAGTCTAGGTCATTCAGGTTTGCAATTTTGTATCCTCTCACAGTCTCCATATAAACTCCATTCATAACGCTACGATTTATCTCTATGACTTTTTTAATCATAAACAATCGTGGCTTTGTCACAACGAAATTAGCAATACCGACCAGTAAGTCACCTACTTCATAATTCATTTTGTCTCCGTGGTTTGTGTTGTTTTAATAGTGTAACTCGTTGAGAATTGTTTGTCAAGTTTTATTTGCTCCTTTGTCGGACAGTTTTTGTCCGTTGGTTCTATGGGTTCGAGAAAGGCGGGGAAATAATCGCCACTTACCAATGCGTCAAGGCACTTAACGGTAAACTTTGTCGCTGATCCCATCGCGATGTTCGACACTACTATCTTTTTATCCACGATAATGCCTAAGCCACCGATGACTTTGAGTTTCACTAGGTCTCCTACTTGCATTTTACCCTCTCAATATAATCAACGTGCATCCGTGATGTTTCCTGTGTTTCACACCACGTTACCTCAATCGCCAACGGGTGACCAAACTGACTTGTTTTCGGTGTTGCAGTCACAATACCAATAGAGCCATCGTCAAGACCTTTGCACAAAGAGATACGACCACGTACCGAAAGCCTTACGAGATCGCCTATTTCATATTCATTTCTCACTCTTACTCCTTATGTATCCTAATTTCGCTAGGAAGTGTTTATTAATGGTTTCGTGAAGATAAGAGTGACCGTTTGCGCCCTCTCTCTTTATCTTTATCCAACCCTCGTCATCTATGCTGACGATCTCATAGGTTCGTAGTTCTCCGTCCATTCGTATTGTCCAAGTTTTGCCTATCATTGGGTTCATTTCTTCTCCTTATAATTACGTGTGTGGACGAACTCTCGTTCGTGGAAAGACCAAGACTGTCCTCCAATCCACACATTCATTAGGTATCTGCGTTCATTTATGGGTTCCACCACTATGCCCAGTGCGCCTTTGCGAATGTCTTTATAGTCGGGATTTGTCAGCGTGACGAGATCACCTGTTTCAAACTTGCGTTCCATTTTAACTCCATTGTTTGTGGTTATGTTAGTAGTGTATCTGATTTGAATTGGTTTGTCAAGTCAAAGGTGGACAATTTTTGACCGACCTTGGGACACAGTTGGCATAGTTATGTAAAGTTTTTTGCTTTTCGATTTGACAGACCCCCAATTTTGTGTTATAATAGAAGGTAGCGGACAGTTTTTGTCCTCTTTATTATTTTTTTAATCTTGCTAGGAGTTATGTTAAGTTTTTTTGAATTACTTCATCATAGTTATGTTAAGTTTTTTGTAGGGATAGTGCAAACTCATCGCTTCTATGGACATAGTACGCCTTGCGACTGGTTTTGCTGTTCTTGCAATAACCTTTCCATAGTTATGTTAAGTTTTTTTATTTTACTTCACCATAGTTATGTAAAGTTTTTCTATGCTGCAAATGCAGCATGAAATTACCCACTAAATCGTCGGTATACCCACTTAATCGTCGGTATCTTCCTCAGCGAAGCCAAAAAGTCGATCCAAGGCATCATACATTTCTGCATTGATTCTTTGCATATCGGCATCGGGTTCAATGTCAAGATTAAATTCAGGACAAATTAAAAAAACAGTCTCCGGATCATGAACAAGAAACCGGTGGCGCTTGCTGAATATGCAATAGGCAAAGTAAAACCTCTCAGCTCGAATGACTTGCGTAATTACATAAGAGTTTACTGCATCGTTGAGTTTACAACCAACCAAATCGCCTTTGTTAAATGTCACCTGAGAGCCTTTTGCTGCATACGTAGACTGACTGTCTCCCAGTATTGAATCTTCAGCACATTCATTGTGAACTGTAGCATCACAGTTTCAGAATTGTTTTTATAGAACTCTTCCTCAAGGGCCATGCTTTCTTCCCATATTTGCTCTATGAGCTCGTCTATGGAAGAATAAAGAGGAGTGGGGTAGGGGGGTAGTAGGGGGGTAGTAGGCTTCATTCTCCGGGTTCCTCGAGTATTTCTATCCGACCCATCTCAACAAGTCTATCGAAAGAGGTCCTCGTCATGATACAAGTCTCTCCGTTGAAGTACTTGATCTCATAATTTACGTCCCAGTTAAACAATGAGTGGTCGTTCATAGTTCCAACCTTAATTTCGTTGATAACTATGCCTAACTTATCTCCATCTAAGATAATTCTTCCTATGGGGCTTTCGTGTCTCACTCACTTAAGATCTCCATAATCTTCTCTCTCGATAGAGAGGTAGTTGAACCTATGCGGACTATGTTGGGAACAAGAACAGGGAACCCAGTAGGGGCAGAGAGGGACACAGCTGAGACAACACCAATGGCATTACCTTCTTTGTCAAAAACAACCGACCCAGATGATCCAGGCCACGCGAAAATATCCAAAGTAAGCCACTGTTCGTCGGCGCCATTAATCCTGCCTTCAAAAGTAAGGAAAGTGCTGTGGTTTGGATGGCCGCAATAGAAGACTTCTCTACCCATGGGCCTCGAGCTTATTGTTGTATACTCTATCGCCTTGGTATAATTTAAGTTCTGGTCGACCTCGAGAATTGCAATGTCCATGTAAGCATCTATGTGCTTAACTGTTGCAATGTAAGAGACACCTGACTTCTCTGTTACATAAATGTTGTGCTTGCCGTCTACAACATGTAGTGCTGTAAGGATAAACTTCTTGCCGTTCACCTTCATGTAGTTGCCCGAGCCAGTGCTGACACCATTGTTATCGCCACCGGAGAATGCATTTATTATGACTGATGATTTATATGCCTTTTTGAGCCCTCTCTCGGCGAAGACGTGCACATCTCTATGAAACCTAGAATCATAATCATTTATGGGTTGTTCTGATCCCATGAAAGCAAATACTAAAGCCCATACTCTTCCCATTTTCTCGACCTCCTATAAGTAACTAGGGTCTAAAAAAATGTAACGTAAAATTTACAAGAGCTGACAGGATCTTCAGTTAAGCTTGACTCCCACCCACAAACCTAAAGAGGCTTGTTGCGCGTGGTATTGCAGAAGTTTATATGGAATTTCCCACTTGAGTGGCATCTCTTCTTTTCCAAAATGAGTCATAGTTTGTTTGCCTTGACGGGATTCTGTCTCTACCACGGTCACTTCTTGTTGCCTAATCCAGTTGACTACCATCTCATCTGTACGTGTGGCAGTATTTATGATGATGCCCTCCGGAGAGTACAAGGTTGTTCTAAAGATCATTTGGTCATCGTTAAGCGTCACAATTGTCTCGACATAATAGTGGGCGTTCTGCATTGCACACAAGATTGGCTTTCTACGATAGTTACATTCAGGATACAAGGCTTCAATTGTGTACTTGTTATAGACCCTGACCTTCTCAACAGGATGGTGCCCGCCGTGACCATTGTCTTCTTTGGCCAGCTTGGAGTACAGGGAAGAATAATAATAGGGCGCATCCTCTTCATGAGAAATTGCGATGTTTGGGTTGGTTGCCCTGTTGACAAATTTAATTGGAGAAACATAAACATCAAACGTTCCGCCGAATGCCATTCCCATTAAAAAACTAGCGAGAGTAATCATCTTTCAACCTCACTACATCATCAAGTTCTGGGGTGCTGACTTCAATAAGTTTGACCGCCTCATCTCCAGCTCCGAATCTGTGTACCTGATTGGGTACCACATGAAGTGTGCTGCCTGTGCCGTACAGGTTATATAGATTGTCGTCTTCTGTGGTCCATACTTGAAGCATGCCCTCTAGAACATAAATTGTTTCTTCTTTTTCCTCGTGATATTGCAGGCTCAACCTCTGACCAGGATTGATGACCAACATCTTTCCAACATACTTATCTGTTTTTGCCCAAATTTGTTCATGGCCCCACGGCTTTTGTACTATTTTCATCTTAACTCCATTCTATACATTTCTAGCGCCTCAACCATTTGATTTTGGTATTCGGTCATATTAATAATTATGTCCCTGTCAAAGAACCAGTTATATCCCAGGAACCAAGCAATCGATTCTGAGAACATTATATCTTTGACTGGGCTGAACTGTCTGTGTTTGTGGTGAAGGCAGTGTCCCACTTCGTGAGCCAGCGCACCTATCTTATTTATCACCTCTTGATCATCTCCGATGTCAATAATTCCTACGACTTCATGATCGTCCATTTCCTCTTCCGGAGTATATGCCCAGAACGAGTTTGAGCCATGGATGAACTCAACGCTCACCCACAGCTCAGATTCGGCCAATTCTATCATGTCTTGAAAAGCTATTTCAAGTTCCTTCAAAGAGCTTTTTGAGCTCAGTATACCCACCGATGAATTGTTCATTTTCATCCTCCGTATTTAACTTGATGATCATTGGAACAGTGTCTTGCTTATAAACTAGTTTATAATAGTCTAACAGCTTTCTACTGTGATCAATCGAACAATATTCGAATTGAACACCCTTGTCAAGCAAGAGCGTCTTGGCTCTTAAACAGAAAGGGCACTCCGACCAACAAATAATTTTATAATAATCCATCAATCCCTCAATAACATTTTTTTGTTAAGCTTTGTTTGAATCTCAGCTGGAGAGCCGACAACAACCGCTGTACGAGTCATTCCACCTTCTGAAATTGTAATTCTGCTAAATTTGGCTTCGTTTTTAATTCCAAGCTGTTTAGCTTCTTCTAGCATTGCAGCGTTGTTTTCTGATCTTATGGTTGTCACTGCCGATGAAGATACGTATATCTCATCTAAGTGGACTCTTTCGCCCGAAGGCTTATGTAGCTCGACTAACTTAACTAACATTGTTTTTCCTCAAGTGTTTAATATATTTTTTGTTTGTAACCCACTCTCTTCCATCGCACATGACATAATAAAAATCTTTATCTTCTTCTGTCTGTCTTAGGAGCACTCCAACCTCAGGCTTCTGGGTTATCCGGATAGCTTTCGGGTTGCTGGGACGTGGTATCAGCAAGACTGTCTCCTGCGGCAACCATACTAGGTCTCCCTTCGTGAACATGTTCGACTCCTTCGTTGTCTTTATAGTTTAAGTAGCCTTGAGAAATATGTTGCATGTCAGCAAGACGTAAATCAACTTCATTTAGTGAAATCCTTAACCTATCTACAATAGCTGATGTCGCTTCAATGTCTTCATCAGCCAACAGGCTTTCTAGCTGCTCTATTTGTCTCATTATCTTTCTCGACTTGCTCGAGACGTATGTAAACATTTGATCAATTTCTTCTGGCACCTCATCAATGTGTGTGCTGTAACTTATTCTTACTCTCACTTTATCTCCGTGTTTAAAGTAGTTCTATAATTGCTTTCGAAACAAGTCCAGCGAAACCTAGCCCAAAGGACCAGATAACTTTAGACATGTTTTGCTGCCATTGTTCAAGATCTCGAACACGAGCATACAGACCGGTTTCCGGATTGTAAATAGCCTCTTTAATTGACTTAACATCATCAATCATTTCATCTTGCTTAGAGTCCATGTGCCTGATGTTTACCGTCAATTCCATGATTGCGGCTTTTAAATCTAAAATTTCGTCGTTGTTCATGTTCAATCCTCCAAAGATGTGATTCTACACTAAATAGTTTCAAACCTTAACAATGGCGTGGGATGTTGTTAATAAAGTTCCTGCTGCAGAAGCAGCGTTCTCTAAAGCACAACGTGTAACCTTCTTAGGGTCAATGATGCCAGCCTGATATGCATTTGTCACATTTCTGTTAAGAAAATCATAGCAGTCGTTTGTGTCAGAGGCAAGAATCTTTTCAATAATTAGATCCTCGGACTCTCCAGCATTTCTTGCCATGGCTCTTACGGGCGCCTCACATGCTCTCAGAACGATTTTAGCTCCGAGGTCTTGCTCTTCGTTGGATAGTGACACAGAAAGCCTTCTAGCTACCTTTAAGAGAGCGATACCACCACCAGGAACAATACCTTCCTCCTGTGCTGACCTGACTGCTTCCAAAGCGTCATCAATGCGATGCTTCTTCTCAATCATCTCAACTTCAGTTGCAGCACCAACTCTAATGATAGCAACTCCAGAGGCAAGACGAGTAATTCTTTCTTGTAACCTCTCGCACTCTTTGAGATTCTCTGTTTGCTGGATCTCATTCTTGATCGCATCAATTCTAGTATCAATTTCTTTCCAATCACCTTTACCTCCAACGATAGTTGTCCATCCTTTTGTGACGTTCAGTGACTTCGCTTGTCCAAAGTCGTTTAGCTTTACTTCTCGCAAAGATAAGCCTCTCTCTCTAGAAACAAATGTTGCTCCAATAGAGACAGCCAAGTCTTTCATGATGCTACGTCGCTCTTCTCCGTACTTTGGAGCACGAACAGCGGCAATCTTCATTGTTCCTCTGATCGAGTTAGCAATCAAGGCAGCAAGCGCTTGACCCTCAACGTCTGATGCAATAATTAGCAAAGGACGAGAGTCTCTAGCGGCGATCTCCAAGGTTGGCATGATCTGATCAACGACTTCTATCTTCTCATCTGTAACAAGAATGAGAGGATTGTCGTAATCCACTGTGCCGTTCCGTTCATTGTTGATAAATTGACTGCTAAGGTAGCCAGAATCAAATCTAAAGCCTTCAATGAGATCAAGAGTAGTCTTCATGCTTCGAGCTTCTTCGACAAGCACAGAGCCATCCTTACCCGCTCTGTCAACTGCTGTTGAGATTAAGGTACCAATGACTGGATCATTGTTAGAAGAGATTGTTGCAATGTGCTTGATGTCTTCAACTGTTTCGATTGGTCTTGCCATGTCGTTTAGTTCATCAACGATGAGTTCAACTGTCTTGTCTATGCCTCGCTTCAATTCAACAGGAGAAATTCCTGCTGTCAAATAACGTTGCCCTTCTGTTAAGATTGCTCTTGCAAGGACTGTTGATGTGGTTGTTCCGTCTCCGGCTGTCTCCACGGTTTGCTTTGCCGCTTGTTTGATGACTTGCGCTCCAAGGTTTTGGAACGGCGAGTCAAGTTCAATGAAATTGGCAATCGTTACTCCATCCTTTGTAAGGACGGGAACTCCCTGTTCTTTGTGGAACAACGCGACGGTTCGCCCTCGAGGACCGAGAGTTGCCGCGACGTTGTCCGCTAGAATATTGACACCCTCAACAATCTCTTGATTGAGCGGGGTGCCTTGTTTGTAATGTTTTTGCATTAAGCCTCCATTTGGTTGTATCTATATTATAACATCAAATGGAGGGTTTGTCAAGTCATCTCTTGAAACTTTCTGAAATTAATTTTTTGAGGAAGTTTGCGGTGATTTTTTGCTCAGCGATTGTTCTAGATCCTGCGCCTCCTTTTACTGTCTTTCCTGGACTCATGGCAGCAACCAGAGTGACAAATGCTTCATCGGCAAGATCCATGTGTTTTAAGGCTTGAACTCCATCGCCACCATCTTTGTTTGCGCTTGAGATTGCTTCTATGTCCGCATTTGTCGAAAAATTGGTAATCTTTTCTTTTGCAAGCTTTAAGTTGTTAAAAACGTTTTCGAAGGCGGCAAATGAATTTTTAATTTGGTCACCTAAATCAGTGGCCATTTTTTCATACCCCATTTCTAGAGTTTTACTTGGGGTTCTAGGAAAAAACATTGAGCCAACTGGGTCTCCCATGTGGGATTTAAATTCTGTCACTCCTAGTTCACCCGTCTCTTCGCCGTTTGAGTTATAATATTTAAATAATACTTTCGGCTGTCTCTGGACCAGTTCAACATCAAAAGAATATATTTTTATTTCATATAACTTCTCTATGTCAGAAGTTCGTTCTCCAGATGCATCTGTCTTGTTGGCTACGATGTACCGTACGGGAACACCTTCGGTAAAATTAGCCGCTTTATTCGAAACCTTTGTACCTTTTTGTAAATATTTAGCACTACCTAGCGAACCATCTCCGAAATAAAAATCTACAACACCCATACCACCAGTTGCTCCTTTGGTTTTACCAGCCGATTTACCTCCTGCTAAATAAGCCAAAAAAGTCTCAAACACATAGGCTCCTGAACCGTGATCCATTTCAATGGCAAATCTATTAAAGTATTCAAGAACTAGAAGGTTTGTGAGAAAATGCTCAGGTGTTGTAATTTCTGGGCTGTCGTCGACTTCTGCGAGGGCGTTAGCCTTCAAGTCTGCGGAAAATTTTGTTAATGCCTCTAATCTTTTCTTTAGATCATCGGGACTACTACCGCCAGTTCCAGATGGTGGTGCATCGTTGTATTCAAAAAATTTCTGAAACATATTGAATTGAGCTGGTAGTGCTTGACCCGAATCAGACAGTCCTGTTATCATTGTTGGATCCGTAATTGTAGATCCAGCGCCAGTGAATTCAGTTGTTGGATCCGGATCGGATTTCGTCTGAGATTTTCTGACAGCTTCAATTTTTGTAAAGAGAGTTGGGGCGTATTTTTCTGCGATTCCTTGTAACTTAGAATACATTACAAATGACATGGAGCCAGTAGAGATCATCTGGTCCTTATCTTTAAACAGGGTGTTGTCCAGATAATTTTTTGCCGAAGTGTTTGTTTTGTAATTTTTAAGCAAAAGTTCCATTTTTATTCTATTTAATTTAAAACCATTACCACGCGTAGGCAATTTTCCACTACTCAAGAAATACAATTCTAATTCACCAGCGTCAATTTTACCGTCAGAATTTTTATCAAAGTTTTGTTTTCCCATCCATTTGGATACAGATTTGATAAGTTCGGGCTTCGTGCCTTCACCAAAATAAAATTCTTTTGGTAATTCAAGACCAAGGGATGACATAATGTCACCTATTTGTTGTCCGAAAGCGCCATCGAAAAAATCTTTTCCTGATAATACATCAGTCGTCTTATCGCTATTAGTCCACTTGTATGACTTGACCGGCAAATTCGAGCGTTTCACATCGGACTTCAATTTAGTCGTTCCAGTGAGACCGTCATATCCGCCTTTTGGATAATCTGCTTTCAATTCGGCTGGGGTTTTACCGATTTCTTTACCAACTGGATATCGCTGACCCCTCCTGTCTGTGCCAAGACCCTTCTTTGTCCTTCGTAGAGAATATGGTAAGCTTATTGCCACTTCTTTGATAAGTTTCTTTAAATCGGCTCCTGTTACTTTCTTAGTCATCTTTAATGCTCTCCAAAATTGTTTTTAAGTCCAAGTTCGCACAATCGATCTTGCCTCTCTTTAAATGATAATGGCTTATAAAGCCCTCAAATTTGCCGTCAGCGCATTTTTTGCTCACGGTAGTGTTTGTGTTCCCCGAACGGTCCAGTGGCGCTTTAAGGGGTATTCCCGTGGCTTCATGAACGGCTTTCATGAGAGCCTTCAATGCCTCGTATTGTTCTGGATAAAAATCCATGAAAGGATCAAGAGTTTTGCCGTGGACCTTTGCTCCTTTGACCAAGGGTCGCTCTTCCAATCCGTTCTTCTTGTACCAAGCTTGATGCTTCGGGTAATATGCATTGGCAATCTCCACACCTATGGACTTGTTGTTCCAAGTCTTGCCTCCGGCATGATAAGCAATGTCGTTCATGTCCATAAACTGATAGATCGTTCCGTCATTGTCAATTGCAAAGTGAACCGAGATGCCTCTCTTTTCGAGTACTCTGTGGCATGTCTTCGATGACAAGCATACGTCCCAATGACAAACAAAAAAAGACGGCTTCCGTTCTCCAACATGCTTACGCAATCCTTTGGTCAACTTCAGTCCGTCTCCTTCGAAGAATAATTTTACTTTTGGCCAATCAATTGGAAAATAGTCACCATTGCAAATGATAAACTTTTCTCCAGCACTTGAGTTGGCTGGTCGATACTCTTCGAGATCTGCTATGCGTTCGTTATAAAGGACACGGAAGGTGCCGGGACCGCAAAGTCCATCGACACCCATACCGTTTTTCTTTTGGAACTTTTTAATGGCCTCGACTAAGTCCTCATCGAACTCGTCGCAACCAAACCACTCTGGCTCCCAGCCTAACTTTGCTGAGGAGCTTTCGTTGTAAAAGTCCTTATCCATTCCAAACCTCGTCTGCTAATCCTTTTTCTAATGCCTCTTCTGATGAAAGATATACATTTACTTTACGATTAATTAGTGTCTGAATTTGTCTTTTTGTCATTGAAGTTTCATTTGACAAGGCTTGAATGTATGATTCTTGCAAGCCGGCGATTTGCTCCATCTCATTCTTGAGATTGTGAAGCTCTCCAATGGAACCTCCGTTGACTGAATGAATCATGACTCTTGTGTGACTACCAACGTATCGTTTGCCTTTGGTACCGGCTGCTAGCAAGAGCGTTCCTGCTGACATAACCTTTCCAAGTCCAATTGTTTGAATGTCGCAAAATTGCTTGCAAAAATTCATGACATCATAGATACCGAACATTTCGTCTGCAGATCCACCATAAGTTGAAATGTACAATTTGATGTCCTCAGCTCTGTCTTCGTCTTCGTCTTTTGTTTGAGCGAGAACCAACAGTGCCGAGATTAAGTCAGCAGCCTTCTCTTCGGTTACATCACCGACGAACATGATGCTTCGCCCTTCTGGCCCTGCATCTTCGGATCCTCCGCCTAACAGATCCACCAAGGTGACCTGGCGTGTTTCTTCTTCTGATTCGCATTCCTCTTCTTCCTTGTTCTTCTTGCTCTTCTTAGATTTTTTTGTTAACTCTACCATTTCTTCTCCCGTATTCTTTAGTTATGTATAGATTCATTTCTTTGAAATTTTTATATCTAATAATGTTTAAATGAGACGTTGGTATTAATGCCAATATCTCTTTAATTTTTGAATTGGCGAACTTTTCGAATTCATTCTTGTTTACTCTTCTTATGTTCTCAGCTGTTATGTTGTCTATCCTTGCTGCCACTATGTTCTGTTCAATTTGATTAACGCTTATTTCATAAGCACTCATTAGCAAAAGAGCATAGGTCAGCATTGCTTCTTCCAAAACAGTTGATGCTTTAAGGGCTGACGTTACAATGGTCACTAGATAAGTTACAATGCATCCAATGATAAAAGATAAAATAATGTTAGCCATCAAGTCTCCAATTAAAAAAAGAGAGGACAAAGCCTCTCTTTAATTATAACACAAAACACTATGTTTGTCAAGTAAATTTAATTACTTTCTTCCTAATGCTCTGTTCAATTTTGACTCATGCAACTTAGCTGCATTCAATCGCTTAGCAACACGCAAAGCAACTTCATTTACAATTTCAGTTTGTGAAGGAACGTAGTTGATTCCTCGCAAGGCTTCCATAAGTTCGTCTTCCACATCCATTTCGGCGTCCATTTCCATTTCTGGAGCAGGTCCGTCATCCATTTCTGGGGCTTCTTCACCCATTGCAGCTTCCAACTTAGCACCTAGGTCGATGATTGCTTGTGCTTCCTCGTCAGTCAACTCAAGATCTCCATCCATGTCTGCTTCCATTTCCATTTCTGCTTCTGGGGCTTCTTCAGCACCCATTTCGGCGTCCATTTCCATTTCTTCTTCTTCTTTCATGACTTCTTCATCGTCACGCTTTCCGTACATGCCTTCTTCCATTTCTTCATCACGCTTGTAATACATTTCGTTAATTGGGGTTAAATTCGCGAGTCTTTGGAATCTGCGAACAACTGCCTCATTTAAAGTTTTTTTAGCCATAGCTTTTTCTCCTTATAGATTGATATCAATGTGTAGTAAATAGGAACTTTGAAAAGAAAAGGTCCATTTGAGGTCAAATTTCTGGGTGTTGGTCGGCGATAAGATCAAATAGACTTTGAATATCTTCGTCCCCAATGCCAAATTCCTCTAGAAGAGAGTCTCCTTTCTGCTTGTCCCTCTTAATTATGTCGTTGTTTCTCTTAGAGTGTTTTTCGCTTGTTTCTTTATAGTGATTTATGAAATCAAGCATCACAGGGTTGTCTTCAGAGACTGCCTGACAGCATGAGCGAAGAAACTCAGACATGGTTAGCTGGTGTTTTTCGAGCGATGCTTTAAATCTTATGTGTGCATCATTTTTTATATAAAACCTAACTCTCTTTGCTTCTTTCTCGTTGTCAGACATAACTTAACTCCCTGTTGATCCGTACCCGCCACCGCCTCGCTCTGTATCTGTTAATTTCTCAACTTCAACAAAATCAATTTTTGGAAAGGGTGTAATAATTATTTGACCGATTCGATCTCCTATGTCATAAATATCTTGCCAATCATCATTGAGCACTCTATATTTAAACATTATTTCGCCCCTGTAGCCTGAATCAATCACGCCTACGTGATTAGCCAAAACCATTGATGTCTTGTATACGGACGATCTAGGGTATATGAGGCCAACGTGCCAAAAGGGTATCTCAAACGCTAGACCAGTCCCATAGGTAACAATTTTTCTTTCATGGTCGAACTCCATCCAAGTCGCTGTCAAATCCATACCTGCATCGCCAGGTTTGGCATACTTTGGAATGACAGCATCTTCGTGCATCTTTTTAATTTTTACTTTCACTTGTTCTCCTTGCAGTTGGCACACATGGTGTAAATCCAACCTCTATTACTTTTGTTCTCTTCTGAGGGGTCACCGCACTCTGAACATATGTGATAAGACATTGACTCAGCGAAACTAATCATTCCATCAATGTACTCATCTCCGCCATACGTATAGAAACACAGACCGCCAAACTTCTCTTTGACTTGTGTCGCTTGGCAAATCACGTGATCTTCTTCGGCCTTAAACCTGTTGAAGTTCTCCACATGGTTCTTAATATTCGCGCACAATGTATCAATCAACGTATACCATCCATCTCCACATGCGATGCCCCAACACATTGCTGTCTGAGTTTTATCTAGATCTTTTTGTGCAAAAATCTTGGGATATTTTGTGAATAATTTTTCTTGTAGTTCCTTTTTCATTCGACCTCCTCTTTTGGAGCGAGAACCTCCGCTAGAGAATCAAATTTGACAAAAGAAGACCGAAGCTTTTGCATCGCTTCCTCCATTTGCTCTTTTGATAGTTCGCCATAGTCTTCTTGCTCATAGCCTTCTAGCATGTAGTTGTACAACTCAGAGCATGCCCATGCGGCAACGCCGAGATCCGCAACGGTAAGTCGCGGAGTTTCTTCTGTTTGTTCGTTTGTCACTTCCATTATTTTTTCTCCAAATATCTTATTGCCTCATCAGCTTCAGTAATTACTTTTACAAGCTTATTGACTTCCTCTACTATGTCGGGATGTTCTCCGACTCCAGCAGAGCCAATCAAGTAAACATCAAGATTGGCTTCGGCTCTTGCCTTAACTGCTTTAAAGTGTAATAAAGATGCATTCAATAAGTCTGCCATAAGCGCACTTCTACCTGTCATTGTCCGACTCCTTTACCTCTGAGTGCCTCAACCATATCGATTAATGCTGACATATCCGTGTCGTCTTTTGCTAAGCGATAGGCTTTGACTGCAAGAGATATTTCTGCTTTTGTAAGCCAGCCGTTCTCAACATAGTTTGCTTTGAGATCTCGCTTCTGCTCTTTGTAGGGTTCCATCTCTTCTTCTAGCACACGAATGCTGTCAATATAGTCAGCCATGTGCTCTTCGGTTGTTTTAGCATCATCTGCTTTTTCGACGATAGCCATAGGTGTTGTGGCATTAATGCCTGATACGAATTCAAAACTCATAATTCCTCCATTGTTTGAATATATTATATTATAACATGTTTTGACATGCTTGTCAAGTATTTTCTAATACTTTATTGTGTCGACGACTATTCTTTCGGGCTCTCTACAGTATGTATCCCAAAGCCACTCTTTGATAATCTCAGTATCTACGAAAGTAAAGAGGAGTGCTTGATCAAAGTAATAATTTATAATCATATCCTCTATTTCTCTCTGATACATTGAGTGGAATGACATCGATTCATGTTCTCCGGCCCAAAAGATTGTCACATCTATTCTTTCCGGCATGACTCACCCTAAGAGCTTCCAATTTCTAGAAAGCCCTCCGCGAGTTGAGAAGCCCCATGCGTCACTATATTGCGGCCACTCAAGAACATATAACTTGTGAGGATAAATGAAGTCTCTATTTGGATCCACTCCCCAACAATTGATCTTCATCTCTTTCATGTTCATATCAATAGCCTTAACTTGATAATAAGCCTTACCGCCCTTTGTTTTACGTTGAATGACTGAGGTCGGGATACACCAGCCCTTTCCAAGTTCCTTGTCGTACTCTGAGAGTGGCTTGATGCCTTGCACTTCGAAGAAGTCATAGGCTTTTACCGGCACAACCATGTTGATTGGATAAATTCCCGTGAGAGTTGAGAGGTTGGTGATCCGCTCTGCTTTGGAGAACGAACCTTCACCCTTATATTTCTCAATATTTGTATTTAACCTTTTCTTGTTCTTTGGCTTGTCAACAACAACGGCAGACCAGAAGTGCTTGTCTCCGAAGAAACGGTCATCAATAAGATCTTCCATTGCTCCCGCTCGACAAAGAGCATCTAAGGACTTCTTGTTAACTTTCCTAGCTATCACACCCTTGTCAAACAAAAGCTCCTCAGGAGAGTGGAAAGGGCGCTTTAAAAGGATCTCATCAATTGCTGCGTCGCCCAAACCTTTGATGGTTGTCAGTGGAGACACTAACTTATCATCTACAACTTCCCAACGCTTGCCGGATGTGTTGACATCGAGACCCTTGACTTCGTAACCAAACGAACGAGCAATGTTGATTGCTGCCTCTTTGCGAGAGTCTGGTTCATGATCAAGGAAAGCAGCAACCCACTCATCTTGATAGTAAGTCTGAAGCCATGCACACTGGTATGATATAATTGAGTAAGGGATCGCATGGTTCTTTGAGAAACCATAGCCAGAAAAGTATTCCATCTTTTCCCACAAAGCCTTTGATCTTGTGAAGGACATTCCTTTGTTCTCGCAACCTTTAGTAAATCGCTCGTAGAGATCTTTCTTCTTTGCCATCTTTGACTTTGACAAACCTTTCTTAGTCAACAATTTACGTAACACGTTCGCATCGGTCATAGTAATCTTGTCACCAAGAACGTTCACCAAGTTCATGATGTCCTCTTGGAACACAATCAGGCCATAGGTTTTGCCGAGCACCTGCTCGATGAGAGGGTGGTCATATTCAGGTTCATCAGAGCCATCTTTCGCCTTGACATACATCTTGTCGACCCCTGCTGACAATGGACCTGGTCTATAGATGGCACTTACAGTCGCAATTTCCTCTATAGAAGACACTTTGGCATTCTTGCCTAGTCGTTGCATACCGTCGTTCATAAACTGGAACACACCGGCAAATTTGCCTGCATGAAATACTTCTTCATAGACGGTTTGATCGTTCATATTTAAAACTGACGGGTGTAAGTTTTTGTTGTACCAAGATTTGATCTCATCGTACGACGGAGCCCTGTTGCCTTCTTTGATCAAGATTCTTTCAATTGTATCCTCAAAGGTCTTAAGAGTCTCGAGACCAAGAATATCAAACTTGATAAAACCAAGAGGCTCGAGATGCCGAACATTCATACCTTCGGACCATGGAGTTTGACGTATACCTTTAGAGGTAATCAGCGGCATCTTTGCAGGAAGGTAGTCTCCGATGATAGCACCAGCCGCATGACGACCGATAGATCGCGGTTGGCCGATGAGGCCATATACTTGCTCTTCAATCTGAGGATATTTTCGGAAAAAATCTTGAAGCGTTTCGGAATAATCGCAAACCTCTTGGAACGTGGGAGTGTATACACCGGCTTTGATGCCATGCTTCTTCTTGGCAATTGGTGTTGCCTCGGCCAACATAGCCTTGGTGACAACATTAACTTCTGTGAAGTCTACACCTTCACGCTTGGAAATATCTTTAATCAAAGACTTGAGTTGTAAAGTATTATAATTTGAGATAAACGCAACAGAGTCTTCTCCCCATTCTTCGACCATCTTGTCTTTGATAAGAGAGTTGTCAGAGAAGTCAATGTCAATGTCTGGAAAACCTGTTGAGCCACGAGTAAGGAAGCGTTCGAAAGGAAGGTTCCATTTAAGTGGATCAATTTGTGTAATCTTTAATAGGAAAGCCAAGAGCGAACCTGCTGCAGAGCCACGAGCAGGACCAACAAAACAATAATTCCATGAGAAATCAGTAATTGCCTTGGTCGCCAAGAAGTATTCACTAAATTTTTGAGACGAGATAACATCGAGTTCCTCCGCTAGTCTTTTTCTATAATGTCGTTTGGTTGTCTTGTCCGTTCCTCTAAGGTAAACGGCCAAAGCACTTTCAGCGAATTCTGAAAGAGCCTCATCAGCGCTCTTGTCGCTTGGAACCATAAAAGAAGGAAGCTGCACAGAAGTATCAGGCAGAAAATCTTCAATCTGCTCGAAAGCGATAGTGGCTGTGTTGGTGATTGATTCCATAACGAGATCATCGCTATAACACATATCGAAATCATCAGAGTATCGTTTATATGATTCCCACATTTCTTGAGCGTTCTTAGGATATAATTCATAACCAATCTCCTCTACTGATTCGGGGATGTCATCATCCATCCACGCTGGCATCTTACCGAGCCAACCTAAACGCTTGTAGACTTCACGATCTCTCCATGCATCCGGTGTTGGATAGTGAGAGTCGCACGTTGAAACCAGTTTGAGATCAAGTAGACCCGCTACAGTAATTAGGCATTTGTTTAGCAAATGTTGCTCAGGGATGTTGTTCCACTGCAATTCTGCGTAAAATCTGTCTCCGAAAGTTTCCTTGAACTTGGTCAGATTTGCCATCATGTCTTCGACAATGGCATCCTCGCCTTCCTCTTGGTGTTTCCACATAGAACCAGCGGCAATGCCTCCAAGACACGCTGTGAGCACAATGACGCCCTCCTGATGCTTCTTTAGAAGTTCCCAGTCGATGCGCGGCTTACGATAAAAGTAATCTCCCGAGTAAGACTTGGATACCATCTCATAGATATTCTCGAGACCTTTCTGATTTTGTGCGAGAAGGACAATGTGACGCTTGCGAGACAAGGCTCGCTTGTCATTGCGCTGTTCGTCTTCAACAACCATGGCAGAATCCGTTGTATCAATTTCTTTTGCCCTCTTTTTATCTAGAGATATCTGTTGTTTCAGTTCCTTCCACTCTGTAAGTGAATCAATATAATATGCTTCAACACCAAAGATTGGTTTAAAGTCTTTGCCCTCTGCTTTCATCTGCTTCGCGTGAAGCAATTGATAAGACAGTCCGTTCATTGAACCGTGATCCGTTAATGCTAGCGCCTTTGAGCCATTGCCTTCGGCAAAGTCCATGTGTTCTTGTGGGAAACCAAAGCCGTCGAATAGGCTGAAGCACGAGTGTCCGTGTAGGTTTACAAATTGTTCTTTCTTTAAATCCATGTGTCCTCCATGATTTGTATGATGTTAATAATATAACATATTGTGTATTGTTTGTCAAGTAGAAAGTTAAAGTTTTTCTAAGTCTTCTTCATCTACCCAATAATATTCATCTGCTGTGAAGTCATATACTTTATAAATTTTATAAAAGGCTCGGGCTTCATATTCTATTGCTATGCAAACACTCCAGTCGAGCCACTTACATTTTACTAATTGACCAATCATTCCTTCTCCAAGAGTTCAAGGTAGAACTCCATGACTGTCTCGTGGCTATTGAGTGGAATCCAAAAAACAGTTATGGCATCATCCATATCGCCAGTGTAAGTATAGAAAACTTCACGTCTTATGTTTCTAATGATGCCAATTCTCTTGTCTGGATGATAACGAGTTTTAGCAACTCCTGATTTTCTCAGCGTCACTAAGTCACCTACATAAAACATTATCCCTCCAGATATTTTGTCTTAAACTTTTCTTTTAAGACCTCCCAAGCTTCAGGACTAACAATCAGAGGTTCATCTCCGAAGTGTTTCATGAAAATTGAGGACCTTGTTTTGGCTTCGCAAAACGATGGTGCTCTGGGCACATAGTAAAACTCCCTTCTCTCGTCATAAATATAAATATAATTCATCTTTGATTCCTCCGATGGGTAATATCTACCGTGACAATCACATGGATCGCATTCGCATGCTTCGCAATATTCGTTCATTATCTCTCCTACTTTGCTGCCATGCATCCACCACTTGACATCAGCTCTCTCATTCTAAATAGTCCGATCTCTTTGTGTTTGCACTCTAACATGACATCCATTCTGTGACCGAATGTATCAATTGGTTCCCAGTAAGAATCAGAGTGTGCTTGTGGTCTGATTTTTGGATCATTGTGCTCGACGGCACGAGACTGGCTGTAGTGAACAACAGGCACAATAGTGCCCCAAGTCGTCAGAGCCAACTCAACGGCA
>Ga0209336_10000555_pt1 | contig 19023 bp, 42 predicted proteins | sample LinPmetageLP32_FD_184042 | JGI IMG/M metagenome (GOLD analysis project Ga0209336, IMG submission 184042) | Marine viral communities from the Pacific Ocean - LP-32 (SPAdes) (version 2) | ecosystem: Environmental > Aquatic > Marine > Oceanic | place: Pacific Ocean | collected 2009-08-23 | reverse complement strand
GGGACTCTAATGCAGCAGGATCAGCAGGATCTACACATGGTGTTGATTTTCTTAGTAATGGCTTCAAGCTACGTGGAACTGGTGGTTTAAATAATCAAAGTGGTGGCAGTTACATCTTTGGAGCATACGGTGATGTGCCATTTCGTTATAATAATCAATTCTAAAGGAGAATAATATGTGGGGAAAAATAGAGAATAAAAAAGTAACAAAAATTTATAGATATCCAGAACAACTTAGAGATGCTTCAGGAACTTTACACCCAAAAGCTACATTTAAAAGCAATACTAAATTAGCAGAATTTTATATATATCCTGTAGTAAATGCAAATACACAACCTACTTACCCTGAATTGTATAATGGTGTTGGTGAATCTTATGCTTGGAATGAAGAAAATAGTCAAATAGATAGAACTTATAATTTTTCTGCAAAAGCCTTAGATGATGCAAATGCAAAAGACGCAGATGGTAAAGATTTAAAAGATTTAGATGGAAACCAAGTTATTGATGAGGGATTAAAAACTATTCTAAAAAGAAAAGTTAGCAATATGCAATCTTCTTTATTATCAAGTACTGATAAATGGATAATTAGAAAAGCTGATACAGATGAAGCTATTCCTTCAACAGTAGCAACTTATAGAAAAAGCATAAGAGATTCAGCAACTACTATGGAAACAGCTATTACTAATGCAAAAGACTTTGATGCAGTAGTAGCTTTATTAACTACTGTTTATAATACTAATGGTTCAGTTAAAACTCCTGCAACATTATATAATTTTCCTGTTCAACCAGATGATATGCCAGAGTAATGTTTGATAATTCTTATAAGTTATCAGAAAATTTTACTTTAGGAGAATTATGTAAAAGTCAAACAGCAATAAGAAATAATATAAATAATATTCCTGAAGATAAAATAATTATTGAGAATTTAGTAAAACTATCAGTTAACATAATTCAACCTATAAGAAATTTTTTTTCTATACCTTTTTCTCCTAATTCTGGTTATAGAAGTGAAGAATTAAATAAAGTTATTGGTGGTTCTAATAAAAGCCAACATTGTAAAGGTCAAGCGGTAGATATTGAAGTTCCTAGAGTAAGCAATTTAAGATTAGCAGAATGGATACATAATAATTTAACTTATGATCAATTAATACTAGAGTTTTACAAAGAAAACGAGCCTACTTCAGGTTGGGTTCACGTTTCTTTTAATGAAGATAAAAACAGAAAAAAATATTTATTATATGATGGAAAAAAATATAAGGAGAGAAAATAATGGCATTAACTGCATTAATAGCACCTGCTACCAAATTACTAGGTAAATTTATTCAAGACAAAGACAAGAAAGCAGAGTTAGCTCATAAATTAGCAACTATGGCAGACGAACATGCTCAAGCTTTAGCTCTTTCTCAAATCAAACTAAACACCGAAGAAGCTAAAGGTAATTGGTTTCAATCATCGTGGCGACCTTTGATTGGGTGGATTTCTGGATTATCTCTAGGAATTAATTATTTAATATCACCAATCTGTGCAGGGTTTGGAGTAGTGATACCACAAGCTGATATGACTGTAATGATGCCTTTGTTATTAGGTATGCTAGGAATTGGTGGCATGAGGTCATTTGATAAGTTAAAGAAAACAGACTCTAAAAAATAAGTGAATAATATTTGGAAGTACTGGTGCAAGTCACTAGGAACTAAAGCCTATAATAATAAAAAAAAAGCTGATGTAATAGCATTAATACGTTCAGCTTGGGTAATCCTTCATATTTGTACTTGTATAGCTATTATATTAAATGTTATTAGACATTGGTAAAAAAATAGCCCTAAAACCTTTTTTAAAGAGATTCTAGGGCTATCAAAGACAGGTAAGGTATAATTACTTATTTAGTGTATCTATCTCCTCTATTGCCATAAGAATATTGTTTCCAGTAATACTTTCCTAAAACACCATTCTTTTTTTCTTCCCAATATTGTTTGTTATCCCAAAACATATATTGTTCTTTAATAATATTGCAAACATCATCTACTGAAAATCCTCTCCAAAGTAATTTCCAAATTGTTTTTCTAGATGCCATTTCTCTACCATCAAGTAGTCTAATATTTTTTCTTACTCTAATATGGTCTGTTGCTAATGCTAAATACATTTTGCTATCTCCCCATTTGGTATTGTTCCATCACCAAAAAAGTTTTTATATATAATAGCCCATTTACCATTATCTTTAGGGCTATTATAATCTTTCATATGTACCATTACATCAGGGTGCATATATCTCATAAATCTTATTGCAGATAAAGCAGTTACGTGTTCTGAATACTCAATAACTTCACCTTCCTTGTGTAATGATACTCTCCATCTTATTTCGTCTTTTTTTCTTCTTATTACTATAAACATTTTGCTATCTCCCCATCCTGATTATTTACTTGGCTTTCTATTCTTTTTATTTCTGCTTTTACTTTTTCATAGCAACCCTTATTTATTTTTACCTGCTCAACATTAGGTACTATAGTATTTTTGTAAAAGTTTATTTCTTCTTTAAAGTGATCTGCCATATCTTTCCACATAGCAATTCCATTTTTCATCTCTTTTACTTTGTTATCTTTTTTATATTTAGTCATTCATATCTCCTTGTAAGTTATATTTATAACTATTATTGAGCATTATATAAGAAAAACAACACTTATTTGTATGTATTTTGAAAATAATTTATCTAAATGGAGAACCACTAAACCAACAGACTATTGCCCACCTAAAACCCTTTTCTACCCTTGTTACTCTGTGTGGCATAAAAGAGCTAAAGCATACCACATCTCCTTTTTTCATTTCTATTTTTTGTATTCCATTTCCAAAGAACTCTATATCTCCTCCTTTAAAATCCTCATTTAATAAAATAGATAGTGATATTTTTCTAGTACTAGCATCTCCTGAACCCATATCTGTGTGCCAATCATATCCTACAGAAGGAGCATTATATCTTAATAATTGTGGTCTTTCTAATAATCCAGACATATTATAATCAAATGTTTGATTTGCAATAACCGCCTTTTCTACTAGCAATTGATCTAACCATTCATGACCTTCATCTATAATCCAAGCATCTACTTGTCTAATGGATATTATTTTACTGTATTTAGTTTTTTTAGAACTATCGTTTTGTACCCTTCCTTTATGGTGAAAAGATACTTTGTGTAGATTAATAATTTTATCACAAGCTTCTTTAGATAATGTATCTACACAAAGCACTCCATGAGAATTACCTAATTTAGGAGGGATTGCTATACTCATTTTTCTTTATCAATATACTCACATAAAATTTGCAATTGTTTAGTAATTTTTTTACAACCATTTTCTATATGAGATATTGAAAACCTTTGATTATAACCTAACTTAACCGCTATATCTTTTTGCGACCAACCATTTTTTACTCTCCAGTCTTTAAAATCTTTTCCATTATTAATTATCATTTGCTTTACTATTTACCTCCAGTAAGAAATTTCTTTTCTTTATATATTTAGTAGATTCAGATATTTCATTCCATTTGTCTAACCAAATTTTTTTAAAAGATAAATCTTTTGCTTCATAAAAAGCTTTATTCAAATTAGTTAATTTTTTGCTAACATCTAAAAACTTACTATTTATCATTTGCAAATCTCCATTTTATATTATTATTTTCTTCTTTTCTTAATTCTTTTATTTTAGAATATTGAATATCGTAATTCTCAAATAAATATTGTAATTTAATCCATTCAAAATTTTTCAATTTAATTTCAACTTCTTTTTTGTTTTGTTTAACTATCATTACTTCCTCCTAGTTTAAAACTGAATGACCCCTATTTGCTAAACATTGTTTAACAGGTTCATGTTTTGGTTTACATCTTCCACCTGATGTTAAAGGATTACACCATATACCATACCCTTTTATATCTTTAGTTAATTCTTTACACTCCAATACATCTCTAGTTATCTCTGCATAGTTTTCCCCTACTCTAGGGTCTACTATAGGTTGCCATTTTACAGAACAACCTTGAATAAGTAAAGTCATTATAATCATGCCTACTGTTAGTATTAAATATGTTCTATACATTTTCATCTCCTAAATTTAATTTTTTATTCATCATAGTAAACTGCTTATAGTTACTTAACATAAGGTCTGGTATAATTTTACCGATAGCTAAAGTAGACAATCTATTAATTTCAGATAAAGTTTTTCTACTCTTTAAATCTACACCATCAACAGAATCAGCATAATTTCTTATTCTTGCTAATATCTCTGATAAATCCTCTGCTCTATAACCGATGTTTTCCGTTTCTTCCTTTAGTTGTAATTCTGTCCAATTACTCATTTTTATCTCCTTTGTTTGATTCTGCTATTTTTTTTTGTAAATCTAAAAAATCATCTTGATTATTTTCATAGCGATTAACAATTTCTGGTACTTCCATTTTTATATGGAGTTCTCCATTTTGATGAGTTGTAATTCTATATTGAAATGGTGCTGTATTTACTAACCATTGTAATATTTTTTGCATACTTTTTGCTTGTGTGTGTTTAACTTCCATTTTTTTTACTCCTTGTTATTGAAAAAACTTCTTTTGCTTCTTTAAATGAACAACCTGTATCTCTAGCAAATTTAACTGCCTTAATTAAATCTCCATAATATTTTCTTTTTTCATAAAAATATTTAGAATCTTTAATATTAAATTGAGCTTTCTTTTCTAGTTTCAGGTTAAAAAAGTAGTACCATGAGTAATGCTTAATAGCTTCAGCATAAGGGCATTCCTCTAATAACTGCTCTGGGTTGTTTTTCCCAGAACAATTATTGTTTTTAAAGTTAACAACACTCATTGATATAATCCTCCACTTGATATTTATATCTATCATACATCATTCTAGCATCCTCCTCTGTGATGCCTATTTCCTGACAGGTATAAAATATTTCAGTAGCTCTATCTTGCATATCCGCCTCACTCTCTTTTGAGTAAGGCAAAGATTCCTGATAATCAAAGTCTTCAATATCTCTGAAAAGTTTTAAGAATTTTTTAGACAAGGCATTCATTATTATACTTTTATGCTCATCTAAAATAGTTTCGACTCTAAATTCTTCTGATTGTGAGTAACCCATATTATATACCCCTATCTATTAGTTCATGATCTTCACCTTTAATAATACCAACTATTTCCTCTAAAAATTCTTTTTGATCAATAGTGATAGTGTGTTTTGCTACAGTTATATAATCAGGAATATCAAATAATTTTTTGCATTGCTCCTCTAATCTAAGACTATGATAAAATAAATAAGCTATATCGCTATCTTTTAAATTATCTCTTTCATTAGTAGACCTATACATAATGTCTGTTAATACATCCATAGAAACATAAACTTTTCCATTAGTTAAATAATCTACAGTTTCTTCATTCCAAAGAAAAGTAGCTTTTTCATTTAGTAATTTTTTAACTATTCTTATATCTGCTTTCATATTATTCTCCTTGTAAGTTATAAACATAACTACTATTATCATCAGGAAAAAATATAAGACAACATTTAAGTTACAAATATTACTCTTTTTTTATATCTGCATTAAATGATACTGAAACCCTTATATCTTCAGGGTTTGATGATTTGTAAGGGTATACCATATGTGTTTGTAAAGCAGGAAATATATATATATCTCGTTCTACTGGCTCTAAATTTAGTATCGGTACAGACCATCTTGTATCTGCTCCTGTGTTATTAATAAAAGATATTTTCCCATCTGTTTCATAAAATTCTTTTTTACTTTTTATTTTATTCTTAGGAGTTTTCAAATATGCTATTGCAGAAATAGAACAATTAGAATGTACATGAGCAGGATTATATTCTAAAGGCTTTTGATTTACAAACCACATACTCTTAATATTAGCAATGTATTTGCTAGACTCTACTTTTTTTACTTTCGTAGTATCTGAAACTTGATTAATGTTTCCTTGTGCTACTAAAAATTTTTGTGTTAATAATGCACAGAAATTAATCCATTTAAGGTGATTCCGTTGATCTTCTGGTTTTACACTAGGCTCTTCATCTATTTGCCCAACTAGTGATTTACCATGACTTTCCCATTTACCGCTCATAGTTTTGTCATACAAAGATATAAGGTCTTTAAATACCTCATCAGGTATTTTACTTTTAAGAATTATATTAGACCATGGAGATAAAATTTTTATTGGTAAATTATTTTCCTGCTGTTCTGTATTCGTCATACAATCTCTCCCATATTTTTAAAGCAGTTTCATTGTTTTTAAATTCTGACCTTGATTTAACTCCTGTTATTGCTCTTATACCATTAGCAATACTATTTGTATCTTTAGGTTCAACCTCTAATACTTTTTTCTTTAAAAAATTTCCAAAATCTATTTCTTTTGATAAAATTCCTGCTTGTTGTATTGCTTTATTTGCTCTGGTATTATTTTCTACCTTTCTAGTGTCTAGCAAAGCTACTGCAACCCATTTTTCTTCTTGAGGGTGTGGAATACCAAAAGTAGCGGTAACTCTCTCTGCTTCCTCTACAGGAACTTCTATTATCATTTGAACAACATTTCTAGTCTTAACTAATTTAAAATCAGAATAAGTTCCTCTAATTACTGCTTGTGTCATATATCCTCTCTTTCATATTTTTTTCTTAGTAACATTGATTTATCAGATGATAAAATTAAATCTCCTTTTAAAATAGCCCTAATATAAACTACAGAACAAGATAGTTCTTTAGCTAAATCTTGAATAGTTAGATTATTTTTTTTACCAATATTATAAAGTAGTTTTCCATGAGCTGTAGTTACTTTGTAATCATCTATTGTTACTATTTTAGGCATTATTTTTTCCCATTTTTTTTCTCCTTTACTTCTTTTGAATAATAATCATTTTCTTCAACTGTTCTTAAAACAAAGCCTTTAGCTAATAAATTCCATAACCTTCCTTCTACTTCATGTTTAGTTGGTCTTTTTTCAAATTCCATTTTATAATTAATTACAAATTTACTCATTTTTAAAATAATGTTTTTTGTCTACTATCTAAATTTGGTTTCCAACGAATATTAACTAATTTATAAGGCTTTCCAAATTTAGACATTTGCATTTTATTTTCCCATTCAGCAGACAATATATCTTTTGGTTTTAAATACATTATTTCTTTATTATAAATTAAAACAATACCACCATTATCTATAGCTTTTTTTGCCTCATAATCTCTAATACTCACTAGATATCCATTATATAATTTTTTAATTTCTTTTCTAACTACATTTTGCATTATTATCTCCTTTTTTTGGCATAAAAAATTTCCTGAAATATTAAGTTTACAATCTTTGCATATTCTTTTTGTTTATATTTTGAAATGTCTATTTCTTGAATTAAAGAATTTGCTTGATCTAGTTTTTTATTTTTTGCTTCTATTCTTTCATTTCTCATATTAGTCCTTATACAATCATTACAAATATACTCTTTAGCATTATCTACTTTAATAATTTTTTCTACTGCACATTGGCTACAATATAGCCACTTAATCTCCTTACTTTTCTTTTTCATAAAACGGACTTGATAGCCATAGTTGTTGTGCTACTATTTGACCAAAATTCTTCATCTTAGTCATTTCCTCAAAAAACTTATATTCATTACCAAAGCTATGTAACATAGAATGATGAGAATAACATAAAGGTATTACGTCTTTATCTGATGCTCTCAAGCCCATGCCTCTTTGTGAATATATAGGTTTGAGCAGATGATGAGCTTGTACCCCATTCTTACAAGGAGTGGGCACTAGGTATGTTTCTATTAGCTCACCATCTGTTTGATACCTAAAATGAGTAGCAATACTGCAAGGCAGACTGCAAACATATTCTAGGTGTTTCCTGTTGATGTACCTTTTAGACATCAAAACCCTTTATCAATGACCTTTGAATCTTCAAAAGTTTCTAATATTTTATCTACATCAGAATTATTTTCTGTTTTCATTTCACTTAAACTTACAGATAAATAGTTTAAATCATTTTTAGATTTTCTTCTCCAAAAAGATACTCCTAATGTTTTGTCAATTTTTCTAACTTCTAAAACTCCTTTTCCATCTGGGTGTTTTTCTGATGCTTTATCCTCAACTCTTTTTATATTAGCTATAGATTCAAACATTTCAAAAGTATCCTGCCCTTGTGCGTTTTTTCTTTTAATTAATATAACTCTTCTTTGAAATCCATTCATATTAATATTACCTTCATACACTATTTCCATAGGCTCTTTTAGTGGAAATAATGCTCCTTTATTTGTATTATCGTATTCAGTCATTTTATTCTCCTAACATTTATCAATTAAAGTTAATTCAGTAATTGTATATTTTTCTTTATTAATAAGATTATCAATAATCTCATTTTCATGTATTCCATGTTCCCAAGTATTATCTGTTTCTATAATAAAATTTTTCTTTTTTTTACTATTATCTTGTACTTCGACATACCACCTATATTCCATGAGAAACACCATTAGTATTTTTATGTATTGTATCTATGTCATCATAATCTGTAGCATCATTATCAAATTCTGCATCTAATCCCAATAAGGAACACAATCCATATCTTTTTGCATAGGTGATAGAACTTCCTAATTGATGTGGGTCGTTGTAGTTTTTTGCTATCAAACTAACACCTCCATCAGTATACCACTTACCTGATTTATGTATTAATCTTGTTTGTACCATTGCCTTGCCATCATTCTGGACAATAGCCTGACTTAAACAAAAATTATATTTAGGTAGCATTTCTTTTACTGTCTTTAATACACTACCCAAACTAGCATACATAAAATCATTTTTAGCTCCTTGTTTTTTTTGTAAATAACTTATTGCACTATCTTTAATAGGATTTCTTACTTCATTTAATAAGTTTACTAAATCTTCATTAAAAGATTTTTCTTTAACATTATTTTCTTCATTAAAAATTTTTTCGTTCATTGTTTATCTCCCATATTTTTTTTGCTTCATTTTTAATAACATCACCAGACCATCTCCAATCATCTAAATCTGGATATATCATCTGACACAATTCTGCAACATCATCTGATATAGACAAGAATTTTCTCATACCTAAAGCTATTTTTTTAATTTGATTTATATAAGGTATTGGGTCTTCTAATCTAATTGATTGCACACCATAATTTCTCGTAATATTGTCTATCCATAATTCACTATCTGGATTTCCTACTGCTACTGCATATAAAGATAATTGCCTAGCATGAGATTCTTTCATACTATTTAATCTATACATTGATGTTTTACAATCTCTAATTTGATGAAAAGATGTTTCCGAATTACCAAATTCAAAATCTACAAAACCCATAAATGGTATTTCTATATCATCAAAGTCATATAGAAACTTTTGTTGATAACTTGTGGGTTCTCCTAAAGATTTATAATGAGGCAATCCATTCCTAACATAATCTTGTAATGCGTTTCTCTCTTTAATTTTTTTTTCTTCATTTTTATAATTGTATTTATTAGATATCATATCAAATTCTTTATTAGCTATAATTGTAATTTCTTTAAAATCAGCTTCATTCATTTTCATAGCTTTTTCTAAAGCACTTTCTACTGCATTTCCTCTCCACATAGCAGGAGATGGCTCATCTATTCCGCCTGATAATCTATATAAAAAACTAGCAGGATTTGCTACCCATTGATTAATCTTACTCACAGACAGATGCTCTATACCATGAGCTTTAAAAGGAGAGTTACTTTTCATAATCCTATCTCCTTTAATTTTTTATCTACACTTTCTTTTTCTTCTTCTGGTATATAATCAAAATAATCCATTAATATATTATAACCTTTTTGATTTACCTGTAATAAATTTCTATACTTTTTTTTCCAAAAATTCTTTTGCCATTTTTCTTTTTCTATAACATCTTCTAATTGCTTTACATAAAAAGTATTTTTAATATTCATTCTATCTTTTGCTCTATCTATTGCTTGAAGATACTCTGATTGTTTCATTTTATGATTTTTCATATTTTTTCTCCATGATGTTTTTCAATTAACTTCGTTCTCATATAATAAACTTTTACTCTTGATGCTAACCAATTCCTGTATTCTTTATAACTGCCATTGAATATAGTTTTTGTATCATCTACTACTTGTATTATAGGAGGCTTGAAATCCTTTAAATAAAACTCATTCCGTAAAGATATAAAATATTTGTAATTTACACAGTATCTTTTTTGAATATTTTTTATTTGTTGAACGTCTGTTTCATAATCCTTACTACTATAAAGATGCTCAAAGTTTTTATTATCAGTAAATCTATGTGATAAATATTTAGATAAATCCATAGCTTTTTTATAAATTCTCATTTCATTTTTAATAGTGGTAAGACCTTCCTGAATAATTTTAGAAATATCGTGTCCTGCAACTTCTGGCATTCCGTCATAATGTCTATAAAAAACATTTCTAAAACCATAAAAAAAACTACTAGAATCAAATTCTCTTTTTAAATAAATTAATGCACTTGTTGACATATTTTTTCTCCTTGTAAAAAAAATAAAGAGGGCAGTATAAAACCACCCTCATAATAAATTTAACCCATAAAAGTAGGTTTAAGTTGAGCATTTTGCCTTTCATTCCAATCCTTCATTTTTCCACCCAGATCATTAATAATAGCATAACCTTTTATAGTAGGAAAAACTTGATAACCAGAACCTGCATATTTTTTCATAACTCCCTTTTTAATAAGAGAGTAATAATCAGCATCATCAACTTCAATAGTATCATTTAACATAATAAAGTATTGAAAAAGAAACTGACCTTCAGATTTAGTAATTTCAGTTTTTTTTCCATCAATAATAAAAGTAGTTGTCATATTTTTCTCCTTGTAAGTTTATAAATATAACTTTATTATCTACATATAAAAACAAAAAACAACAGTAAAAATAACTTTTTTTTATTTTTTTTTACTCCATAATTAAATCAAAAATAGGAGGAAATATGTCTTGGAAAGCACTATATTGGGCTAGTCAGAAAGAAACAGGCTCAACTGCATCAAAATTAGTTTTAATAATGTTATGTAATTATGCTGATGAAAATAATGAAACTTATCCATCTCACAAAACTTTAGCTAAAGTATGTGAATGTAGCAAAGATACAATACTTAGGCATTTAAAAGTATTAGAAGAAAAAGGTTTAATTTATACTATAAGTAGGTATGAAAAGTTAGATAATGGTAAAAAAAGACAAACTTCTAATTTATATAGGATAAATGTAGAAACCCAGTCGCAAAATACAGGGGGGAGGGAGTCGCAGGAAGCAATGCCAATAACCTTAAAGAAAGTAAACAAAAAATATAAAAAAGATTCTTATGATGATGATTTTAATAAATTTTGGAATATCTATCCAAGAAGCGATGGTTCTAAAGTAAAAGCTCATCAATATTTTAAAAAAGCTATAGAAGATATTAGTGTAGACAAGTTGATGAATATAACTAATATATATAGTAGAAATATGAGAGATGTACCTAAAAAATATATTCCTCATGCTACAACTTTTTTAAATCAAAAAAGGTATGAAACTGTAGAGGTCAATAATGTTAACAAAAAAAACACAATAGCAGGATAATAAAATGGAAATACAATTATTAGAAATAGATAAAATTAAAAATTATGAAAAAAATCCAAGAATAAATTTAGAGGCTGTAGAAAAAGTAAAAGAAAGCATTAAAGAATTTGGATTTAGACAACCTATAGTAACAGATGAAGATTTAATAATATTAGCAGGTCATACTAGGTTTAAAGCTAGTCAAGAATTAGAATTAAAAAAAGTACCTGTTCATGTAGCAAAAGATTTATCCGAAGCACAAAAAATAGCATATAGAATAATGGATAATAAAAGTAATGAATTTTCAGAATGGGATCAAGGTTTACTTAAATCAGAAATGATTGAATTAGGTGATTTAGATTTAAATATGCAATTAACTGGATTTGACTTAGACGAAATTAATAAAATAACAAAAAGTGAAATGTTAAAATTTGAAGGAGACGTTAAGGAAGATTTAGAATTAGAAGATATGGGCGATTATGAACAAAGTAATGTAAAAATGATACAATTATTTTTAAATACTGAAACAGAGCCTGAATTTAAAAAAATGGCACAAGAACTACAAGAAAAGTTTGGTATTAATAATGTTACTGATTTAATGTTAAAAATACTCAAAGAGAGATATGAAAGTGAAATATAAAAGAATAAAAGTAAAAAGTGATGGAAGTTTTGAAGATTGGAGAAAAAAGGCAGGAACATTTGTAGAGGAAAGCAAAATTGATCAAATTATAGATTATGATTGTGATGCTTATGATGAAGAGGGTAACCCATTATTTTTTTTTAGAAAGGGTGTTATACCGCTTAATACTTGTAAAACTGCATATAATGTGCTGCGAGAAGCTGCGACTGTTACAACAAACAGAGGAAATGCAGGTGGAGTAATGAGTAAAGAGGATTTAAAATATTTTAATGATAGAGCAGTAAAACATGGACAATCAGACAAACAAGTTTTTAAATTAAAAAGAGATGGAACTGTTTCAAATACTGTTTATGCAAAACCTGTTCATTCAGGTATAATAGGATATTTTGATAGACAAGTTAGATTCCCATATTGCAGACAAACAGCATGGACAGAAGCTAATTTTGAAAAGTTTTCTAATGCTAGACCTTATATTACTAAAATATCAGATGAGTTTAAAAAAGCTTGTCCAGAAAGATACAATGCACAAAAAAATTATGTTGATAAAACAAGTGAAGATTTTTTTATTAAAAATACTGTTTTTACTACAGTTACAGTAAATAAAAACTGGAGAACTGCTATACACACAGATGCAGGAGATTGTCATGAAGGTTTAGGAAATATTGCAGTATTACAAGCAGGAAAATATGATGGCGGTCAAACTTGCCTTCCAAGATACAGATTAGGTTTTGATGTAAGAAATGGAGACGTATGTTTTTTTAATGTGCATGAATGGCATGGTAATCTTCCAATTAAATCTAACAAACCTTATGAAAGAATATCAATAGTATGTTATTACAGGAAAAACATGATTAATTGCAAATCAGCAAAAGAAGAATTAGAAATAATTAAAAACAGAAAAAATAGAGTAGGTCTTAATCAATAATGTGCGGTATATTTGCAATAGCTTCTAAAGAATTTATACCTTTAGAATTGATTAAAAATATTCTACTAGAATTAAAAATAAGGGGAAAACACTCTACTGGTATTTCTTGGATAGAAAAAGAAAAGTTAAATACAGATATACAACCAGTTTCAGCAGATAATTTTAAACTTAAAAATATTAAAACTAAAGTTATTATAGGTCATACAAGATACAGCACTTCTTCTCTTGAATACAATCAACCTATAACAAATAATAATATATCAGCAGTTCATAATGGAGTAATTACTCAACAAGACAGTAAATACTGGGACAATAAAAATTATAAGTTTAAAACAAAAAATGATAGTGAATATATTGTTAAATCATTTTTGTTAAAAAAACACCCTTTAATAGAATATCCAAAAGCTTCTATATCATCATGTGTTATAAATAAAAATAATAATACTTTGCAATATTTTAGAAATGATAAAAGACCATTATGGTATAAAGATTCTGATGATATTTTGTTAGCCATAAGCACTAAAAATATTTTTGATAGACTAAATATAAAAGACCCTAAAAAATGTATATCTTGCACAGAATACAAAATTAATTATAAAAACAATATTACTGTTAATCAAAATCAAATATCTCAATCAACAAGAGATTTACAATGAATATAGATTTTAAAAAAATAAATGAGTCAGAAGTATTAAAAGTAATAGAAAATAGTGAAGAAGGTTTTAATACTAAATTTCTTAAAGCATCACATAGCTTATGGTACAGATTTAAAAATTATGTAAAAAACCCACCTTATTGTATGTATGTGAATAATGATTGTTGCTCTCTAATTTTTGCCACGCAAAGTAAAATAAATAATTATGTAAATGTATATGAAGTTTGCACAGTACAAGGTAAAGAAGGAAATGGATATGCTACTAAACTATGGGAAAGTTACATAAATTATTCTTTTAATAAAGGAATGAAAAGATTAAAAATATCTTGTACTCCAGATTCATTAGGTTGGCATATTAAAAATGGTTTAATATTTTGGGGAGTAGACAAACAAGGCAGTTTAAAATCAGATCAACCACTTTATAAAAGTAGATTAGAACAAATAAATTTTAGAGAAAAAGCAATATTAAATCCTAAAATGGCTATACCAGAACAAAAAGTAGTAAAAAAAATAAAAGAAATTAATATTGAAGAATTAAATATATCAGCTAAAAAGATAGAAAAAACTTTTAATGCTATTAATAAATATAGTAAATACTATTTAAGAAGTAGTTTATATGGATTATAGGCTTAAAGAAAACAGAACAGAAGGATTTAAGCTGTGGTACAAGTGGAGTATAAAACATAAAGATTGCGACCCAAGTATTTATTTATTAAATTACCTGTTTGACAGGTTTGAACATAATATAGAACAAAAACTATGGATATGTTTTTTATACGGAACTACATATTATTTACCAACAGCTTGGGTTATTTGGAATGAGTTTCCTGATTTTGAATTAGTAGATTATGAAAGATTAAAAGAATGGAATGATAATAATTACAGTAGATTAAGGTATCAAACAGATACTAAATACAATAAAGGATATTTACCTCAACAATTTTTAAGCTACAAAAAATGGATAGAATCTTTTAATCCCAGTAAACTTCAGTATGAAAAATTTAATTCCTATCCAGAAAACAGCTTTGAAATAGTTTGGAGTGAAATAAAAAATAATCTATATAAATTTGGAAGATATAGCACATGGTTTTATATGCAAAGTTTACACAGCTGTGCCAATATAAAATTAGAGCCTAATAATTTAAAATTAAATGATTACTCTGGTAGCAGAAGTCATAGAAATGGTCTTTTATATGCTTTAGGAAATGAAGCTTTAATAGACAAAAAATTAAGCATAAAACAATACAAAATATTAGAATATAAAAGCAAACAAATTATTAATAATATTAAATCTTATAAAGATACAAATTTTTATGAAATGGAAACAGTTCTTTGTAGTTTTAAAAAATTATTTAGAAGAAGTAGAGGAAGATATTTGGGATATTATTTAGATAGACAAGCAGAAGAAATAAAAAAAGTAGAGCAAGATAAATGGGATGGAATAGACTGGAGTGTTTTTTGGCAAGGCAGAGAAGAAAAACTAAATAATAATTTGTATGAATCTAAAGAAATAAATAAAGAAAAATATAATTTTTTTTTAGATAATGGGTGTTTTAATAATCAGGAGATAGCATGAAAGTAGTTGCGATAGGCGGTTTACCTGCTGTAGGAAAATCTACAATAATTAGAAAATTTTTTGTTGAATATAAAAATTGGAAAAACTTTAAATTTGGATTAGTGCAAGGTCATTACAATGATGATATTAATTTAATGATTGTTGGTAAATATGGTCAAAACAAAACATTTGAAGGAACCGACTTACTTTCAATGGCAGTACACAATGATTTTAAAAAAATAATTCAAAAAAAATTAAAATATAATTTATTATTTGAAGGAGATAGATTATTTACATCTAGTATTTTAGAATATTTAGATCAATGGGCTGAACTACATTCAATAATTATAAATAGCAAACATACTAAACAAAGACATATAGATAGAAAAGATAACCAAAGTGAGAGGTTTATAAAAGGTAGAAATACAAAAATAAATAATATTTTAAAAATTAATTTTAAAAAAAAAGTTTTACATTTAATTAATGATGAGAATAAAGATATAGAAAAAAACTTACATACTTTTAAAAAAATACTAAATATAGTATAAATAATAATGGAATTTATCTTTAAAATAGCCTTAACTAGTATACTCTATAATCCAGTTCCTGTTGTAAATAATGTTTGTGATTATATAATGACAGATTGGTTTGTTTGTATGAATGAAGATAAACACGATTACACTATAAAAAAAGAAACAGATGAATTTAATAAAAGAGTAGCTGATTGCAAATTAATTGAATATAAATTTGATGAGGGAAAACATAAGTGTACTTACGAACACCCAGATGGAACTAGGAGCCTTTACTTCTTCGATAATAAAAATTGTTCTTATACAAAACAATGTTTAGGAAAATAATGGTAAAAAAAATAAATAAAAAATTAAACAAAAACTCATCATATGCTAAATATGATATGGACAATGATGGTATAGTATCAGATGAAGAATTAGAACACGCAAAAGAAATTAAACTATTAGAAAATGATTTAAGGAAAAATAAAGCACAAAGAAGAATGGCAACATTTACATTAGTAGGTATGGGAATTTTTACCGCTATGATGTTTATGCCTTTTATTAAACTAGAAAGAATAGAAGCTTTAAGTGATATAAGTAATTTGTTTTATATTAGTGGAGCAGGAATAGTTGGTGCTTATATGGGTGCAACTGCATGGATGTCAAAAAAGTAGTCAAATTTGATAAAGACATTAATTGGAAAAAAAACCATTCTTCTAACCCCTATGCTATGGTTCTAAATAGTAAAAATTTATGGAATTTTACAGAACAAGATAATCAAAATAAATATACTTTTATGAAATTGCTAATACAAGATAATGCAATAGAATTTAGATGGGGATTAAATAAACAAAAAAAAATTATGATTTTTTATCACAATAATTATGCTTATTTTGTTGCACCACCTAATATAATTTATAAAGCAGAATTAAACGAAAAAACAAAAAAAAAGAAATTAAAATTAACTAAACAAAAAAAAGATGTTAAGTATGTTACATAAATTATTATATTTTATTAATCAAATCAGGATAGTTTTACTATAGGATAAGAAGATGCAAAAAGCTAAATACTATAATATTTATATGATAAAAAGAGGTAAAAGTCATAATATAATAATTAAATTAAATGGAATGGATAATGATTTAGAAGCAGATAATGTTTTAAAAAGTTTGCAATATTTTTTAGAAGATTTTACTTTGCCAATGATTGAAAGCGAAACATTACATTAAATTTAACAAAAAGATGGCTAACTAGTAACCATCTCATGTTTAAAAAAAATAGGAATAAATATACATAACATAAATTAATTATTATTGAAAGTTCTTATTGTTATAAACATTAAATTGTAAGATAATATATTTATGTTTGTAAACTCATATGACTATGGCACTAAAAAATATACTTGTCCAGAGTGCAGTCACACAAGAAAAAATAAAAGGGATTTATGTTTAACAGTAACTAGAGATAGCGAAGGCATATTATGGCATTGTCATCATTGTGGATATGAGGGCGGTATGAATGATAAAGTACAATTTATACCTAAAAAACCAAAGTTAAAAACAATATCTATAGTGCATAATAAATCAAAAAATCAAACACCAATGATGGAATTTTTTAGAAAAAGAAATATTAATCAAGAAACAGTTAATCATTTTAAAATTACTTATGAAGATTGGGGAAATGGTTATAAGAACGAAGGAGTGGTGTTTCCTTATTATGTGGATAATAAATTAGTAAATAAAAAGTTTAGAACCTTAGATAAAAAATTTAGGCAATTACCAGATTCACCAAGAACCTTATTCAACATAGACTCTTTGTTAAATGAGCATAAGGATTTACCGCTAGTTATTGTAGAAGGTGAAATGGATGTATTATCTATGCATCAAGTAGGATATACAAAATGTATAAGTTTGCCAGATGGTGCACCGAAGGAGGCTAAATATAAAGAGAATGACAAAAGATTTGAAGCACTTAACACTCATGCTGAATTATTAGCTGAAGAAACAAATATTATAATTGCTACTGATAATGACGATGCAGGAAATGCATTAGCTTTAGAACTGGCACATAGGTTTGGAAAAGATAGGTGTTCAAGAGTGCATTGGTGTAATATAACTGGAGACGTTGATATAAAAGATGCAAATGATGCATTAGTATATGGTGCTTCAGACACAATAGATTATTTTATTAAAAAAGCAGTACCTTATCCTATTGATGGTTTATACAAAGCTAAAGATTATATAAATCAAGTAATGGATTTGTATACAGGAGCAGAGGAAAAGCCTTTAACTACAGGATATAAATTATTAGACCTTACTTATAAGTTAATGCAAGGAACATTTACAGTTGTTACAGGAATACCAAATCATGGTAAATCTAATTTCTTAGACCAAATACTTATGAATGCAAGTAAACTTCATAATTGGAAATTTGCAATATATTCTCCTGAACATTCAACACCTAGACATTTAACAAGATTAGCTGAAAAGTATTTAGAATTACCCTTTCACGAAGGTGCAACAAGAAAAATGTCACAACAAGAATTACTAACTTCTATGGGCTTTATAAACAAGCACTTCTATTTTATAGAAAGTAGAGAGCAAAGACCAACTATAGATTGGATATTAGATAAGGCTAGAATATCTGTTATTAAACATGGAATAAATGGTATAGTAATAGACCCTTACAATGAAATAGATACAGATAAAAGAGGCAGAAAAAGAGAAGATGAATATATAAAAGATATAATTGCATCATGTAAAAGATTTGCAAGAACTCATAATGTGTGTGTTTGGATTGTTGCTCACCCTGCAAAAATGCACAGGCAAAATGACGGAAGCTATCCTATTCCAAGTATGTACGATATATCTGGTTCAGCTCATTGGCATAATATGGCTGATATTGGTCTTTGTGTTCATAGAGACTTTGATAGTAATGAAACTGTTGTGTATACTAAAAAAGTAAGGGAGCAAGGCTTATATGGGGAAATAGGGCAAACTTCCTTTACTTTTAATACTTCTACAAAAGTTTATAAGGAAGTAGAGATAGATGTTACTCCTGTAAGTGATATGGTATCAGGTAACACTAAATGGTATGATAAGGATTAATTTAAATAATATGGAGGTAGTAAATTGAGTAAAAAAATA
>Ga0209336_10000550_pt1 | contig 19136 bp, 36 predicted proteins | sample LinPmetageLP32_FD_184042 | JGI IMG/M metagenome (GOLD analysis project Ga0209336, IMG submission 184042) | Marine viral communities from the Pacific Ocean - LP-32 (SPAdes) (version 2) | ecosystem: Environmental > Aquatic > Marine > Oceanic | place: Pacific Ocean | collected 2009-08-23 | reverse complement strand
CTAACTGCTAAAGTTGAGATGTTAGAAAAGAACTGTCAATGTAAATAATTAGTATATTAGAAATAAAAATATTATGAAAAAAACAAAACTAGAAAAGTCAGAAGTAATTAACAACCAAATAAAGGTTTGGTACTCTACTCAAACTATGGATGGGGATATTACTGTTGACTATAGTGAGGGACAAGAGTTTATTCAAAAGCACGAGGAGGAAAAAATTAAAGCCTATGGAGTTAAGAAAATTGCTGACGAATTGTGGGGAGTTAAAAAAGTAGTAAAAAAAGACAAAAAGTAATATATTTACTATTCACTTAAAAACAATAAAATGTCAAAATTATCAAAAAAAGAGTTAGAGTCTTTAAAAGAACAAGAGCAAAAGAAAGCTGCAATTAGAAATGATTTAGGAGTTTTACAAGTTCAAAAGCATAGCTTGTTACACATCTATGCTGAAATAGAATTAGAACAAATTGAATCAAAAAAAGCTCTAGAGGAAAAGTACGGCAAGATTAATGTAGACTTAAAAGATGGATCCTTTAAAGTTATAAAAGAGGAGTAATGCTAGACACTACAGACTTGAAGTTATATTTTTTAAATTCCTTAGTATTTGCTGTTACTATGACAGAGATTGAAATGGGATTGAAAATTATTCTATTAGTTTGTACTATAGTTTATACTATAAGTAGGATTATAAATGAGAAAAATAGATAAAATTATTGTACACTGTTCAGGTACTCCAGAGTTAAAAGACTTTGATGTCGAGGATATTAGAGATTGGCACGTCAACGGAAATAACTGGGCAGACGTAGGGTATCACTATGTAATCAAATTAGACGGAGAAATTCAACCAGGAAGATTAGAAAAGACTATAGGAGCTCATTGTTTTAGAAACAATAGAAGCTCAATAGGAATTTGCTATATAGGAGGTATGGATAGGGGAATGGATAATTGGCTAGACACTAGAACTATAAAACAAAAAGAATCTTTAGATAAACTTATTAAAGAACTTAAAGAAAGGTTTCCTTTAGCTAAAGTTTATGGGCATAGAGATTTTACTAATAAAAAACTTTGCCCAAGTTTTGATGCCAAAAAAGAATATGAATAAAAATGTAAATGTGGATTTAGATGGGGATGGTAAACCAGACTTAAACTTAGATTTAAAAACTCTAATATTAGTTATAGGAGGTTTAATAAGTATTACTATGACTTATTCTACTTTGACTAAACAAATAGAATTAAACAAAGCAGAAATAGAAGTAGCTAAGAAACTTCCTCCTGCTCAATCTCACGATATAATAGACCAGAAAATTTCTTATTTAGAAGACCATTTAGAAAAACTTGAAGACCAACTAGACAAACGCATAGACCAACTTGAGAAAAAAGTTTATAAAAGGTAAATGAAAAAAAAGTTTAAAGATACCAAGGTAGGGCAATTTCTAATAGGCAAAGGAGGAGTGTTTCAATCTTTAAGTAATAATATTCCAGACAAAGGCTTTCTAGGTCTTTTAAAGAACTTAATAAGCAAAGATGACACTATGCCTATCCAAGACAAGGAAACTGCTTTAAAACTACTTGAAATAGACAACAAAGAAATGTTAGAGGTTACTAAAAGGTGGGAGTCAGATATGACTAGTGATTCTTTTTTAAGTAAGAATGTAAGACCTGCAATATTAATATTCTTTTCAGTTGCTTATGTAATAGGCTGGTTTCTAGAATACTCTTTAGACTCTATATCAGGAGTTTTATCTATAATAATTGGAGCCTACTATGGCTCCAGAGGAATAGAAAAATACAAGAAAATTTCTAAGAATTAAATATTATATTAGTATAAGTCTTATATAATATAATTCTTAATAATATAATATTAATATAATATAATGCAAGGAAATTTTGAAAAAAAAACCAACTCGAGGTAAGGTAGTTAAAAAATTAGATGCTGAATTTAGTAGATATATACGATTAAAGTATGCAAATCATAATGGGTTTGTAAAATGCTATACCTGTCCTCGTGTAAAACATTACAAGGACTCTATGCAATGTGGACATTTTATGAGTCGTAGACACTATTCTACTAGGTGGAGTGAGGACAACTGCCGCCCCCAGTGTTACGGGTGCAATGTACACTCTCAAGGTAAAAATTATGAGTTTGCTTTAAACTTAAATAAAGAGTATGGATATGAAATTGCTTTAGAGATTTTACAAATAAGTAGAGAGACAGTTAAGTTTACAACCCAAGAGCTTATAGAAAAAACAGAGTACTACAAAGTTTTAAACAAGGCTTTTAATATAGATTAAAAATTTTATATTTGTTATTCTAATTTTTCTCTGTAATTGAAAGAGGGTATAAGTCGCTAGACAAGTATCCTCTTTTTTTATATAAATATTTTTATTATATTTGAAGTCTAAACAGAGAAACATAATGAATACAGAGACTAAGAACCTACACAATAGGATAGTGTTACTTGAATCAAAAGTACACTGGTTACAAAAAGAAAACGAATTACTTACAATACAAAAAGAAAGAGCAGAAAGTCTGCTTATTAATTAAATACAAGAAAAATGACAGGAAAAATTACATTTATTCAAAGAGAGTCTGATTTCAAGGAGTTACAAGTTTATTCTGTAACCCTTGCTAATGGACAAGTCTTTAAGTTTTATCAGCAACCAGTTTGGAATGATGAGACTAGAACCCAATTCGAAAAAAAGGTTGGGGAAGAGATTGAATTTGAAATTAATAATGCTAAACACAATACAGCAAAATTAATTAGAAACGCAATGGCAACTAAACAAGTTCCATTTGCAAAACCTAAATCGCAACAAAGTTCTATTGAATGGCAATCTTGCCTAAGAAGTGCGTGTTTATTTTATTCTAATACTGAAAACGTAAAAAGTTCAACTGTGTTAGAAACTACTGAATTATTTTATAACAAATTAAAATTAAAAACTAATGAGTAATTTTGAAACTGAATATTGGAATAGTGTAGCACCTTTTAAATCTAAGTATGAATTTATTAAAATGCACATTCTAATTGACATTAATGAGACTATTAAAATGTTAACCAAAGCTAGAGCAGAAGGAAATGAGAAAGTAATTCTTGACATAATGACTAAAAAAGCAGATGCTAATAAGTTTTATGCAAAGAGAAGTATTCCTATCAATAATGCTTCAAGTCCAGCTAAGGAGCATCTTCCTAGAGCAGAAGCCAAAGAAGATTTGCCATTTTAATAACACAAAGAGCGGAGCTAATCACTTCGCTTTTTTTTTTACATTTACTAGATGCTAATAAATTACGAGAAAGTTACACAGCACTTAAATAAAATTAGAGAAGGAAAAGTAATAGAAGGATTAACTTTAGGCTTTCCTGAAATAGATGACTACTTTAGATACAAACCTCAAAACTTTAATGTTATACTAGGACATTCAAATACAGGTAAGACTACTATAGTTTTATTTTTGATGTTAGCCTATACAATTAAACATAAATTAAGATGGCTAATATTTAGTTCTGAAAACGAAGCCTATTCTATAGTTAGAAAGATGGTAGAATTTTTAGAAGAGAAACCTATAGATAAAATTTCTAAAGAAAAATTTGAAAAGCACACAGAGTTTATCTATGAAAACTTTAAAATTATAGATAGTAATAAAATGTACACTTATAGAGAGTTACTAGGTTTAGCTAAAGCTGTTAAAGAGGCTTGGAATTATAATGGCTTGTTAATTGATCCTTATAATTCCTTAATTAAAGAAGAGAAACTAATAAGTTCTGTAGGTGGACACGAGTATGATTACCAAGCTACTACAGAGTTTAGAATATTTTGTAAGAAAAATGGTATAACAATTTGGTTAAACACTCACGCAAATACTCAAGCCTTAAGATACACTCATAGAATAGGACACGATTATGCAGGACATCCTATTCCTCCAAATGCAGCTGATGTTGAAGGAGGGGGAAAATTCGTCAATCGTGCTGACGACTTCCTCGTTGTACATCGGTTTATTTCTCATCCTACAGAGTTTATGATTAGTATGCTTCACGTAAGAAAAATTAAAGAAGTTGAAACAGGAGGAAGACCTACAAGTATTGATGAACCCATAAGACTAAGAGCTTTAATAAATAATGTAGGTTTTAGTATAAATGGAGTTAGTATTATGAAAAAAATAATAGATAAGACTAGACAACCTTTTTAAATATTTTTGGTATATTACTATCTTAATGGACGATAGTATTAAGGAATTGGTAAAGAATCAAGAGCTTTGGTTTAGATATTTAAAGCATTGGGGATGTAATATTGATACTGCAAAAGATCTTGTCCAAGAAATGTATATCGTAGTAGATACTTACATTAAAAAACATAAGACTTCTATAATGTATAATGAAAATGAAATTAACCATTATTTTATTTATATAACTTTATATAGAATGTTTGGGGATTTAAAAAGAGCAGAGAAAAAAGTAAAGCTAGTGGGCCTAGATTATATGCCAGAACTAAGTCAAGAGTTAAATGACAATGTTCTAGACGATTCTTTTAATAATCACAAAGCTATCCAGGAATGGTATTTGCACGATGACTATTTAGCTTTTACTAATATTGTAAAAAACGATGAGAATATTTTAAAAGACTATGATAAGAATAAAATGTTTAATTTCTATCAAAGAAAAATATTTGAGGAAATTTTTATAAATAATAAAAAGATTAGTCAACTAAGTAGAGACACTAATATTTCTTATTACTCTTTATACAATACAGTACAAAATATAAAAAAACAAATAATTGAATATTATGAGTCTAAAACTTGGGGATAAACTAGCTTTTGTTTTTAAATGGACAGGAGTTAAATGGCTAGTAAAAAAAATAGTAATTGATATTTTAGGTTATGAATCTTGTGGGTGTGAGGACAGACAAGAGGCTTTAAATAATTTTAAAATTGATAGAAATGGATAGAGAAGATTGGTTTGATTGGAAAGAGTTTAGAGCAAATCCTAAGAACACTTTAGAACACAAAGAGTTTGTTTTAGTTTGTCTTTTACATTCTAAGTATTTTTCTCATCGCTATTATCTTCCCTGCACTTGTAAACCAGAACCTACTGTATCTTGGATTAAAGACTTACAAGATTTGTTTTTAAAGTCTAAAAAATACAGACTTAGTAAATGACACTTGAACAAGTAAATAAATATGAAAAGGCTGTAGTAAGTCTATTAAACTTTGATGGTTGGGAGCTTGAGTGGTGTGGAGGAGGCTATGAGCATTTTGATGCCCAGGGTAAAACCCCTAAAGGATTCTCTTGTAGAATTGAAATGAAATTTAGAAATAAATATTATAAACAAAAAATGCTAGAAAAATATAAATATGATAAGATTATGGCTTTAGAAGAGTCAATAGTTAAACTCTATTTTGTAGCAGACGACAAAGGGAACTATTTGTTTTGGTTAAATGATATTGAAATGCCAGAGACTAAAGAATTGTATTGCCCTAGTACTTCTCTTTGGAATAATAAGAAAGAATTAAAGGAAGTTTATTTGTTAGATGAGAAACTAGCATCTAGAATAAATTGGAACTCAGATTAAGTTATTTATTTTTATTATATTTATAACAGAAAAAATTAGACATCTTGAATAAAGCAGAGAACTTAAAAGATTTAGAATTTTATAATAGTACAGAACTTTGTATTTCCCTATTACAAAAATGGAAACTAGAGTCTTCACATAAAGACTTAAAAGACTTCACTCACGCTTTTCTACAAATTTTATTTTATAGTAACAACCTCCAACAGGATAGGTATATTCATAATAAAATACTAGAAGAGTATAGTAGTGATAAACTTAGAGCTATTCAAAGAGCTCGTAAGTGTGAATCTGAAAACGAGAAGTTAAAACTTAAAGTTAAAAAATTAAAATCTTTAACTAATTTATGATTCATTATTTAAAAATTTAATAAATTAAAAACAAGAAAAATGGCACACAAACCCCACGCATTTGAAAATCAAATATTTGAACATTGTCGAATACTTGAAAGAGTAAAACTAATTAAAGAAGCTATAGAGCTTTTAAAAAACCAAGGCTATACAGTTATAGATTTAGAAGGAAATATTTTGCGTAAAAAATTAACAGATAACGAAAAAATAGAAACAAAACAATGAGTTATAAAGACATTATGCTAGAAACTTACATAGCAGAAATAGACTATTTAAGGTCTAAAGTTCTACAAGAACAAAGCGAGAATCTTACTCTCTATAAAACTATACACGAGAAAGAGATTATAATAAAACTTCTAAAAAACAAAAATAAAGCCTATGACAAATTCAATTAAATTACTAGATGGTTATTATATAGAAAAACAAGAAGTATTAGATAAGATGCACGATGACGAGTATTACTATGGTTTTTTAGGTAAAAATGCTTTGTCTAGTAGTTCCATTAAACTTCTTTTAGATAGTGCTAAAACTTATTTATATGTAACTAAATATGGTTCTCCAGAAACCCAACCTTTAAGAGATGGGCATTTGTTTCATACTATGATATTAGAACCAGAGAAAGTAAATGATATTGTTTTTGTAGATGTTCAAAGTAAAAATACTAATAAGTATAAAGAAGCTAAAAAGTTTCACGACCAAGTTTTTACAATGAAAGAGAAAAATGATGCTGAAAGATTATGTGATGCTTTACTTAGAAATGAAACAGCCTTGTCTTTAATGCAAGACTCAAAGTTTGAAGTTCCTGTAATTGGAGAAATTAATAATTATCCATTTAGAGGCAAAGCAGATGTGCTAAAAAATAATGGAGGCTTAGTAGATTTAAAAACTACTATAGATGTTAAGAATTTCTATAAGTCTGCAGAAGCCTATAAGTATTATAATCAAGTCTATATCTATTGCCAACTATTTGGCATAGATTACAAGGACTTTAAGTTTCTATGTATAGACAAAAAGAATTTAGATATAGGAGTTTGGGAATGCTCAGAAAACTTCTATCTAAAAGGAGAAGCCTCTGTAATGGCAGGTATCGAGATATACAGAGACTTTATAGAAGCAGACTATGATATAGACCAATATATAATAAAAGGTACTTTATAAATGAAACTAAGACAACTAGATTTATTTAGTGGAATAGGTGGCTTTCATTTAGGATTTGAAAAAGCAGGGTTTGAAATAGAATCTTACTTTTCAGAAATAGATAAATATGCTATTGAAGTATATAAACAAAATTTTAAATCTAGTAAATATGTCGGATCAGTTACAAATATTCAATCAAAAGACTTACCAAAAATTGACCTCATCACTTTTGGGTCACCTTGCCAGGATTTTAGTATGGCTGGAAAAAGAAAAGGTATGCAGGGAAATAGAAGCTCCCTTATTAGTGAAGCAATACGACTCATTAGCGAATGCAAACCACGTATTTTTATATGGGAAAACGTTAAAGGAACTTTCTCCTCAAATAATGGCGAAGACTTTTGGGCAATTATCCAAGCCTTTGCCAACATTGGGGGTTATAGACTTGAATGGCAACTGCTTAATACAAGTTGGTTTCTACCCCAAAATAGAGAGAGAGTCTATCTTGTTGGACTACTTGGAGAAGGAAGTGGAAAACAAATATTTCCTCTCACAAAAAGCATTAAAAGGAATAGAGAAAAGCAATTTCCGAGAAAGGCAACCAATAAAAACAAATTCTCATTGCAAGACATTGAAGATAGGGGGGGATGTTCCTTGTTTCAAAGTGGAGGTTTAAAAGTAAACTCTGGAGTTAAGCAGGGTTATGAAACAGCTAAACCAGGAGACTCTGTAAATTTATCTCATCCTCGTAGTGAAACCAAACGAGGAAGAGTAGGAACACAACAATCTCAAACCTTAGATACAGGATGTAATATGGCTGTAGTACAACCTACTCAATTAGGTAACTCTGAAACATTTGGAAATTATAGTAAAGATAATGGCAAAGATGCTTTTACTATAAGAAGCTCTAACCCAAATGGAGTAGCATTAGATTCTAAAATTAGAAGACTAACTCCTATTGAATGTGAGAGACTACAAGGTTTTCCTGACGATTGGACTAAAAATGGAGTGGAGGGATTGATTTCAGATTCTCAAAGATATAAGATGTGTGGGAATGCTGTTACAGTTGACGTAGTAGAATCTATAGCTAATAAATATAAAACTTTATATTATGAATGAATATGATAGAATAGCAAATTTAGTAATGAATTTAACCCAAATTAATATATTCGAGAATCGTAGAACCCAAAGTCACGTAGATGCTAGAGCCTTTTTTGATTATATAATGAGAGAGGTAAAAGACAAAACTTATCAATCTATTGCAGAATTTTATATAAACAATGGTAAAACTTCAGACCATACTAATATTTATTATAGAGTAAACCTCTTTAAAGAAATATGTTTAAGAAGACCAGAGTTCAACTCCTGGTTAGCTATTATAAAGTCTAAAACTATTTCCCAAGAAAAACTATTATGCCTAATGAAAAAAATAGCTATGCTAAACGATGAGGAGTCTTATAATAAGCTAAGTGATTTCCTAAGTTTACTAGCTAAAAAAGAAGAGGTTAAAGAAAAATCTTTTGTAAACACTTTATAAAACTAAATATTTTAACGTTATATTAGTAGCGAGATGTCCCAAATGTCTCAATATAAAAAGAAATATAATGCTAGATAAAACAAATAATAATAAAGAAAAGATGTTAGAAGCTCTAGACGATTCATTAGGTATTGTCTCCTTTGCTTCGCAAAAGGTAGGAATAAACCGAAGGACTCATTATAGATGGCTTAATGAAGATGAGGAGTATAAACTAAAAGTAGATGACATTAGAAATGCTTCTATAGATTTTGTAGAGTCTAAGCTATTTGATTGTATAAAAGCAGAAAAGGAAACTTCTATAATATTTTATTTAAAGACTATTGGCAAACTTCGTGGCTATGTTCCTAGACAAGAAATTGATACTGGAGAAAACAAAGAATTTAGAATTGAAGTAATTGAGTGAGAGATATAAAAACAAATGTAGTTTGGAAACATTTAGAGACTAGTCCAAAGAAAATCATAATAGAGCAGGGAGGATCTCGTAGTGGGAAGACTTATAATATTTTAATGTGGATTGTCTTTGGTTATTGTTTAAGAAATAAGAATAAAATAGTAAGTGTATGTAGAAAAACTTTTCCTGCACTTAGGACATCTGCAATGAGAGATTTCTTTGAGATACTTAAAGTCAATAATCTTTATAATGAGCTTGACCACAATAAGACAAGTAGCGAATACAAATTAAATGGAAACCTAATAGAGTTTATTAGTTTAGATTCTCCAACTAAAGTAAGAGGGAGAAAGCGTGATTTACTTTTTATTAATGAAGCAAATGAACTTTTCTGGGAAGACTGGAATCAGTTAATATTTAGAACTATTGGACGAGTAATACTAGACTATAACCCTAGTGATGAGTTTCATTGGATATATGACAAAGTAAAAACTAGAGAAGATGCTGATTTTTATAGGACTACATATAAAGATAATAAATTCCTAGAGGAGTCTATTGTAAAAGAAATAGAAAGACTTCAATATACAGATGAGAATTATTGGAGGATATATGGACTTGGAGAAATTGGTCAATCCAAGTCTACAATATTTGAATATAGAGAAATAGAAAGAGTTCCAGAAAATGCTAAGTTTATAAGTCTAGGAATGGATTTTGGCTTTTCGAATGATCCTTCAGTTTTGTGTAAAATTTACTTACACGATACTAATATATACTGCGAGGAGTTATTCTATAGGACAGGAATGACTAATAGAGATATACATAACGAGTTATTAAGTTTAGGTATAGGTAGACGTGATGAAATCTTTGCAGACTCTGCAGAGCCTAAGACTATTGACGAACTCCATAGATACGGCTGGAATATAAAACCTAGTACAAAAGGTAGAGACTCTATTAACATAGGGATTGATATGTTAAAAAGATATACAATTCATATAACTAAAAACTCTACTAATGCTGTAAAAGAATTTAGAAACTACAAATGGAAAGAAGATAAAAATGGAAATATTCTAAACCAACCCCAGGATAAATTCAATCATTTTTGTGATGCTTTACGTTACGGAATTTATAATAAGATAGCTAGACCTAATTATGGAAAATACGCAATTAGGTAAAACCTGTAGGTCTTGTAATATACAAATGACTCCAACAGGTTCTCTTCAAAATGGTTTTTGTTTCTATTGTCCTAAGTGTGGCAATGTAGATTTTTGGAAATGATTTGGAAATGTGCATAACTTTTTGTAACTTTATATTATTGTTAAAGTAAAACTCCCCAAAATATTCGGAGTGGTAGAGTGAGCAAAGGTCAAAGCGAAACCTAACGAGGCAATAAAGGAGTTATCCTACAATAGCAAAAAGGTGTATTATGAAAGCACCTACTCAAAGACAAATCAAAATTTCTTTAACTTAAATTAATTAAAATGAATAAAACTTTTATAACTAAAATGGCAAAAATATTAGGAGACAATTTTTTCCTATGTGATATGATACACCAAGATGAGCTTTTTGAAATGCAAGATAAACTAGCAAAATTAATTTGTGAATATGCAAATAAGGATTTACCTAATGCAAAGTATTTTGTAAAAGAATGTCCTCAAACTTTTAAAGTTTCATAATGACAAAAAAAAATATATGTTCTTTATGTGGATATGATAACCCTCAAGATAATTTTAATTGTGAGGGAGAAGATTGTGGAGTTCCTTTAGATTTAGAACTTACCTACAATGAATGGGGATTACCTAACTTAACTCAAAAAAAATAAATATGACTAAAGAAAAATTAGATAACTTTTTAAGCAATTGGGCAGCAATTGTAATTCAATTCACTACTATAATATTTGCTTTTACTTTTTGTTCTGTAGGTTTATTGTCTTGTGTGAAATTAATATATAGAATATTTAAAATATTATTTTTAAATGAGTAATAAAGAATATACAAAACTACAAAGAGAAAGAGTTATGAGACAATATAGAAGTAACCAAGGGAGAAGCCCTAAGAAAGAATATGAAATATTTAAAGTTTTAAAATTTGTTTCTATAGGTGCTTTAGTAATAATTTTATTATATTTAGTTTTCTATTAATAGGAATTTTAGTTTTAGTTTAAATCAGGGTAGTGTAAAAGCTACCCTTTTTTTTGTTAAAAAAATTAATTCTTACGTTATATAGGTATATGGAATTAAAAGTAATAGTGCCTTCTAGAATGGAGGAAATAACCCTAGAGCAATATCAAAGATTTTTACGTGAGTGTGTTAAAGAGGAATTAACAGAAGATACTATAGCTTTAAAAATGCTAGAGATATTTTGTGGAGTCCCTCCAGCTACAACCTATACTTATAAAATGAGTGATGTTTATAGTATTTGTGATAAAATAAATAAATGCTTAAATGAAAAACCTCCATTAATTTCTAGGTGGAAGTATAAAGATCTTGAGCTTGGATTTATTCCAAAACTAGACGATATGACTTTTGGTCAATATGTAGATGTCGATACTTATATTGTAGATTGGGAACAAATGCACAAAGCTATGGCAGTTTTATATAGACCAGTTGCACAACAATTCAAAGGTAGCTATGAGTTAGAAGACTATAAAGGAGACACTTATCACGAGTTAATGAAACAGATGCCTCTTAGTTTAGTAATGGGATGTATGCTTTTTTTTTGGGATTTAGAGAAAGACTTACTGCAAGTTATGAAGAACTCTTCGAGCCCCAAAGCGAAACAGATTTATCAAGAGAAGCTAACTTCAATGTTAAATACGGATGGTATCATTCTATCTGGAGACTTGCAAATGAAGACATCACAAAAATAGATGAGATTACAGAAATGAATTTTCATAAATGCCTTGGAGCTTTAATGTATATAAAAGAAAAAACAATTCTACAAGCAGCAAAATTTAAAAATAAAAAATAATGAGTAATAATAGAGGAGCTAGAAGTTATTATCTAATAATGTCAAAACTAGAAGAGGAGCTTTTAAATAGCCCTAATGTAAAGACTGTAACCTTTGGGGATATTTCCCAGGTAGATTTAAGAAAGCAAACTATATTCCCTTTGTCTCATATCATAATGAATAATGTAGTTCAAGGAGGACAAGTCTTGACTTATAATATGACTATTCTTTTAATGGATATAGTAGATGTAAACAAAGCTCTAGTAGTAGATCAATTTACAGGGAACACAAATGAAATGGATATATTAAATACACAACTTCAAGTTGGAAATAGATTAGTTGAACAAATGAGAGGAGGAGCAATTTATAACGATATGTATCAAGTAATAACAGATGCAACTTTTGAGCCGTTCTATGATAGATTTGAAAATGAGTTAGCTGGTTGGAGTTTAAATGTAAGCATAGTTGTACAAAATGATATTTATATATGTTAGCAGAGGTTAAGAAAATATTAGAAGGATATGCTTTAAATGTAATATCAGCAGCAAGAAATAACTTATCTAAAACTAATAATTCAAATGGGGATTTAGCTAATAGTTTAATTAGCCTTGTAACAGAAGAGGCTGACGGTTCTATATTAGTTAATTTTCTAGGAGAAGATTATGCAACTTTTTATGACCAGGGAGTTCAAGGGGCAGCACCAGATAGGATGCCCCCTAACTCATTAGCTAGATATAATAAAGCTCCATTAAGTCCTTATCATTTTGGAACAGGAAGTTCTAAAGGTAAGGGAAGTTTAAGAGGAGCTATAGATAAGTGGGTAATTAAAAAAGGTTTAGATAATACTAGAAATAATTTAGGTCAATTTATACCTAGAAAAAGTATGGTTTTTTTAATTTCTAGAAGTATTTATTTGACAGGTTTAAAACCTAGTTTGTTTTTTACAACTCCTTTTGATTTTTACACTAGACAACTAGAAGATAAACTAGAAGAGGCACTAGAAAGAGATATTGAATTAAACATAAGTCAAGGCAATCAAACTAACGAAATAACAATTAATGTAATATAATGGCAATAATATTATTAAGATCCCCAATATACAAAACAGACTTAGCAGATATAGGAAGTCCAAACTCTACTAAGTGTACTATAACAATAGACGGAGCATCAGCTCCTCAATATGTTTTAGTTAAATCTACAACTTCAGGGGCTACTATGGTTTGGGAAATAGCAGAGCTTTTAAGAGATTATATAAATATAACTTTTAATGGAACTTATACAGCAGAAACTCTAGCAGTTGTAACAGTGATTACTTCTCACGCTTCTACAGACGGCTCAGGAACTGCTTTAACAACTAACTCAGATACTGACGTAGCTTATGACGGTTACGGAACTTATATGCAAGGCTCAAATCCTATATTTTCAAGACCTAATATTTTAATTTCTGGTGATCCTAAATTTGTAAACTTAAATAGTCAGTATTATATTTATTACCCTAAAGACTTAGCAGGAGTAATTCCTATATCTAACTCTGCAGGAGTTTTAATCTATGTTTCTTTTAGTACTACAGACACTACAGTAAGTGGGAATGCTAGTGGAAAAACTTTAAATATAATAAGAGTAGATTGTACTAAATATGAGTTTGGACATAAAGTTACTTTTGTAAATAAGTTTGGAGCTCTTCAAGATGTTTGGTTTTTCTTAAAAGACACTTTAGTAACAAATAAAAAGAATGATAGCTACCAAAGTAATACTATTGTTAGTGGAGTTTATAGTGTAAATAATCACGCTAAAAAAGTATTTAATACAACTAGTACAAGAAAAATAACTTTAAGCTCTGGCTTTTATCCTGAGTGGACTAATCAATGGTTTGAACAATTATTATTGTCAGAACAGATATGGTATTCTAGAACAGTATTTTTAGATGCTACTTGCACTACTACCGAAGTAGTGCCTATAAATATTTCTACTAGTTCTATGACTCATAAAACAATTTTAAATGACAATTTAATAGAATATACTTTTAGTTTTGATATGGCTTTTGATTATATAAACAATGTTAGATAATGCAAAAACTACAACTATATATAGATAACAATCCAAATCCAGATATTATTACTTATATAAGAATAGATTTGTTTAAAGATGAGACAGTTTCTATTAGTCAATCTATTCAAAACATAAAAGACCCGGCAAAAGTCTTTGTTCCTTTTACTAAAAGTTTTACAATACCTGCCTCTAAAGAAAACAACAAACTCTTTTTTCATTACTATAATTTTGATATTACCAATGGATACGATGCACGTAGAAAAACTCCTGCTAAAATTGAACTTAACAACTTAGCTTTCAAGACTGGATTTATAAGTCTTGAAGGAGTAGAACTAAAAAACAATTCTCCTTACGCATATAAGATAGTTTTCTATGGAGAAACTGTAGGATTAAAAGATTTACTAGGAGACTCAAAATTACAGGCTCTAGTAGATTTAGACCAGTACAATTTAGAGTATAATAGTGCTACAGTAAAAGCTAGATTACAAACTGCAAGTGGGCCTATACTTTGTCCTTTAATAACTTCTGGAGCTTCAAATAAAGATTCAGATTTAGTTCCTCCTCCCTCTAGATTATATTATGACTCAGTAACAAATACCCAGGCTAACGGAAATTTATACTATGACGGAAACGATGACAACGGAGTTCTATATTCAGATCTTAAATATGCTTTAAGAGTTAAAGAAATTATAGATGCTATAACTGATTTATATCCTACACTTATTTTTAGTGATGACTTTTTTAATACTAGCAATGCAGAGTTTTATAATTTACATTTATGGTTACATAGAAAAAAAGGAGGAGTACTCGATGAGTCTTTAGTACAAACCTTTCCTAGTCCTGTAACTGGATTTAGTCTTCCAAATATTAATGCTACTTTAATGTTTAGCGGAACTGGTTTAGGTATTCAAAGTATATGGCAGGATACTAACGGAAACTTAGTTTCAGGAATACCTACTACCGTACAAAGGCTTTTATTAACTACTAGCAGTAATGACTTGTTTACTGTAGTGATTTCAAGAAATGGATTAGTTAGGTCAACTATAGCAAACTTACAAGGAACAGGAGCAGGAAATACAACTTTTGATATAGGTAGGGGACAACTAGGAGGTACTTTTGATGCTGCTGTTTATACTATAACAATTTTCTCTACAGTTGAAATAGTATTCTCTCAAATTAAATGGGACTTAGGAGGTTACGATGCTAATGTACAAGTAGGCTGGACAGAAACTTATACTGTAGCTTTTACTGCTACGGCTTCTTTTACTTTTAATATTACTTCTCAAATTCCAGATATTAAAATTATAGACTTTCTTACAACTTTATTTCGTATGTTTAATTTAACGGCTTATTTAGACGATAATGCTTTACTAGTTAATGGAAGTTCAAATCCAAATTTTGGAAAAATAAGAGTACAAAGGTTAGACGAATTTTATTCTACTAATGTAGCAACTTATGACATTTCTAAATATGTAGATGTAAAAGCTAGTCAAGTTAATATAGCTTTGCCTTATAGAGAAATTAATTTTTTTTATGAAGGAACAGAAACTATACTAGCTCAACAGTATAGCCAAACTAATGGAAGGTCTTGGGGTTCTGAGCAATATACAGGCTCTTCAGATATAGGCGATAACTTTGACGGACCAAACTCAACTTATTCAATTCAAATTCCTTTTGAGCATTTATTATATGAAAGACTAAATGATACAGGAGCAGGAGTAGCTGCTAACACGCAAACCTCTGCTCAATATGGTTATTTTGTAGACGAAAACCAAGATCCTATTTTAGGTAAACCTCTATTTTTTTATCCTGTACACCAACCTGCAGGAGGGAGTACTACTCCTATTTCTTTTAAGTCAGCACCTTCAGGCTCAAATATAAACTCTGAATTAACAAACTACTTTATACCTAGTAATAGTGTAGGCTTAGATGTAACAAATGCTACAGATATAAAAAACTTAAATTTTAGAGAAGAGTTTAATGAGTTTACTGGTTCAACAGGTTTTTCTAAAACTTTATTTGCAGAAAATTATAATAACTATATAGCTAATATTTTTAATGGTAAAAGAAGGCTAATTAAAATTAAAGCCTTCTTGCCTCTAAAGATTATCTATGATTTAAAATTAAATGATACTCTTGTAATTAACCAACAAGATTATAAAATTAACACTATAGAAACTAATCTAATAACAGGAGAAAGTGATATAGAACTATTAAACCAATTATGATAAAAAACATTATAGAGCTTTTAAGATATGCAAATGGAGAAACTAAAAATATAAGGTTTGCTCAAGGTTCAAAAAAGCTACCAACTAATTACAAAGAAACTATATATAAACTTAAAAACGAATTAAATGTCATCAGTAGCAAAACTTAAAGTAGAGGGAGGAGACGAAGCTGTAGCTTCAATAAACAGAGTTCAAAAATCTTTAGATAAACTTAATAAAGTACAAGCTAAAAATAGAGATGCTACAAGATTACTAGATAAGGCTACAGGTGGAGCAGTAACAAAATTCCAGGATTTACAAAAAGGAGTTACTCAAGGTATCAAAGGAATTGGTGGTTTATCTAAATCTTTTAAAGGATTAAAGGGTGCTATTGCTGCAACTGGAATAGGTTTACTAGTAGTAGCATTAGGAACTATTGTAGCTTACTGGGATGACATTAAGGCTTTAGTTAGTGGAGTAACTAGTGAACAAAAAAATCTACTAGCTGCCCAACAGGAATCAGTATTAGAAACTGAAAAGGGATTTAATTTAATTTCTCAAACTACTAATTTACTAAAAGAGTCTGGAGCTACTGAGAAAGATATTTTAGGTCTTAAGATGCAATCTACTCAAGAAACTATAACTGCATTAAAAGCTCAGTTGTTAACTCAAAAACAAGTTAAAAAATCTCAAGTTGACACTGCTAAAAGAAATAAAGAAATTTTAGAAGGTTTTGTAAAAATGATTACTCTACCATTATTTGTTTTACTTGAAACTATAGACTCAATAGGAAAGGCATTAGGTAAACAATTTGGATTAACTGAGGGATTATATGGTAGTTTAGGAAATTTAATTTTTGATCCAGAAGGAGTAGACGAGGCAGGAGAAAAAAGTATTCAAGAAACTGAGGACAAACTATTAGAGTTAGAAAATAGACAATCTGGCTTTAGGCAAAAGATTGATAGTATAAATAAGGCAGCAGACAAAAAAGCTGAGACAGATAGAAAAACTGCAAGTGATAAAGCAATAGCAGAGGAAAAGAAAAAACAAGATGCTTTAGAAAAAATAAGACAAGGAGGTATAGACACTCAAGACGAAAGACGAGCTGAAGAGTTAAAGAAAATTCAAGATGAGTACACTCAACTTTTATTAGACCAGGAAAAATATGGAGGGGATAGACAGGCTTTATTAGATGCTCAAGCTACTAAGGAACGAGAGTTAAGAAATAAATTTAAAGAGGAAGACAAAGCAAAAGAAGATGCTGATTTATTACTAGAACAAGAAAAAATTATAGAAAAACTAGAACTAGATAGAGAATTTGAAGAGTTAAATTTTGAAGAGAAAAAAGCAGTTTTATTAGAACGTAGTCAAGCATTATTAAATGATGAAACTTTAACAGATAAGCAAAGACTAGACTTACAAGATCAATATGGAAAAGCTAGTGCTGAAATAACTGATTTAGAAATGACAGAGAAAGAAAAAAGTCAACAAAGATTTTTAACAGCAATTTCAGGAGTATCTTCAATCTTAGGAGCAGAGACTCAAGCTGGAAAATTAGCTGCATCAGCAGGAGCTTTAGTGGCGACCTATTTAAACGCTAACAAAGCAAGAGAAAGTCAATTAGCAATACCAACTCCAGATGCACCAATAAGAGCAGCAATAGCTGCAGGAGTAGAAATTGTTTCAGGTTTAGCTAATGTTAAAGCTATAAATTCTGTTAAAGTTCCAAAAGCAGGAGGAAGTGGTGGCGCTTCAGCAGTTGCACCAGCTGCACCTCCTTCAATCCCTCCAGCATTTAATATAGTAGGGCAAACAGATTCTAGTCAATTATCTGAGACTATAGCTAATCAATCTCAAGAACCAGTTAGAGCTTTTGTAGTTTCAAATGATGTTACAACTGCTCAAAGTTTAGAAAGAAATATAGTGCAGGGAGCAACTATATAAATACAAAATAATTAATTAACCCGTTATACATATAGATATGAAAATAGTAGAATTAATAATAGACGAAGAGGATGAGTTAGGAGGAATAGACGCAATAAGTTTAGTAGAGCAGCCTGCCATTGAAGAGAACTGGATCGCGTTAAATGACCAAAAAAAAGTAAAGCTCAAAACTATAGACAAAGACAAAAGGATAATCTTAGGAGCGCTCTTAGTTCCTAACAAGACTATTTATAGAAAAGAAGGAAAAGACGAATACTATATTTACTTCTCTAGAGAAACAGTAAAGAAAGCTAGTGAGTTATTCCTAATGAATGGAAAACAAAACAATGCAACTCTAGAACATAAGTTTGATATAGACGGACTCACATTAGTGGAGTCCTGGATAGTAGAGAACAAAGACAAAGATAAGTCTGCTCTATATGGAATGGATGTTCCTGTAGGGACTTGGATGGGTGCGGTCAAAGTAAACAACGAAGATATATGGCAAGACTTTGTTAAGACTGGAGACGTAAAAGGTTTTTCTATAGAAGGATTTTTCCTAGACAAAGAAGAGCGACCAAAAGAAAAAATTAAAGACAATCTGTCCTCAGAAATTAAAGCAGGACTAGAGCTTTTAAAACTTAAACAACTATTAATTAAAACTAAATAATATGACAAACAGAAATAGAAGTAGAAGATTAAATAGAAGTTCCCAGGCTATGCCTTATAGGGAACGTTGGAATCCTGCAAGTCCAAATAGTAGTTCTAGAGCGTGCTATTGTGAAGATGAGAACACATATTCTAGGGAGTGTTGTGATGGTTCTTTATGGGCTCAAGGTATAGGAAGGATAACAGCCTAATCTGAAAATGCAAAAAAAAAGATAGCTACGTTATATAAGTATGAACACAGTTAGCAATGTCATTAAAAAGCTATTTAAAGATAGTTTAAACCTTCCTTACGTTTTAAAAGAAATTGAAAAGACTGAGGTTAACTTAGAAGACTACCCGTGGGACGAATGTATAGCAGATCAAACTAAAAGATAC
>Ga0209336_10000547_pt1 | contig 19173 bp, 17 predicted proteins | sample LinPmetageLP32_FD_184042 | JGI IMG/M metagenome (GOLD analysis project Ga0209336, IMG submission 184042) | Marine viral communities from the Pacific Ocean - LP-32 (SPAdes) (version 2) | ecosystem: Environmental > Aquatic > Marine > Oceanic | place: Pacific Ocean | collected 2009-08-23 | reverse complement strand
CTACTAAAAACAGCAATTCCTGCTACTGTTCCACCGTCTGTTAGGTTTAATCCACTGTCAATTAAATTTGCAAATTGAGTTTCTGTGGGTTTATCACCTGTGTTAAAATGTCCTTTTAGGGTTGATCTTGTTTCTGCTGACATATTTCTTTATTTTATCTTGTTATACATATGTTAAGTATCCCACCTCAATACAAGAGTTGTATCTGTTTCGCTTGATGTTTTTATAGGTTGGCCTAACTTTCCTACAACAAGTAATTCATTACTTTCATTATATAAACCTACTGTAGTTATGTATGGTTTAAAAAGAGAACCTGTTGCAAAATTTGCTAAATCTTCTGTTTTGGATGTTTTATATTTTCTTGCTGATATGTTTGTTGTACTATTAAACTCATACTCATCAATGGTACATTGATACTCATTTTCATAAATTAAATGTGATCCTTGAAATTTTAATTGTTTAATTGAATTGTCACCTACTTCAAAATTTTCACCTACTATAAAATCTCCTATCCCTCCTAAAATTACTTGATATTGGGGGTGGGTAATAGCAGCTAATCCATTTTGGTAAAAAATATTTCCAACATAAGGAGATCCATTACTACTACTATAATGATTTAAAATTTGTGTGTCTGTTAATCCTTTATTAAATATGTTTATTTGGCTTAAAGATCCTGTTAGGAAACTTGTATTTCCCCCTCTATTACCAATGTAAAGGTTAGCTTGATTTTGTGTTTGGTTAACTGATCGATCTATAGCAGTTGTTCCACTTGCTATTCCGTTTATGTATATCTTCATTTCTGATGATAAAACTCTACAAGTAACTTGTTGCATAGAACTTGTTGTAAAAGGAGAACTTACTGTAGTTGTAATGTCTCCATCTGATCTTCTAAAAAATAATTGTGGGGTATTTGTTGCATTATCTTTAACAAATATTTCAAAAGGAAACTGTGGACTTGAGGGTACATCTTTTGTTTGAAAAGATCCTGATTTAGTTGTGTTTACGGGGGTTCCTATAGGTGTAGTTTCATTAGGAATTATAGTTTCTGTGGTTGATTTTGAGATAAGATAACAAGATTCATTTTCTACATATCCTACTTTAAAAATAGGATTATGGGTACTTATTTTCATCTTTCCTATACCCCCCTCCCCAAACCAATTTGCATTAGTCCAAAAATTAATGGTAAAATCATCTCCTTTATTAAAATTATATTTTTCGTTGTGTCCTAATCTTACTTCAGATTTTCTACCATCAAAATCAATTACAGGAAATTCATGTTTATGTAATATTTTTTCAGAAAAATTAACATTTCTATATCTAACAACATTAAAATAATAACTGTCGTCGAATTCATCTCCTAACTTAGGGGTATTATAAGAAGATATTTTATTTACTCTAGGTTTACCATCTCTATAAAAAACACTTCTTTCATACCCATTAAATGTAATGTAATTATCTAATGTGTTTAAATCATATTTTTCAAATCCTTTAACGGGTCCAATATTTAAGACATTAGAACGAATGTCTGTTTCATAATCATTTAAGTTAGTTCCCTTAATTATTAAGTTTCCATTATTATCATCTATTACTTCATAGATACTAGAAGAAAGAAAAAAAGTTCCTGGTTTTATTTCAAAACCATAGAGACCTGTAGGGATAGATAATATATTTGCTTCTTTATGTAATTCTCTTTTTTGATTTAAATAATGATTATTGCCAAATCTATTATTTATATCTCTTTTAAAATTTTTATAAAAAAGATGATCTAATTGTCTATATTTTACAGCATTAATAGTGTCTGCAGGTAAACCATAAGAGGTACTAGCAGAACTATAAAGATCTATAGATTCAGAAGTCCACCTTGATTGAAAAACATTTACACTGTTTGAGGAAGCTGAACCTGAATCAAAGTTATATTGTTTATGGGCATTAAAGGGTACTACTGCTATATCCTGGGCTGTAAGTTTTTTATAAACTGTTGACATTCATGGTACATTTTAGTAATCTAGTTTTACTCTAATAAGTGCTTCTTTTGTAAAATCTTTAGCTACAGGTTGGCTTAATTTTGCAACTGCAACTAAATCTCCACTGTCATTATATAATCCTATTGTTGTAATAAATGTTGTAGGGTTGTCAATCATAGATGTGAAATTTAAATTTCCTACATTGTCTATAAATGATGGGTTTGTTGTATAATTAAATTCTGTGTTTGTAACTCTAGTAAAATAAAATTGTGAACTTACTGTTTCTTGACTGTCTACTATAAAAGTTGGTGTTGTAGTAGATCCCGATATGTGGTTATATAATTTTTGGTGATTTTTTGCATCATTGTTTGCGGTAGTAACTGGTGTTAAACCATCTACATTTTGTTTTAAGGCTGATGGGTTTAATATAATAAACCCACTGTCTGGATAAAATAAACCATATGAACCACTAGCTGCTACTTGTGTTAAATTACTTCCCAACATTGTTCCAAGAGATCCTGACACTATGTTAAATTGTCTACCTGCATTTGTATTAGTTGAAGAACCTGTTTGTGTTACTGCATCATCAGTAAGGTGAAGTACTGCCATTCCACTAGATCCTGATAATCTTAAATCTAAAGTTCCTGGTTTTAAGTTATGTTTAAATCTTGCTCTTTCAACATTAATAACATAAATGTCATCAGGAACAAAACCATTAAACGAAAAATTCGAAGCTTCATCCCCAAATACTAATTGACGATATTGGCTGTAAACGTTAGATGAAGGACTTTTACCTTTAGCCCCTGTGTCGTTTGTAAAATCTAAAGAACCAGATCCCTTTCTGTGTCCATAAGCAATAGCATATTGTGTTGCTGATGTTGTGTCTGATGTAACTTTATTAAATACTTCTATATAATGTGCACCCGAACTTGTAGCGGTACCAAATATAGCTTGTGTAGAAGAAGTAAAGGCTACTGTTAAATTATTAGTATTATCTGTCCAAGTAGATGTTGTTAATTTTTGGGTATCATTTACTACGTCTCTATCTTGATATCTTATTAAATTTGCCATTTTTATTTTTTATTACGCTAATGTTATTCCTAATTCTCCTTGAACTGCTGAATTTGCTACTACTTCTTTAGAAATTTCAACTGGAACTGTAATTTTAGCACCTGAATCCATTCCTTCAATTGTTATAGTAGTTAATAATTTAGTATTAGTTCCAAATAATGAAGTACTATTAATAGATGTTAATTGAATGCTGTTACCTATTACTGTTTCACTTACTGCTGTTGATGCATAAGTGTTAGATGTTGATGAATCCGCTTGTCCTCTTCCTAAACCTTGAAAATTTGTTAATAATCTTCTATCGGCAATTGTTGCTCTATATCCTCCTGATTCTTGTGCATTGAAAGATCCATTAAAATTATGTGTTGTTGGATTAAGTACAAAAGAAGAACCAAGTGTTAAAGTAACTTTACTTACGTTACATGTTACTATAGGTAGTTTTGATGTACCTCTTGGTAAAGTTATTAACTTATGAATCATGATATTGTTTTCATCTGGTATTGCTTCAATAAGAGGCATATTTTCAATTGCTTCCCCCGCAAATTGAGAACCATTAGGATGATTTTCATTAAACAAAGTGTAATCTATTTCATCATCCCCTAAGGCAAATTGTGTAATTCTAAAAGAACCATCATTTCTAGAAAGTAATTCACGTCCTCTTTTTGTTAAAATTGCATCTACTGTAATGCTTTTATTGTCTAAGTATCCCATTGTTTTTATTGTTTGTTATAAATATATATACTTTTCAGAAATATTATATTCCTCTTTTTGGTGCTTTACTTTTTATTGTTTTATCTATTAATCCTGCTTTTTCCAAATAAAAATCTAGGTTATCTCTAACTTTTTGGTGTGTGTTTTCTGGTACTATTACAAATCCTTTTTCCCCAATTCCATCAAATAATTCTGATGGTTTGTTTAAATTAATTATTACTGTAGGTTCATCTCTTAAAACTGACAGTTGATGACTTGAAAAAGGATAAAAATAAGCACAATCATAAGTTCTTGTAGCTTCAAAAGTCTGACCATCAAATAATTCATAATGGAATGTTCTTGTTGCAGAAATTGAAGATGTTATAGTTGATTGAAAACCTCTTGTTCCCCTAAGTTCTGTTGCTGTAATAAAACCATTGTTTGGTTCACTGGCTATTCCTGTTGTTATTTCATCTTCTTGAAGAAAAGCATTATAAGTTACACCCGCTCTATTACCTCCATAATTGTTGGCAGAACCTGTGGCATTACTTACTTTAGGATAATTTATTTCTGCTGTGCCTATAGATTCCATTTTGTTGTTAGGAAGAGAATATAAACCCTTCATAAAAGTTACATAGAATCTATTTCTACCAGATGCTATTTCTAAATAAACTATATCATCATAAAATGCTTTTAAACTACCACTTTCTTGTAATATTTTATATTGATTTATTCTTTGTATAGGCATGTTATTTTTTTATTATTATTTATCTAGGATTATTATTTCCTTCTTCCCCAGTATCTGTCGCAGTTGTACCATCATTAAAACCAAGTCCTACAGTTACTGCGCCCGCTGGTGCTGATGCATCAAAAGATTGTGTTACTAAATTTAATTCTAATCCCAAGGTTGCTGTGTCAACATCCCCCGTGTATGTTGATAATTCTGAAGGTAATGAAGTTACAAAGTTTATAGAATTAGTATTAAATAAAGAAGCACTTACTGCACCATTACTGTCTGAATTAATAAACATGCTTCCATATCCAAACATTCCTTTGTAAGGAGTTTCGACAGATCCACTTAAATTGTCAATAAATTCACCTAATTGTGGTCTAGCTCCAAATCCCCCAAATACTCCATCTTCAAAACCATCTGTGTTTGCTGTGTATGAGTATACTTTTTGTAATGATCCTCTATTAAACTTAACAGCATGTCTAGGTTTTAAAGAATTTTTTACTGAAAAGTCTAATAATTTTACATGAACACCTGATCCCTCAAATAAATCTCTGTCTACATGACGTTTAAAAGCTATAGGATCATAATTTTGTCTGTCTACAATTTGAACACTATCATCATTTAAATTTATTATTAATATTTTATCTATAGTAGCATAACTGTGGTTTGCTATTTCTGTGTAAGCTTCATTCTCCTTATCCCCAATTAAAGTGTTTCCTATGTATAATGCTACTACTTTATTTTCTATAACTGGGTTTAAACCATAAGATGTGTCACCTGAGGTAAATTTATTTATTTCTTTACCTGTTAATTTAGATCCATTATAACGGGGATTTTTCCATCCTGCTAGGTCTAAAAGTGAATCATCAAATTCTACGTTAAAACTTTGTGTAACTGCCATATTAATAATCTGTTTCTTTTCCTTTGTCTAAACTACGATAATATATACTAGATAATTTACTTTTCACTGCGTTTCCTAACAATATACTTGATTTTCTTTCTATATATCCCACAGGTTTAGTTGTTGTAAATGGTTGTATAGGTGCTTGTGAAAAATTTTGTATTTCATCTAATATATAATCATCTATATCTATAGTAACATTAGTACCTTGTTCTGTTTTAAAACCATTACTTCCTGTTGTTGATGATAAAATGTTTGTAGTTACAACACTTGAACCATCCAAATTGAATTGACGTTCAGGATCAACTTGGAAGTCAAAAGTTTGATATGATCCTTGTGTCATTGTAACACCATAATCTATTACAGGTAATTCTCTTGCGAATTTATTTCTTTCTAAATAATGTGGTTCAATTAATAAGCCTGTTTTTAAATTGGCTTTCATTGGAACAAATTGTTCTATTAATTTAAATAATGTATGATCTACATATTGAATTAATTTTGTATAATCCCAATAATTATATTTATTTTTTACTCGTTTAAAATATTCGTCTCTTATGTCTTTTAAATCAGAATAATTTGAAGATGTTTGGGCTGAAGGTAAAGGTGAACCTATATAATCATCTAACCTAAAAGCTCCTAATTGATAAACTATGTCTTCATTTAATTCTGTTGTAGGAGAGAAAAATACTCCTAAGTCTTCAAAATCTTGTGGTTGTCTGTCAAGTGCGGATGTTTCTGATTTTTTTACAACTGATAATATATCATCATCTATAACACCTGTGTCTAATCTTACCTTTTCACTTGTCATTGAAGCACCTACTGTGTCGGGAGTAGGTAAATGGTGTGTTTCTACTACTTCTTCATACCTTTCATTCCCGCCTAAACCACTTGATATACTACTATCTAAATAAGTTACATCTATATTAGGGTGAAAACTTGAGATGTCTTGTTTATCATTACTTCCTAAAGGTAATCTTAAAACTACATTATTAAAAGAAGAAGAAATTGAATTACCAGCATACATAAATGGTTCAAGTGCATGTTTTATTAAAGTACTGTCTGACAATAATTCACCATAATGATATCTAATTTCTTGCATTGAACCTGAAAAACGTAAAGTATCTACTGTATTATATGCTGCAGCTGCGTTAGAAGGTACGCCCCCAAAATATGCATGTAAAGCTCCTCCTATAAAATCTCCACTTGATGAAAATGGGTCTCCAAAAGTTAAAGTTCTAGCTTCTTCTGTTTGGGAATGTTGAGCTGTGTATTTAAATGTGTTTTTATTAAAATTAGATTGATAAGCACCAAATTCTATGTTACTATTACTTCCTGAAGTTCCTACTGTTCCTATATGAATGTTCCAAAAATCTCCATTATATATAGGGAAATTAGATGTTGAAGCCACTACTGCGTTATTTATATATAAATCTATTTTACCATATTGGGTTGAATCATTAGATGAAGATATGTCATTTCCTGTGTGGGGTGTTAATATTAAATGAGGGTCTATTCGGTTCTTGCTTCCTGATAAACCAAATAAATGGTAGTTTTCAGTTGATCTAAATGGTTTTATTCTAAATTCTACTGTTTTAGCTGATGATGAAAGAGCATCAGTTAATGATGATGACCAATCTGTTTTAATAAAATATCCAGTGGTTGTTCCTGAATTACCATTTAATGCTAATCCTGATTTTTCATAACTAAATGTTTTAAATGTTGATTTGTCAGATGTAGATCCTCCATATTCTTTTACATTTAATAATGTAGAAGGAATTCCATAACAACTCATTAATGCTCTTAAACCTCTTTCTGTTCCTTTAGTTTTTAAAAGATAAGGTGCATTATGGTATAAACGTTTCCAAATACTTTTTGTAATTTCTTCTTTAGGAACTGAACCATCATTTGAGGAAGTTACCATAGTTTCACTACCTACAGTGTCATAAAAATTACTGTTATTTCCTCCTATTGTAAAGGATCCTACTTGAAAACCACCAACTGTGTTGTTTGCTTGACTTTTTCCTAAAATGTATTCTATTAAGTTGCTGTTTTCAAATTGATCAAATGCTTCTATTCCTAAACTTTTTAATTGAAAATAAACTAAATCTTTTGAAATACCTCTTGTGTGGTGGGTATCATTTATTTCTGTTAGGTGTTTTATGTGAGTCCACACATGATCAAATTGTTGACCTATCATGTCAGTGAATAAAGAAAAACTATCATTGTCTGAATTTTCTTTTATGTGGGTAGGTAATAAATTACTAATTTTATGTACATTTTCTCTATCATATAAAGAAGATGATAATAATTGTCCACCATAATTAGGATAATTTGATCTATCGTCCCCTAACCATGTTTTAGCTTGCGAAGAAGATATTGAATATAAAGTAAAAGGAGAAGTTGAAGTTTGTTTTGGCCAAGTAAATATACTACCTGATGTGTAGTATAAAAACCTTTCATACCCATCAAATCCCTTAATTAAATTTTCCTTTTTCTTATATATGTTATTTTTATCTACTAAAACAACAGAAGAACCTGAAGTTGGACCCGTAATGGTGTTTATTTCACTTACTTGTCCATCATACAATTCTATTAATTTTAACTTATATTCAAAGTTTTTTAAACGTTCTGTAGCGCTACTAAAATGGATAAAATTTTCAAAATGATAGGATCTATCTATTGAAGATGAATGAAGTGATTTTATAAGTGTGTAATCTATTTCTGGTACTTCTTTGTTTTCAAGTTGATTTAAAAGTTGTTCATATGAAGAAGTAGAATTATATTCTAATATATTATTATAATTTTTAAATGCTGAGGGTACACTATTATTTAACCTAGTGTCTATTTTAAAATTAGGACCCCTTAAATTTATTCTATCATCCTCTATAGGACTAAATCCTAAATCGACAGTTATGTTTGTTTTATCTACTATATTTTCAGATACTCTAAAGATATTTGTAGTAGTAATTGATGGGGGTAAAGGTTCATATAATTTAAAAAGAACTTCATATTTTTTTGATCTTTTATTTAAAAGTATATTAGTACAAGTAATTAATTGATCATCCCCAAAATTAAGAACTATATCTTTATAAAAAGTACTACTTACCATTTCACTTATAATACCTCTTACTACTCTTTGTAAGTCAGTATTATTAACTGTTTTAACTATGGCTTTTAATTCTGTTCTAGAAGAAGATATTTCTTTTAAAGTGAATGTTTTTAAAAGAGAATTTATTATCTTTTTTCTTTGAATGTTAAATGATAATCTATATTTTCCTGATGTAAATCCTCTATCTTGAAGGATTTTTATGGGGTCCATATTTAATTCAGAAGTAAGCTCTTCTGTGATGTTTTCTGGAAATTTATAATCTGAAAAATTATCCTCAGAATATAATAGTTCTCCTGAATTACTGTATATGTGTAATTCTATATAGTCTTCTGGTCTACCAAATTTTTTACTTAGTAATCTAGTTGTTACTCCATCAAGTTCTAAACTTTTTTCTGATGATATATTTATATTTTCGTTAGCCATTATTCTCTACGGTCTATATGGTGAAGTTAATGCTTGATTTGAGTTACCTTGACCACTATAATTTTGATCAACATTAGTGTTACTAAAACTTTGGTCACTCTGTGGCGCAGTTTCTGCTATTGTATTTAATAATTGTCTTAAAATTTCTATTTGTGCTAAATCTAAACTTTGACTTTCCATATTATTCTTTAAATTATTAAAAGTTAATACATCTGTTGGTTCAGCAACATTATACTCATTAAAACCCTCTATACTAGTTATGGGGGGTCCCATTCTCATACCAACTTTAAATGAGTCATCTTCAAATAAATACAGATACTCTTCATTTTTCTTAAGAGATCCGTCTGCATTATGGAAATTAGGATTTGCATCTCTCCATGCTTCCCACAATGACCAGTAGGCAATTGGTCTAAATGCACCACTTTGCATTATTCCTATACCTCCCGCTCCAAGAGGTGTAGTTCCCCCCGAGGGTATACACAGTAAACTACCATCAGGGTAAAATGGATGAGATTGTGTTTGGAATTCATCTTGTATTTGTTCTTGTAATGCTTCTATTTTATTTAATAAAATTGTTATTGTTGTGTCTTTAGGATCAACATAATTTTCTATATAGTCTTTAGAATCTTCTACAAGTTTAATGTGTGATTGTTCTCCTCTTTTAGGAATATCATAAAATATTTCTCTATAAATTTGAAAAAATTGTTCAATGTCTTCATCTATAGGTGGTTTTACAAATTCTGAAAAGTTAGTATTTATACTATCTCTTAAAGATTTAGCTGCGTAATGTTCTGTTTCTAATTTAAGGGTATTAAGGATTTCTAATGCCCAAGAATTACATACATATTCTGATTTTACTTCTGCTTTCCAATTACTACAATTATTTTCAATAAAAAACTTACACCCAACACATTGTTTGTCTTTTCCCTTTTTATAATTAGTAGGTAAATTTACAGGTATAGAAACTCCACCTGGATATTGCCTTTTTGCTTTATCTTGCCTTTTTCTTTCAGCTGGTGAAGACATATTTATATTTTTACTATAATCTCTTTGGGCCATTATCTAACTACTTTAAAATGATAATTATCGTCATATATTACTGTTCCATCATTATTTATATGTTTAAATAATACTCTATAGTATCTTTCAGGTTGTAAACCCTTCATATATACTTTAAAATGCATTCCCTCACTATCCGCACTTAATTTTGTAAAATTGTTGTCGAAAGGGATAATTTCTTCTTCTGTGTGTGCATCTCTTACACTATAAAAAGATGATGTTGTAAAATATCCTGGATTTAAATAATTTGAAGAAGAAGCAAATTGTCTAATTGGGTATTTTTCTCTTACATGAATTCTAAATTTAGCTTCATCATTTTGGTTATATTCTTCTTTATTTCTATATAACGAAACATTTAATTCTCCACTATTAAAACCAGCACTAAGGGGGCTATAAACAGCATCATCCCATTTAAAACATAATTTTGGTGGGTAAATTGTGTGTGTATCTACAGAAAAATATTTCATTTCGCCAAAACTACTAGATGTATTAGTTTCAACAGAATCTGGTTGTTTAATTAAAAACCCATGGTTAGAAATTCCAGTAGGGTAAGTACTGTTGGCAAATAAACTTGCTGAATGTTTTTGTACTATTGTAGTTACATCTATGTTTGTGTCTAAATTGTCTCCACGTAAAAACTGTTGAGAACCTTGGAATAAACTGCCAGTATACCACACACCACCACCCTCGGTGATTCCAACAGCATTTATTGAACCTGTACCACCTCCTGTTCCAAAACTAGAAGTTGTCCATTGGGTTTTATCAATATCATTGTCTCTATAAATCCAAGAACACCCATTAGAACTTATGGGCAAGTTTGTAAATCTACCTGTTCCTTCATCCCATGACTGTGAAACAGCAAATGCTTCTAAATTTAAAGTACTTACTAAATTTTTATGTTCTGAGGATAATAGTTGTAGTGATACTTTTGATGTACCATCATTGAAGGTAGAAGAGCCTATTTTATTAATAGTATCCTTTATTTCTTCATTTTTAAACTTAATTAAAACTCTTGAAGGATAATACCTTTGATCTGAACTTCCTTTTTCTTTTACAATTTCAAGAATTTCATCACCCCCTGTGTTCATTTGGGTTCTATCAGGGTGACTGTATATTGTTGAGTCTTTTTCTGGAAATAAAAAATAATATGCCATTTTAATATGTTGTTACACGTCCCTTAATGTCAGTATTAGGGTACTTTAATTCGAAAATACTTGGATCTAGCGAAGGATAAATTACTCCTTTCCTTGTAGCTGATTCAAAATCATACTTATATTGTGAATAACCTGTGGATATTCCACTTTTATTAGTTATTTTTACGTCTTCTACTGTTTGTACTCCTAAAGTTCCTCCTATTAAGTTTTTTATTTCGGACATTATAATAGGTTGATTAACTTGCCATTTATCTACAGCAAAATAGTCTTGTAATTCTGTTATACAATTAAGTATTACTTCCTGATTATTATATGTTTTAAAAGCTGTAATTTCAAATTCTAATGCAAAATTAATTACAAACGCATCTTTAATGTTGACAGCATCTGTTAACATTCTAAATTGTTCTAAGTAAGTAGATAAGTTTGTTTTAGTAGCTGTGTTTAAGGTTGTTAATTTTTTACTATTATCATAACCTAAAGTATATAAATTTAATGCTAAAGGATTAGGTATACGATTAGGTTCAGTTGTTAATGGAGATATTTGATCATCTTGTGTTATGTAAGCTTTAGCTATTCTACCAAATTTAGCAGGTAATGATAAAGTTCTAATTAAATAATCTTCTTTTGTAACTGTTCTTTGTTGTGATGAAAAATTAGCCATAGTATTCATCCTAATTTCTTCTACTGTGTCTCCTCCTCCTCCACCTACAGCTGCTTCCACATTAGTTGATGACACTGAGGCTTTTACAAAGTTAAGTAATCCTGAACTTAAATTAGGATTATTTAATATTGTTAATTGATCCTTTTCTGTTATAGTATTTGAAGCTACATTAGACTGTAATCCTCCACCCTTAACATATGTTACTGTTAATGTTGTGTTTGAAGGTACTTGACCATATGCTTTAGTAAATAAGAAATTTGATGGATCATAAGCTTCATTTAATTTACTTCTTCCGTCTTTTATTCCTAATCCTATATTATCTGGGTTAGGTATTATATCTTCATCTGCTTTGTCACTTATACCTGCTCCAAATTGTAATTCTAAAGTATTGTCTGTTTTAAATCTTGAAATAAATCTTCTTGGTACTTTTTTTACTTTTAAAAGATAAGGTGTTTGACCATTAAAACCTATTAAATCTGGATCATTTGCTCCTGTGTTTTCTAATTCTTCAAAAATTGTATCTTGTGCTAAATAAGGCACTTCATTGTATAAATTTCCGTCAGAATCTTCTACTTTTTCTATAGAAATAATATCTTGATTAAATAAAGTTAAAGTTAAAAATTGTTCAGGACTACCTATTTCAAATTTTTGTGTTGCAGTTTCACCTGAAATTACATTAACTTTTTTAGTTAATAAAAAATATTCTGGATTTTGATTACTATCATATTGATAAATGTTAATTGTAGTAGGTGAAAATGAACTTGAAAAATTAAAGTTTACATCTTCTGATGTGTAAAATACAGGCCCATCTAATGATTTAAATGTTGAATTTTCATTTATTATTAAAGCATAACTAAAATCAGGTATATAATTATCATTAACCTTTTTTGATGGTACTAATTGAAATACATCTAAATCTGTTGTTGCCACTGACGTTACTTTAGGTTTGTACCCCATAGCATAAGCCATATTGTATAGATTTTCTTCTTCTTGAGCTAATGATAGAAAAGATTCTCTTAACTGGGTGTCAGTGTAGAAAGATAAAACATCACCCACATAGGATACCATTTCCATAAACATCATACCTGGAGATCCTTCACTAAAATCATTGTAAGTGTTAGGATAATATGTTTGGGCAAATTCTACTAATTGATCCTTAAAAGATTGAAAATCCTTATTTAGATATTTTACATCCTTACCTTGTGTTTTATTTGATATTTTATTATAAGCCATTGTACATTATTTATCCGTTCATTCCTGGTGATGATTGATTTGTTTGATTTATATTAACTTGAATTGAATCTAAAGTATTATCTAATAAAAAACCATATATTAATTTAATTAATATTATGTGTCTGTCTAAATCTGTGTTTACTTCTACTTTTTCTACTACTATTTCAGGTACATAAATTTGTAATTGATCATATATTAAATCTTCTATTTGAGCAGAATCTACATTATTTTCAAATAATATAGCTTTAAGACCACATCCTAAATTAGGTTGATTAATTCTTTCTCCTCTTTCAGTTAATAATACATTTATTATATTTGATTTTACTTGTTCTTTTATAGTAAGAGATTGTTGAAAATTCCCTCCGTTCATTAAAGGAAAAACAACCCCTATCGCAGCATTTTTATTGAGATCTAATGGATTTATTTGTATAGAAGAGTTGTTAATAGGCATTTATTATAATCCTTTTTTCTTATTAATTGCTTTCATTAAACCACTATAATCTCTTGTTATTGCTTTTGCTACAGGATCAGGCATTCCTGCTGTGTCCATAGGTAATGGGGCTCCAGTGGCAAATGGTTGAGCCATATTTACAGGTGCTTGGGCTGTTTGTGTGTTTGTGCTTCCTGCTGCTGTTTCGTTTAATAGATCATTTAATGTACTATTACCTGACACAAAATTTTGCTTTTTATGTTGTTTTATAGGCCCATTACCCATAATTTTTTCTCTTAAAGAAGTTTTTACATCTTCAGACACTAGGTCATTAGAAGTTTCAACTGTTCTTTCAGTGTGTTCTGTTATTGTCGGTTTTAATTCATCACGTAAGTCTTCCCTAAGTGATTTAATTTCTCTACGTAACGAATAATCAATTTCTTCTCTAACTATTTTTCTAATTAGATTTTCAAAAGTTTTTGCTTTCATAATATTAATTGTTGTTTGTTATAAATATAATTATTTTAAACTCTATAACGCTTATATCCAATCATTCTAAAATTAGCGTTATATAATTTTTCTATCATTTCAGGTCCCTGAGCATTTACTATGTTAGATATGGTTTGATTAAAAGATCCTTCACTTAAATCTATAATTATTTTAACTACATCTTCTACTATATAATCTATATTTCCATCCCATTCTGGTGTATTATCTTCAGGAATTTCATCTACATTTATTGCTCTTAATAAATTCCAATCATTTAAAGATATTTCGGGATAATGATTTAAATTGTTTTTAATGGCTGCGTAATATTTTATTAGATACTTCCCTGTTGTTTCATCTGGTGGGGGACCTGTTACTATCATTGCTTGATCTGCGATTTGATAGTTTTGAGAAGACAACCATTGATCGGGTGTGGGAGGTATGACTTTTGATATTTCATTTGAAACTTCATACCAATCATCTATATTTGTTGAGGGAAATTGATCAACATTATTCGTTATAGCTTCATATATTTTTATACGATAGTAATCTTTTAATGGATTAACAGGAGGTACTTCATCACCCGGGATACAATCTGCTAACCATTCTATGTAAGCTACTTCTAATACTGCTTCTAATTCTTGTACTTTAGCTACTAATTCATTTAATTTACCTATGTAAGGATTTATTATTTTAGTTTGTTCAGTTAATCTTTCTACTTGCACTCTTAATGATTGAGGAATGCCACTTACATTTCCATTCATAACACATACTGTAGATGCTGCTTTGGTGAGTTTTCTCTCTAGTAAAAACATTACTGCTGCAGGAGGTGCAGCTGGACCTGGGGGAAGAAGATTAATAGCTATTTTAGCTGCACTTATGACTCCTGCTAATAGGTCTAAAGGTTCTGTTAATTTACTTAATACTTCTTCTACTTGGCTTGTTTTTCCCTTTAAAGTATCTATTGTTTTAATAGCTTCGTCTATTTTTGCTTTGAGACCTTCTATTGTTTTATATACAATTTGTAAAGAAGCTTTAAGTCTATTGTAAAAATCTGTTACTTCTAGTTCAAATTCACAACTATAACCCATTAAATATTCTACTATTTCTTTTGGTTCTGGAATTTTTTCATACACTTGACTTTCTACTTGATCATATACTCCTTCTACTTGTGACCTAATATGAGCTTCTAATCTTACCATCTCTGATCTAATAAAACCCATTATTCCCCCCACAGGTAAATCTAAAGAAAAACATCCTTTAGGCATTTTTGGTGGTTTAATAGGGGGTAAAGAAGGTGGTGTGATTTCAATAGTAAAATCTAAATCAATTGGAATAGGATGTCCTGGTTCGTGTGCCATTTTATATTAATTTTACTTTTTTACTTTTAATGTCATTTAATCTTTCTTCACTTTTTAAATAGCTAATTTTTTGGATAAAACTACTTATGTCATTAGGGCCTGGTGCGGACACCCCTGTTAAAGGAACTGTTACTTTATATTCTGCTGCTAAAAATAAAACTAAATCTTGAATTAAATTTAACATGTCTTGTAAGTAAGCGTCTGTTTTATTTCCCAATAAAGCTGGTTCTGTGGGAACTTTACCTAGCTTTAAACCTAAATATATTTCGTCTTTAGAATTAACTACAAACAATCCTTTATTGTCAATGTTTACAGATCCTTGAGTATTTAACCCTATAGATTTATCTGCAAATAATAATATAGAATCATTTTTAGCATTAAATAATACTCTGTCTGAGTTTATTACTATTTGTTTACCTTGATAAACGTTTGGTTGTGCTGGTATATAATTCATTAGACGTATGATTGAATAGCAGTTCCTATTCCATTTTGATGAGTCCCCCTTACAGTTCCCCCATATGCATCATGGATAGAAGATTTATTTGATGCTAGTGTTGTTTTATTTGGATTAGCTCCTGACCCGCGGCGATAAGAAACATGTATCCAAGAACCACTACCACCTGAAGATGATTCTTGTTCTGGAAATTCCCATATTAATTGACCCCAAGCAGGAATGTTTGATACTATCCAATTAAATATTACTGATGTTTTAGTAGATGGTACTTGAAAGTCTATAGCTTTGCCATATGAATGTTCAGTAGTTGTTGAACCACTAATAGCTATATTTAATTTTTCACACCTAAAACCAGACGATATTCTCATAGTAGGATATTGATCAAAGATTTTATCTCCTACATTTTCCATTAATGCTTTTAAATTATCTATTACTAATTGACTTTCTATTAACCCATCAGCACCTGGTATATTATTAATATTATCTCTTCTTGCCGTATTTGAAGCTATAAGATGTTTTAATTGAAAATATTTTCCTATAAATTCGTCAACATCTACATCCCGCGGAGAATATTCTATAGTAGGATTATCTTCTGATGAATATGTAACTGTTTCTGTTGTTTCTTCGGATTCATATGTAAAATGTTCTGTAATAAAATTATCTGCTTCTACTGCTCCTGAACCTACCATTTCATCGAAAAAACTTAACCCATCATCAGTAGCGTCTTGTATAGATGATGTTACAGTTATAGTGGGAGTTGGGGGTGGAGGGGGTGGTGGTGGTGATGTTGGTGTGAGTGAGAACGGTGTTGATGTTACAGCTGTTTCAGATGTATCAAATATTCCAGCTGTTAATTTGTACGTTGTTGCTGTTAATGGGTTATCTATTGTGTCTTCTTCTTTAATTATATAAGCTTCTTGTTTTACAGTGTCGGGACTTGCTGTACTTGCTCCTGCTACTTTAAGATTTTCTAATCTTTGATTTGAACAAAGATAAATGGAAGAATGATCTCCATTAATGTCTTCTAATAAAGGAACTAATGCATTGTCTGACACTACTTCTGTTTGTCCATTTCTTATTATTGTAATAGGGTCTCCTATTTGGGCTTCAGTTTCATTAGGGGTTGATTTTCCTCCTACACTGTTAAATGACCAAGGATTAGGATAGGGTGTTTCTGTTTCTTCATTGTATGGTGTTGTTGCACCAAATCTTATTGAATTTCCAAATCTACCTTCTATTATATAATCACCTTCATAGGGTAATAATCTTTTTACCCCTCTATCTTCAAAAAAATCTCCTAAATTAATAATAGCTCCTGAAGATTCACTTGCTTTATTAGGTGTCCCACTTTGGGCTCTGTCTTTTTTTTCTGTCTGAGTTGTCTCTTCAGTTGTAAATTTAGCAGGTTGTGAATTTTGTGATGATTGGTTGTGTACTCTTATAGGTGGGAAATAATAATTTCTATAATTAAACTGTTTGTCTCCTCCTGAAGGTTCATTTGACATAGTATTAATTAAAAATACTAATTCTCCTATTAAGGGATAAAATTGTTGGTTAGGAGTTATAGGTCTAGCTGAATTATTAGTATTTAATTTTAGTTCACCTTCAAGTGAATTAAAAGAATCATAAGGATCTTCATAAAAAATAGTACCTAAAGATTGAAATCCAGCAAAATATTCATGTGAATCATCTAATATAACAGATATAACTCTTTTAAGAGCCATCATACCCTTTCCACTATTTGATAATCCTAAACCTCCTGATCCTACTACTCCTTCTGTTGCCTGTGCCATTTTTTTATCCTTTTGGTTGTTCTATTTGTTTAGGTTCAGATTCAACAGTTTTAGCTATTTCTTCAGTTAATTCTTGAAGTTGAGCCATTTCGTCTTCTGTTAATAACCCACCATCTCCTCCTGAAACAGATGCTGTTGATAAACGTTGTACAATAGCAGCCATCTTAATTAGTTGATCATCATTTTTAACACTTATTTCCATATATTCTTTAATTAATGGCACTACAACTGTAGCATCCCCCAAAGATTGTACTAAAGGACGTAATTCAGCAATTAAAGAAGCAAGTTGTTTAGCTTTTTTCTTTTGGTTACCATGAATTTCTTTCAATAAATCTGAGAAAGAAGTATCATCAAATATTAATTGGTTTAATGGATCCATATTATTTTATTATAAATATGGCTTTTTTAAACTCTTACATATCCTGTTTTATCAAACTCCCTATATAATTCCTTATATAGTTTTTTTAATTTTTTAGTTACTTTAGTAATAACAGGAGTATCTACATCAGTAATTTCTCTAATGTAAATGTAAAGAGCTTTTTTATTAAATATTTCTAAATTTTCTCTACGTTTAAATAAAGTATTAATAGCATCACATACTTTTCTATCTTTATCTTTTTTAAACATTGTAAACATATGTTTGTCAATGTATTCTGTAAGGTAATCTATAAATTCTTTTATTTCTTCTTTACGTCCATCTCTACCTAATTGATGTAAAACCCCATCATCCTCATCTGCTTTTAAAATGTCTACTTTTGCTTTTTTCTTTTTATAATTGTTATTATTATATAAAATAAGGTAATTTTTACCTACAATTGAAAAATAACTAAATGCTTTTGTACCCCTTTCAGGTTTAAAATAATCTAATTTTTCTAGTAAAAAACAAATAACTTCATGTTTTAAATCTTCCAAATCATCTACTTCTGTATAGTAGAATTTAAATGTGTGAATTAAATTTTCTGCTAACTTATAAAAGGGATAATGTATTCTTGTTTTAAATATATAATCTCTTTTGTCTTGATTTGAAGTAGATAAATATTCTTTTATAGCTGCGTCAGTATCTGGTGTAAAATATTGTTTTTTTGTTCTTTTTCTTCCTCGTTTTTTAGGACCCGATTGGGAAATTTCAGTGATTACTGGTTCTAGGGGAGGAGTAGGGGCGTACTTAAGTTTGTTTGACATGTGGTTTTTACTAATTTTTATTTAAGAGTAAACTCGTTTAAAGCATCTTGTATTTTTTGTACTTCTTTAAAAAAGAAACCAATTTGATCATCAGCGTAAAACATACCTTTATCATCAATTTCTTTTAATCTTTTATCACATGCAGTGATAGCTTCACTTTGTTTAGATATAAAATCTTCTAAACGCTCATTTTTTACAATTAAATTTCTAACTATAAAAGCAGAAGCCGTTATTATTATTGTTAATATTATACTAAGTATTATCATAATTAATCTTTAAAAAATGAATCTATAACATCTAATGTTGCTGATGCTAATTTTGGATTATTTTGTGTGTTTACTTTTTTAGCCGTTCTAAGTGTTTTATCACCCTTAGTAGCATTTGCTGGTTTAGAAGATGGATTAGCTTGATTATTCCACAATTCAAATTCAATTTGAGCAGCCATATGATCTGCTTGATGCATTAATAACGG
>Ga0209336_10000545_pt1 | contig 19187 bp, 14 predicted proteins | sample LinPmetageLP32_FD_184042 | JGI IMG/M metagenome (GOLD analysis project Ga0209336, IMG submission 184042) | Marine viral communities from the Pacific Ocean - LP-32 (SPAdes) (version 2) | ecosystem: Environmental > Aquatic > Marine > Oceanic | place: Pacific Ocean | collected 2009-08-23 | reverse complement strand
TTTTAGAAAAATTAGATTATTTTAAACCAGAAAAAGGTACTAAAGCATTTAGTTATTTTTCAATTGTAGGTAAAAATTATCTTATACTTTATAATAATAGTAATTATCAAAAGAAAAAACAAAAAGTAGATGTATTAGCAGCTGATGAAGATGAAGGAGTTTTAAATCAATTAGGAAGAGATAGTCGTAAACAAGAAATAAAAGACTTTATAGATTATTTTACTGCATACACCGATAAACATATGTTTACTATATTTAAAAAAGAAAAGGATAGAAAGGTAGCAGATGCTATTAATATTCTTTTTAAACGTAGAGAAAATTTAGAAATATTTAATAAAAAAGCACTTTATATTTACATTAGAGAAATGACTGAAGTAGATACTCCCGTAATTACTAAGGTAACAAAAATTCTAAAAAAACAATATAAAAGATTATACATGGAATATATCGAAAAAGGATATGTAAAAGTTTAATTTTTTTCATATTTATAACAAAAAATATGGATTCATTAAATCAAGTATTATTTGATGATAAATCTTTTAGTGATTTATTAAAAGAAATTCACGGTAATCAAAAGAAAAAAGCAACCCAATTAGCATCTTTAATAGCTGAATTGCGTCCCTTAGTCCAATCTTTAGGAGATGCTACTGTAGTTGTTCCTTTAATTAAGGAATATATGGAAATTAGTGTTAAAAATGATGATCAATTAATTAAGATGGCTGCTATTGTACAACGTTTATCTACAAGTACATCTAATACAGGAGATGGTGGTTTATTAACTACTGAAGAAATGGATCAATTAATGGATGTAGCTGAAGAAATAGCAAAAACAGTTGAAAAACCTAAACAATTAGACAAACCAAAAGAATAAAATGGGGTACGATATAAGTACAGGAAGAGTAAATAGTGGTAAAGGAAGATCTACAACTTCTATTTTAACTTCTGTTAGAGTAACAGATATTATATTAGATGAAAATCATCCTAGATGGAAAGAATTAGGAGGATGGGATTCTTTAGGAACTATATTTTATACAGGTGTTACTGAAACTACTAGTACTAAAAGACCTGATTATAATAATGCAGCTAAACCTTTATATTCTAATAGTAAACAATATCCCTTAAAAAATGAAATAGTAATTATACTAAAAGGAGTAAATAGAGATATATATGGTTTAGGTGAAGGCAAAGATACTTATTATTTATCTAATATTAATATATGGTCCCATCAACACCATAATGCACTACCTACTAAAGCTTCTTTAAAAAATAAATCTACAACTCAAGATTACCAATCAACAGAAAATGGTATTGTAAGACAAGCTAAAGATAATAATTCAGAAATTGATTTAGGAAATTATTTTAAAGAACAACTAAACATAAAACCTTTATTACCTTATGAAGGTGATTATATTATAGAAGGTAGATATGGTAATTCTATAAGATTTGGATCCACTGTATCAGGTAGTGTTATACCTAAAAATAATAAAAATGATTGGTCCCAAGGAAATGAAGAAATGGGTACTCCCATTACTATTATTAGAAATGGTCAATCAAAAGAATTAGATAAAAAAGGATGGGTACCTACAATTGAAGATATAAATAGAGATGATTCTTCTATTTACATGACATCAAACCAAAAAATATCTTCTCTAGCAGTAGCTTCAATAAATTTCCAATCATATGAAACAGAAATAAAACTACCTATTGATCCTTTAACACAACTAACAGACCCCCCATTACCAGAAGTTAAACAACCAGAACCTGCTATTCAATCTACAAACCAAGAAATTGAAGAAGAATCAACACAACAAGATAATGATGACACTCCAATTACACCATTAGTTGAAGAACCTACAACAGAAGAACCAATAGTAGAAACAGATTCACTTTCTTTCTTTGATGAAATGGTAGAATCAGGAGAAGCCTCAGAAACTGATTTTGTTGAATATTCATTAATTCATGAAAACACAGCAGTAGGTGGTACAGAATTAGATCCTGAAGTAGAAAAGCTTGATTCAGATAATGCTGTTATTAATAATGAAGGAATAGAAAAATATGAAGAAGAACAACAAGAAATTAAAACAGGAAAAAAATCAAAAAAATATCCTTATATACTTACTAATAAAAATGGTGAAAATTTAACAATAAATGAACCTCAGCTATGGAGTCAACTTAGTAAAAATTTAGGCCCTACAAGTAATAGAATAACAAAATTATTTATTCATACAACAGCAGGCAGTATAAATGATAATGCTATAGATGTTATGAATTATTTCTTTCATGGTAGAAAATGGGGAAGAGGTGGATATCATTTTTTAATAGAAAAAAGTGGAAAAGTAAACCAAATATATAAAGATAATACAATTACTAATGGGGTTAAAGGTGAAAATTCTAAATCAATACATTTTTCATGGATTGGAGGATATGATTTTAAACAAGATGGAAATCAAATGTCTAAAGGACAAGCCATAACTTTAGTAGATATGATTAAATTTTATGTAAAAAGATACCCAAATATAAAAGTAATAGGTCATAATCAAGTTGCTCAAAAAGCCTGCCCTTGGTTTTATGTACCTAAATTAATGTTTGAATTAGGTTTGGGAGATAATGCAGGCGTAACAGATCCTTTATGGCAACTTAACATGATAGCTTTACCTGAATATCAAAAAGTAGGACAACAAATAGCAATGGGAGAATACCCATTTTTAAATTTAAAATAATATGTTTGTACCAGATAGACCAGATATATACCAAGGAAAACAAGTAATAATTAATTCAGATAGATTATTATTTAATGCTAAAACAGATAGTATTTTATTATTTTCAGATAAAGTTATAGGTTTTAGTACAAATGGTAGTTTTCATTTTGATACTAGTAATTTAGATGGAAATAAGTTTGTAGTAAATGCTCCTAATATTTATTTAGGGTTAGATTTAGATAAATACCCAACAGAACCAGCATTATTAGGAGATAAAACAGAAGACTATCTTAATGATTTATTAGATATGATAAATGATTTAATAAATGTATTAGTGGGACAATATACATTAGTAGCTCCTGTAATAGGTCCTTGTGCTCCCTTTCCAGGAAATGAAGGAAGTTTTGGAACTGTAAGAACTCAAATATTAGATTTAAGAAAAGAAATAAAAGAAATAAAAAGTAAAAGAATTAAATTAGTATAATATGTCAGTAGCGGGTCCAATAAGAAATTTATTACAACAACAAGATAAAGCACTTTATCAAGTTAAACAAAAAATTAAAGAACAAGGAGCAAAACAAGTAAGTAAAGTTAAAGAAAAATTACCAACGCCTAGTGAAATTAAAGAAAAATTTAAATCAGAAGCAAGTGCAGCTTTATGCAATGCAAATGGTTTAAAAAAATCTAAAAAAGCTTACGATAAACTAAAAAAACTATTAAATCAATTAAAAAAAATAATCGATGGTGCTGATAAAGCTTTAAAAAAAATTAAAGCAATGTGTGATAAAATAATGTCAGCAATTAATAAAATATTAGGAATTTTAGGAAAATTAGCTGTATTAATAGGAACATTAAATACTGTTGTATCAGTAGCAAAAGTAATATTAGTGGGTATAGGATCAGTAGTAATTCCTCCAACCGCAGGAGTTTTAATAGCTCCAGGAACAGCAATATTTTTAAAAGATAAATTAGACGCAGCAAAAGGCCTTATAGAAACCATAAAATCTACAGTTAAATCTTTTCCTAAATTATTAGAAAAATACACATCACAAGCATTAAAATATATAGGATATGTAGCTGCTGCTATAGCAGCACTAGCAGCTATAAAAAATATTTTAAATTTCATTATAGGTTTATTAGAAACTTTATTCTTAGGTCAATTATCACAATGTGGAGCTTTTCAAGCAAATAATGATCTTACAGATAATGAAGGAAATATAAATGAGGGAAGTATTTCTCCAATTAGTCCTGAAGAATTTTTAAATGATATTGGGTATACTCAAGAAGTTATAGAAAGTGGAAGAGATCCTTTTGATTTTTCAGATGATTTATCAAATTATTATGAAGAACAATTAAATCTTTTAACAGTTCAAGGAAATTTAGAATTAATTGAAAAAATATATGACGCTAATTTCCAAATGTTAGGATATAGACGTTATAGAGCTTAAAAAAATTATATTTATTAACAAACACAATTAAAAATGAAAGCAAAAACTTTTGAAAATCTAATTAGAAAAGTAGTTAGAGAAGAAATCGATTATGCGTTACGCAGAGAAATTAAATCACTTAAAGAAGACTTACGTGATGAATTAAAACCAACAATAGTAGAACATACTGAAAGATTAGTTGAAGTACCAAAAGTACCACAGTCATCTTTAAAAGAAAAAATTATGGGTAAAACACCTGTAAAACAACAACAACTACAACCACAACAAAACTTTTCAACTAATAGTACATTGAATGATTTACTAAATGAAACAGCAATGGGAGATACAAATACCCAAACAGCTCAATCACCTGTAAATTTATCCCAACCATTTGCAACTGGAGCCCCATTACCAATGGACACAGCAGGTATGCCTAAATCGGTAGCAAGTGCATTAACAAAAGATTATAGTGGTTTAATGAAAGCAATAGCTAAGAAAAAAGGAAAATAATAAATGCCTACGATTGATAATTATACACGAATTAATCCGCTAGATTTAAATAAAAATGTAGCTATAGGTGTAGCCTTTCCTTTTAATGCTAATGGAGTTTTTAATCAAACATTTACACAAAAAGAACAAGTAAAAAGTAATCTAATAAACGTATTATTAACAGAACCAGGTGAAAGAGTAAATATACCTGCTTTTGGAGTTGGTTTAAAAAATTTATTATTCGAAACAGAAATAGATACCAATAGCCTAGAAGCACGAATAGATAATCAAGTAAAACTCTATATCCCAGAAATAACATTAATTTCAGCTAATAGTAGTTTTTCACCTGATGAACATATATTATATATAAAAATAGTATATAAATATAATCCTTCAAGTGAATTAGATGCTATACAACTAAATTTTAACGCATAAAACAATGGCATCATACTCAAAAACTTCAAATAAAACACAAGATAAAGATGTTAAATATTTAAATAAAGACTTTAATTCTTTTAAATCTCAATTAGTAGATTTTACTCAAGTTTATTATCCAAATACTTATAATGACTTTAGTGAAGGATCTCCAGGTATGATGTTTTTAGAAATGGCAGCATATGTAGGAGATGTTTTATCTTTTTACACAGATACTCAATTACAAGAATCATTTTTATTATTAGCTCAAGAAAAAGAAAACCTATATAATTTAGCTTATGCTTTAGGATATACTCCTAAAGTTACAACAGCAGCTTCTACTAATTTAGAAATTTACCAATTATTACCTTCAAAATTAAACCTATCATCAGTATATGAACCAGATTATGATTATACTTTAACTATAAATGAAAACTCAATATTTTCTTCAACAGAAGGAATAGAATTTTATACAGAAAATCAAGTTAATTTTGGTTTTTCATCCTCTTTTGACCCAACAGATATAAGTGTATATCAGTATGATTCATCAAATAATCCTGAATATTATTTATTAAAAAAACAAACTTTAGGAGTATCTGCAAAACTAAAAACACAAACATTTAGTATAGGAGCAGCACAACAATTTAAAACATTAACATTATTTGATACAGATATTATTTCTATAGAATCTGTAGTAGATACAGAAGGTAATATTTATTCAGAAGTTCCTTATTTAGCACAAGATACTATTTTTGAAGAAGTAAAAAATACGGGGGCAAATGATCCTGAATTACATGCTTTTAATCAACAAACACCTTATCTTTTAAAATTAAAAAGAGTACCAAGAAGATTTGTATCTCGTTTTAAAACAGATAATACATTAGAACTTCAATTTGGAGCAGGAAATTCAGATAAATCAGATGAACAAATAATTCCTAATCCAGATAATATTGGTTTAGGAATCAAAGATGGAAGAAGCAAATTAGATGTAGCTTATGATCCTTCTAATTTTTTACATACAAAAGCTTATGGTCAAGCTCCTTCAAACACAACATTAACTGTAACTTATTTAGTAGGAGGTGGATTAGAATCAAATGTAAGTTCAAATACTATAACTAAAATAGAAACTTTAAAAACAGATAATAAACCTAGTTTAAATCAATCTTTATTAACTTTTATAAAAAGTTCAGTAGCAGTTACTAACCCTCAAAAAGCAATAGGAGGTAGTGCAGGAGATTCAGTAGAAGAAGTTAGAATGAATGCAATGGCAGCATTCTCAGCTCAAAAAAGAACAGTTACAAAAGAAGATTATTTAATTAGAACATTATCTATGCCTGCTCGTTTAGGTAGAGTTGCAAAAGCATACATAACACAAGATGATCAAATATCTCCTTTAACAACAGAAGTAAATCGTATTCCTAACCCATTAGCTTTAAATTTATATACTTTAGGATATGATAAAAATAAAAAATTATCAACATTAAACACAGCTACAAAAACAAATTTATCTACTTATTTAGAACAATATAGAATGTTAACGGATGCTGTAAATATTAAAGATGCATTTGTTATTAATTTTGGTTTAACTTTTGAAATAGTAACTTTTAAAAATTATAATAATGAAGAAGTAATACTTAATTGTATATCAGAATTAAAAGAATTTTTTAATACAGATAAATGGCAAGTAAATCAACCTATTATTATTTCAGAAGTATATAATTTAATTGGTAATGTTTCGGGAGTTCAATCAGTAGAAAATATATCTTTTAGTAATATTAATGGAGTAGATGTGGGATATTCACAATACAAGTACGACTTTATTCAAGCAACTAAAGGAGGAGTAATTTATCCTTCATTAGATCCAAGTATATTTGAATTAAAATTCCCAAATTCAGACATTAAAGGAAGAGTAACAACTTATGGTTATAATTCATCAGGTATAACTACTGGTAATACATCAGCAGGTCAACCAAGTAACATAATTTAAAAATAAAAAATGGCATATTATTTTATATTTCCAGAAAAGGACACTACAATATACAGTCACCCAGATAGAATTAAAATGAATGCGGGGAGTGATGAAATTCTTGAAATTGTAAAAGAAAAAGGAAGCTCAGATCAAAGATATTATCCTTCAAGAATTTTAATTAAATTTAAAAATAAAGAAATTAAAACAACAATTTCGGATAAAATAGGATCTACTGTTTTTAATAATGGAACAACACAAGTAGCATTACAACTACTTTCTTCAGAACATAAAAATTTAACTAGTACATTAAATTTAGAAGCATTTGCAGTATCTGAATCATGGGATGAAGGAACAGGAAGATTTTCAAATTTACCTACAAGTTCAAATGGAACAAGTTGGGTTTTTAGAGATAATAGTACAACAGCTACTCAATGGGCTACATCAAGTTTTGCAGTAGCTACTACGGGTTCAATAAATGCTACAGGAGTAACAAAAGGGGGAGGGGTATGGTATACAGGTAGTTTGTTTCAAGGTTCTCAACAATTTTTATTAGGAGACACTTTAGATACAGACATAAATGTAACTACAATAGTTCAAAAACACTCAGCAAGTTTATTTGCTAATAGTACTTACCCAACAGGTATAGCTAATGAAGGATTTTTAATTAAACAACCAGATTCAATTGAAGAAGATATATCAAGTAGTTTTGGTGAAATGCAATATTTTTCAGTTGATACACATACTATTTATCCACCAAGATTAACATTTAAATGGGATGATAGTTCTTATAGTATAGGAAGTGCTACTGCTAAAAATAGTGGAGAATTAAATGTTTCACTTTATAGAAACAAAGAGGAATATAATCAAAATGATGAGGCCTTTTTTAGAATTCATGTAAGAGATAAATATCCTACAAGACAATTTGCTTCTTCTTCAAATTATTTAGATGCAGGATATTTTACTACATCATCTTTTTATAGTGTAAGAGATGCACATACAGAACAAGAAATTATACCTTTTGATGATAATTTTACAAAATTAAGTGCAGATAGTGAGGGTATGTATTTTAAGTTACATATGAGGGGATTACAACCTGAAAGATTTTATAGAGTATTATTTAAACATACAAATAGTGAAGGAATAACAATATATGATAATAATTATCATTTTAAAGTAGTCAGATAATGGCAAAAGAAAATATAAAAATATCTAAAAAACTATATAGTAGGTTTGATGTAAGTAATGTTTTAGACTTATCTTTTAATGAACTATTAAAAATAGATAATAGAATAACTGATGTTAAAATTAAAAACCTATTTGAAGAATATAATAAACTTTTTTATGATATACCTAAAACAGGAAATCAATCTCATTCAACATTATTTGCCCAAAGTAGAGACTACATTAATGATTTTTATGATCCTAAAGATGATCAAATAGAAGCATTATTAGACAGAATAGAAATACTAGAAGAAGAAGTACTAAGATTACAAGACACATCAGTATCCGTAGAATCAGAACATCCAATTTATAATAATGGCTCTTTTTTAAGAATAGAGGGTAAAAATACAAGATATTTTATGTACAAAGGATTAGCTCATTATTTAACTACTGTAACAAAAAGAATATTATATCAAAAATACCAACCAGGTAGAGATGAAGATGAGTTTATAATTACTTTATCTTCATTTGACGAATTACCTACCAGAGGTCCTTCTTTAAGAGATGGTATAGATTTAAATAATTTAGAATAATGGCAGAAAATATAGAAAAAATAGAAGATTTTGATTTTAAGCCAGGTCAAGTTGCATCTAGAGAATTAACAAGAAAATTTGGTAATATTAATGATTATGCTGAATTGCATGTGTTATCTTTATCTGATCAATTATTACAATCAAACTTAAATTTTACTTCTTTTAATTCCCCTCCTGAAGGGATAGACAGTGAAGGATTAATAAGTGAAATAAGTATGGATCCTACTGTTGAATTAAATAAATTAGGATATATATCAGGAAAGTATAAGATTAAGCTAAATTTACTTAGAAGAAAAATATTAAATTCACCAAATTTATTATTTTCTATAAAAGAAATATCTTCTTCTAGAAACGAATTAAAATTAAGATTAAATTCTTCTGTAAATAATACTCAAACTATATCATCTATAAGAAATTTTATTAATGAAGTTGAATCTAATGTATTTTTTAAAGATTTTGGACTTAACTTTAATAAAGGAACTATATTAACTGCAATTAATATTGCATTAGATGAAAGAGGAACTAACCCTGAGATTTTAATTAAACTTTTAAAACCTCTTCCCCCTACTTATAGTATTAATGATGATTTAAATATAGTAGAGGAAATAATAGATCCTATTGTATTAACTATAAATTTAGGAATACAACAAGAAGAAGATAATTCTATATCTTTAAGAGGTCCTAATTTTAAAATAGATGTTAAATTAAATAATTCAATACCTTCAACACTTAAAACATATGATAGTATACTAAATAACAGTTCAGTATTATCTTCATCATATAATCAACTTTTAAATTATTTAGAAAAAGGAGAAGTACCAGAAATACCTTATGATTATATAAGACCTATCTCAGAAAGCTTTTTGGGAGAAAGTGATGATGTTCCTTATCATTTTGAAAATTTTATAAATTTTAGTAGTGCAATAGAACGTTTAAAAAACTTTGAATATAAAATCAAATTAATTGAATCATATGATGAAAAATTAGAAAAACTAAACCTAATACCTACTCCTCAAGCAGCTTCAATATCAAACCAATCTTTAATTAATAATCAAAAAAATGATCTATTAAAAGGTTTAGATGGATATGAAAGATTTTTATATTACACTTCAGGATCTTTTGCTTATCCTAAAAGTAATACTACTCCTCCTTTTAATTTACACCCAGTATCTTCTTTAGAAGTAAAAACATGGTTAGGAAGTGAAATATCTTCTAATCCTAACTATGGAGGACAATTACTATCAGCTTCTTTGTATGATAGACAAAATCAAAATAATTTAGAAAGGCTAGTACCTAATCATATACTAGATAATGAAAATAATGATCAATATAGATTATTTATTAATATGATAGGTCAACATTTTGATCAAGTATGGGTCCACATAAAACACCTTACTGAAATAAATGATACTCACCATAAAAGAGGTATTTCAAAAGATTTAGTTTATTTTACTTTAAAAGGTTTAGGTGTAGAAGCTTTTGATCAATTTGAAAATGATAATTTAATAGAATATATTTTAGGAGAGGGAACATCAGGAAGTGCTTTTTATGGAGCTCCAGTATCTCAATCTTTAATAACAGCTTCAAATGAAGGTTCAGTTGCTAAACAAAATATTTCAAAAGAAATTTGGAAAAGATTATACCATAATGCACCTTATCTTTTAAAAACTAAAGGAACAGAAAAAGGATTACATGCGTTAATGAATTGTTATGGAATCCCACCCTCAATATTAAATGTAAAAGAATATGGAGGATCTACAACAGATAAAACAACATTTAAAACATTTACATACGAAAAATCCAGTTTAGCTATAGAAGGGGGATCATTAAATACCACAGATCATGTACTTAGAACTAACTGGAATACTTTAAATCAAGGCCCTGCTAACTCAAAAACAATAGAAGTAAGAGCTAAACCAAGAAGACCATCAAATACATCTAATGAGGTAAATATATTTGAAATGGGAAACTTTGTAAATTTATCAGCAAATGTAAAATTATGTATACAAGTTTCTTCTTCAGGAATAGATGTTTATGAAACAGGAGATAATATTAAGTTTGGAAGACTTGCTTATAAAAGATTAGGATCCACACATGCAGTAACCGAATATTTTCCTATTTATAATGGTGATTTTTGGAATATACATTTAGCATGTGATGTAAATGATTTAGTAACATTTGGTGCATATCAAGCTAATTTTAATAAAAATATATTTCATTATACCGCATCTGATAGTACTGTTCCAAACACATATAATAATGCCTTTGGTGTAAATGCATTACAAGGATATTTAGGTTTATTTGTTGGTACTAATTTTTATTCAGGTTCTTTTCAAGAATTAAGATCTTATTGGGGAGAAACACTATCACATGAAACCCATAGAAAACATGCATTAGAACCCTTTATGTATGCTGGTAATACAATTTCATCATCATATGATACTCTTGTATTAAGACACCCACTAGGAAGTACAGACATAGAAACTTTAGAAAATCATATTCCTAATTATAATTTATCTACATTAAATAGTAACACATTAACCCATTCTAATCCTATTGTTTTTAAAGAAATAATAGAAACACATTTTTTACCTACTCCCGATACAGTTGGTATTTCAATGACAAGTGAAAAAGTCAGAATAGATGAAGGCACTATTGATGATGATATGTTATCATCTACAATCAAAACAGAAACATCTACATTAGATAGACAACCCCAAGATTTTGAAGACTTAGGTGTATTCTTTTCACCAACAACTGAAATAAACGAAGACATAATTTATACTTTGGGTGCATTTAGATTAGATGATTATATAGGTTCACCTTTACCTTCAGCTCAATCATCATCTAAGTATGTAGATTTAAAAGAATTAAGAGACACTTACTTTCAAAAAGTAGAAGACAGATACAACTATTGGGATTATATTAAATTAATCCAGTATGTTGATCACACATTATTTAAATTAATAGAACAATGGGTACCTTTTAAATCTAATTTAAAAACAGGACTTTTAATTGAACCACATTATCTTGAAAGAAATAAATTTGCAAGAGAGTTACCTGTAGTTGATTATGGAACTACAATGACTGAAGGTTCATATCAAACATTTGATTTTCAAATTGATCCAGAAAGAGCTTTTTCTTTACAAGGTTCAAGTGTTGTAACAACAAATGTTCTTACCTTTGCAACAGGAAGTGATGGAAAAAGAAGAGAACAAGGAACAAATGGTACTATTAATGTAAGTGGTCATATATTAGATGAATCTCAACAAGCAGCACAAGCTCCCATAAAACCAGTTTTTAAAGGTTCAGATCCTTCTGGATCTTTTGATCATAAAATAAAAAGAATTTCAAACACACTTTTAGGAAATGCTACTAAAGGAAAAAAATCTAGTAGGTATTATAGTAGTTTACAATTAGGAAGTGAATATAACACCGAAATATAATAAGTTATGCCAGGACCATACATTAAAAAATTAGATTTAAATCAAGGACAAGTATCTCACCATACTATAGGAACTGGAGCTTCAAATCCTAATCTTCTTGGTAATGGATTACCAGTGTGGCCTGGAGCACAACATAATCTTAATAAAAATATTGCATTAAATTCATTAGGAAATGATTATCCTAATAACCCAACAAACCATAATAATAATTTCCCTAAACCAAACTTAATATCTAATATGTTTGATGGAAATAAAGGAACAGCATTTAGAAGTTTGGGACCAGTTAATAGAAATTCTTGGTTAACAATAGATTTAGGAAAACAAATAGTACCTGCAAAAATAGTAATAACTATTCCTTATGTTCCTCCTAATTTTGACTCAGCAGGGATGATGATTATATCTTATACAAACTCATTAGAAGGTAATTTTCTATTTAACACACCTGGTTATGTACAACCTACTTCTGGTTACACAGATGTTGATTTTATTTCAAAAGTAATAGCACCTAATACAGGTAATGAAAACACAGTATTATCTCCAGCCAATTCAGGAACAGAAGTAATTAATGGAGATGATAATCCTTTTAATATTTTTGAACTCACAGAAAATGATCCAACAAATGGAGGATTAATAGGTCCTGAAGGACGACGATACATTCATTTTCAATTTTTTGACACTGTATATTCAGGTAATTTTGGTATATCAAATATAGAAATTTGGGCAGAAATAAGTGGAGAATCTCAAAAAAGATATAATATAGAATTTGATGATGCTCTTTTAGATTTAGAAGGATGGAAAAATCCACGATACTATGGTTCTAAATTAACAGGTAAATTAATTAATGAATATAATGGACCCTCAGGTTCATATGCAGGTGATATAACTTATGGTAAAAATCCAGTTGTAGAAAATAAAACCACAGCTTTATATATAGTAGATACAATTGTAGGGGGAGAAGAAGACCCTCAATTTGCTCAATTTAAGGGCCATTCATATTTAGGAATTAAACAAATACTAGTAATAGATGAAGAAGAAAACACAGTCCAAATAATTGATAGAAATGCAGAAGATTTTAATGTTTTTCATAGATTTATAACTAATGATTTTCCAACAGGGGGAAAATTTAAGGCAAAAATCATAGATAATTCTATACAAAATAATTTAAAAAATGAATATTTTGTAAAATTTAATAAAGGATACTTATTAAGAGCTTTTAATTTTAAATTAGTAAACGACAGTATAACCCATAAAATAGTTAATGAAGATCCAGGTTTTACTGGAGGTGGAAATATAGATGAAGTTAAATTTAATAATATATTTTTATATGGAGACAATTTTGTTGAACAAAATCAACTTAATTTTGTAAATATCCAAAATAGATTTCAACCTCAAGATACTACAAGAAGTAGTTCTTTATTTTTTTCATTTGCAAATTCAAGTGGGATATCTAGTGCTACCATTGGAGATGAACTTTCTCCAAGTTTTGACTCTTCTTCAATTTTTAAAAATAAATTTACAAGACAATATTATTCAGGAAGTATTGGTATTATAGAAGATGAAGGAGTTGATGGTTATGAATACACAGATGGTCTTTCTGCTGGTACAACTGTTGGTTCTGTACATAATTCTTCTTATTTTAAAGCTCAAAAATTTATAATGATTGATACCTTAAATTTTTTAAGAGAAAATGAAACAACAACTGAATTACATTTAACCTTATTACAAGGTAGTAAAGATTTTGCTCCTGGGTTTAATGATGAAAGAAGTATAGGTACTTTTGAAGTTTCTTCTGAAACAAGATTTCAAGAACACACTGTAGCTATGGGATTTTTACCTGTACGTAGTGAATTAAAATTAAGAGGAAAATCAAATGACAACAGATTTTATCCTCAAATAAATGCATATACTGATCGTATTAGAATGAACTATGTAGTAGCAAAAGCTACTGGTACTAATCTTGATTTTGTTCCTTCTAGTTCTTTACAATCAAACATTCCAATAACTGATTTAGTAACATCTAATAGAATATTTATTCAAGGAGGACCTTTAGGATCTCACCCTAAAACAAGATTTGGATTAGGTGTGTTTAATGCAGTAGCTGGTACTTCTATTGCAGACTGGACTATAGAAAATGATTATTCGGGCTCTTATTATTCTAGAGAAACAGACACTGGTATAGGTATTATTTTAAACCCACAAAATCAAAACCCTAATAGTTTTCAAATAAATTCTGGTTCATCAAATGCAAGATTAGCTGGGGGACTAGAAGCTCACAGACACCCCAATTTTGATTATGAATTATCTTGGCTAGATAAAGATCATACTTTAATATCAAATATTAATAAAGAAGAAGAATTATTTGATGGAATGGGACAAAAAGGAATAGTACTTATACCAGAACATCTTACACCAGACATAAAAAGAAACGTAGATTTTTATTTAAAACAAGCAGGCATAACAGAAAAAATAACTAAAAAAGCACCAAGACGCCCAGAAAGGGGAAGATAATTATATTTATAACAAATAACAACAACAATGGGATATTTAGACAATAGTAGCATCACAGTAGATGCAATTTTAACAAAAAGAGGTCGTGAATTATTAGCTAGAAATGATGGTTCTTTTAGAGTCACACAATTTGCATTAGGTGATGATGAAATCGATTATACTTTATTTAATGAAAACCATCCAAATGGTTCTCAATTTTCAGGAGAGGCAATTGAAAATATGCCTTTAATTGAAGCTATTCCTGATGAAAATAACATCATGAGACATAAATTAATAACAATGCCTCGTGGTACTTCAAAACTAGCTACAGTTACAGCTAACATTGGTAAAGTAACACTTTCTTTAGGATCAACAACTACTATAAATCCAACTACTTTAAACTTTAATGGATTAAATAATTTAGCAGAACCTAGTGGATATTCAGCTACTATAGCAGATAGAAGATTACTAACTAACTTCTCAGGAACAGGACTTAAAGACATAAGTAATGCTATTAGTGTAGCACCTTACTCAGGAACAGCAGTTAGCGAAACAATAATAGGAGAAGGATTCTCATTAACAGCTATTAATAGTTTAACATTATTTGGAAAAAATAATAAATTAATAACAACATTAATAATTGAAGGTAGAGATTCGGGAGCAAGAACAACAATCCCAGTTGAAATTTCAAAAGCAGTAATAAAATCTGCATCTTTTAGTGGGGAAACAGGAATACAAGCTTCATAAAAGAATATAAAAATAAAAATTAAAAAATGGCACTTACAAGATATACAGATGGAGATATAGTCGTTAGTACAGATAAAGTAATAACATCTACCTGGACTAATAACACAAACAACCTTACAGATCATTTTACATCATCTAGACAGGGAGGTCAAGAAGCTGGATTTACATCACCAACAAGCTCAGGTCAATTTTATGTAGATGTATTACAAGAATTATCATCCTCAGCAACAGCAGAAGTTCAATATGCTGTAGCTTACGGTAATAGAGTAGGATCAGGATCTCCCGACTTTACAAATGACACAGGTTCATTTGGTGTAGGTGCTTCTAGAGCAGTATATAATCAGTATAGACAATTGGTTTTTGGTGATGAAGGACAAGATTTTACATTTAGTTCTCACACTCCTGATGACTTTTATGTTATTAATGTAAATAGAAGTAGATTCAAACATGCTTTAAAACCAGGAACACTTAATTTACACATCTCTGGAGGTATTGGAGATGGTGCAAATATGACAGGTCCTCTTAAATTAACAGATGATAGCGTTACAGCTACGGGTTCAGCAGTAATAACAAATTTAGGAAGACAATTCAATTTAGTATCAGGTTCTAATGGTTTAGTTTCAGGTTCAAATATAAATCAAAAAGGAAACAGTTCTTCATATGGTTTATTTTACCCAGATGCAGGAATTATTATTTTAAATCCTGATAATTTTGACAGTGGTATAATCCCAGCTAGAAATAGTGGTCTTTCTACTAACACTGACAGAAATCACGTAACATTAGCTCGTCATATTAAAGATGCATCATCAGCAGGAGTAGGAAACTTTATATTAGATAGCGAAGAAAAAGTAACTTCACAATATTATTTTACAAGAGCTAAAAATAATGAATATAATTATACTACTAATCCTTCTTTTCAAGATGAAAGTGGAAATTTAAACTTTACATCTATGATAGATAATCCACAAACATACATTACAACTGTAGGATTATATAATGACTCTAATGATTTAGTAGCAGTAGCAAAATTAAGTCAACCAGTTACTAAAGATTTTACAAAAGAAGCACTTATTAGAGTAAAATTAGATTATTAAAAAAATGCCATTTGAATGTCAATTTATAAAAAGTTTACTGCTCAGGACTTTTCAGTAGTCCCTTTTAATGCTCATAAACAGTATAACTTTGATGTTACTTCTGCTGCTTCTAATAAAGTAACATCTTTTACATCTAGTTGGACTTCTGAATCTATAGACATTTATAGTGTCGCTACAGCATCACACCCATATAGTTTACCTTTTGATAATATTAATGCTGTAAAATATAATCAAATAGATCATCTTTTTTATAGAAATTTTAAAAAAGACATAGGTGTTAGATTTGGTAATAATCATTATTTAAACCAAAAAAGAGAATTATACGAAAAAGCTAACATATTATCTATACCAACAGGATTATATGGACATGAAATTAAACCAGGATCTTTTTATTTGTCTTCAAGTGCATATGAAGTTGTAGATGATTCAAATGGAAATCTTATAATTAGTGGAACAAATGTAAATAATTATCCTATAGATGTTCGTTCAAATATTTTTAGGTTAGATCCTATTAAAGGGTTTAAAAACTATGATTTAAATACTTTTGAAGAATATGCTATTCCTTTTGAAAATGATGAAAATGTAAGAGGTGCTTTTTGGAGAGATGGTGAACCAAGAGTTAATCTTATTGGTACTTATGATTCTCCTGATCAAGGTGAATTTGATGATAGCTATTTTTTCAATCCCATAAAATATAATAAAGTTACTTTTACTACTTCTTCAATAAGTCTTACTAATAGTTATTTTACAAATATACATTTTAATTCAAATGTAGGTTCCAACATAATATCTCCGGATAATGAAAAATTTAATTTCAATCCAGAAGATGATTTTGCTATTTCTTTTAATATAATCCCTGAAAAACCACCGACTCCCAAAGTAGGAGAATATTTACAAGGAGGATATGTTTTTCATATAGAGGGAGATTATGCTTACATTGTATCAGATAAACCAATAATAGATAGTAGTTGGTCCAATATGACTGGTCTAACAGCCCCTCAATTACCTAATACTAATAATACAAGTTATACAAATCTTATACCATCATATGATGATGGAACAACCAATATATTATATTTAACAGGTTCAGCTCGTGATATAGGAGGAGGAGAAACTAACACTAATGCTTGGAAAGCAAAAATTGGTTTTCTTAATGGGGTTTCACCAAAGTTTCCTATGGTAAGCACAGTATCAGATTTAAATTATAATGGTTTTAATGATTGGTGGATACCTAATTATGATGAATGGGAAGAAATAATAGAATCCCTTTACACAGAAAATAAATCATTTGTTGATGTTTTTACTTATACACCCTTTGTCCCAGGTAATCCTACCTTTTGGGATCCTATTTCAAGAGCTAAAGGAAATGATCCTTTAAATATTGATTCTTTATATACAAAATATTTAGGAGTAGGACCTCTTCCATTTAATACTGCGGAATCATTTATAGTACCTTTAAGTAATAACCACACAACAGATAATAATAGTGTATTAGGTGTTCTTCCATTCCAAAGTAGCCATTTTGGTTGGGGTTTTCCAGGAACTTCTGTAGGTATTGGAGTTAATGGAAACTTAGTATCACACCACCAACATAGAACGAAAAATGTTGCATTAACAGGAGACCCAAACCATCCTAGATATGTAATATGGCCAGTCAGAAAAGCAAATATTAAAGAAAATCTAGACACAAGACAACGTCACATAATATCTAAAAGTACTACAAAAACAATAGTACCAACACCTATTGAAGGACAAGCTAAATTATTAAGTACTAAGGTAAAAGGTTCATCTCAATTTAAAGATGTCCAAGCTCAACCACAATTTCCTTTTGAAATTTATATGATTAGTCAATCATTATATTTTGAAAGATATGATGGAGAAATACGATCTCAAGTAATAGCAGAAATAACAAAATCAGCTGATTTAGCAATAAATAATAATGCTCATATTTTATGTCAAAAAACAGGATCAAATATAGAAATTTATCTTAATGGTAATTTTATAACTTCATCAATAGATTTTACAGCTAAACAAACACAAAATGAAGCAAATATTTATATAGGTTCAAAGGGAATACTTAGTGAAACAGAAGCAACTAATATTTCTAATTTTTCATTTTTTAATGGAAAGATAGGTAATATTAATATATTTGAAGAAGCTTTTAATACAGCTTCCATTAAAAATATATCAGAAAGTATAAATGCTTCCCCTTATATAGGAAATATATTTTATCAAAATGGGTTTGCAACAATTACACACCCTAAATACCAAGACATATTAACTAAAGATAATTTTGCTCCTAATAGAAATCTTCTTAATGTTAAATTCCAGGGATCACATTTAATTTATGAACATGAATATCAATGTACTGTTGATGAAAGTGAATTTAATGGTACTTTAAATATTTCAGCAAGAAAAATAAAATCTAAACAATCAGAAGACTTAGCAGATTTTGCAACAGGATCTTTATTTAAACCTTATATTACAACTATAGGATTATATAATGAACAAAACGAATTATTAGTAGTTGGTAAACTTGGTCAACCAGTTAAAACTTCTAATGAAACTGACACTACTTTCGTACTTCGCTGGGATACCTAAAATAGCCTTCGTACATTGTGTATATGCAATGGTACTATCAAAACAAACAAATTAATGAAA
>Ga0209336_10000539_pt1 | contig 19381 bp, 21 predicted proteins | sample LinPmetageLP32_FD_184042 | JGI IMG/M metagenome (GOLD analysis project Ga0209336, IMG submission 184042) | Marine viral communities from the Pacific Ocean - LP-32 (SPAdes) (version 2) | ecosystem: Environmental > Aquatic > Marine > Oceanic | place: Pacific Ocean | collected 2009-08-23 | reverse complement strand
TAAGTTAGAACTCCACGAAGTTACAATATGTGAAAAAGGAATTAACCCCGAAGCGAAATTCGATATTTTAAAACAAGATATAGGAAGTGAAAAAATGAGCGAAAAATTAGAAAAAGCACTGAGCGAGTTAGACACTCTTCTCGAAGAAGTTAATATGCTTCGTAAGGAAGAAGAAGAGAATGCTGACGATAACAAAGACGAAATGGAAGCATTTGAAATGGGCGAATACCAAGATGTTGAAGAAGAAAACATGCAAGAAGAAAACATGACAGAAATGGCAGATTCGGAATACAAAGACTTTGAAGAAACAGATAAAGCATACCTTCGTACTCTTGATGGCGCAGGAAACCAAATTGGCGAACCTGCTGACCGAATCGTGATTAACAACGGTAAGCCGACTTCTTCGGATATGCCCGTAGTTAAAGCATTCAACAACAATGAATTTGATTCTCTTGATTTGAGTAATTCAAACATTGAGAAGGCTTACTCCGCTTTCCGTGAGGAACAACTCGAAGCACTTGCTTACGATAACCTCCGAAAGTCCTTTGAGTCCCGATTTGCTTCGGAACGCAACAACCGTGAGAACATTCTCGCAAAGTCACAATATGATGCCGCAAGTGAAATTACTTCTCTTAAGGAAGAATTTACTCAATTGCGAAAGTCTTTGACAGCCGAGAAGGATTCAATCATTAAGGCTCAACAAGAATCAACTATTACCCTCCCATCAATGAACGACCTTGCAGAAATGGAATGGTCCGACATTCACAAGATGGTGAACAACATTTGAGGTGATTTGAATGACAGGATATATTAACACAATACGAGATTTAGAAGCACAAACATACGGAATTAACAACTTACCTGCTGGTAATGCTCTTTTGAAGCAAGCAGGTATGATTGGCGGTATTCATACCGGCCACGACGGTTCTCCGGCATTGTCCGGTTCAGCCGTTGGTGATGTTTCCGCATTATACAACATCGTTTATGGACAAAAGGTTTGGTCTATGCTAAACCGAGAAGTCAACGCACTATCAATGATTGCAAAGCGACCTTACTCTTCGAGTGGATGGCGAGTTCTTAAGAGCCGACCTGCTGGTGGAAGTGGAAACTTATTCGCTGTTGATGCAAGCGGAACAGAAAACCTTGCTGAATTAGGTTCGGATTCTCCAAGAGCAGATATGATTGGTGGTGTTCCTGAGAATGCGGCCCTTTCAACGGCACAAGATGGATTAGGCCCAATTGCTCCAACCTATGCTCAATTAAACATGAGTCCAAAGGTCGTTGCACATCAATTCGATTTCAGCGAACTTGCTATGGAAATGGCACAGATTGATGATGGAATTGGCGATATTCGAGCGCAAATGCGTGAAGATATGGGTAAGCACCACGCAGAAGTTCAAAACAAGATGCTTGTTATGCCTTTGGAACATTACGGTGAAGTCGCCGCTATGCCTAACATTGGAAACAATTATTCATCATTGTTGAAGGTTATCACATCAAGAGCAGAATTACTCCTAATTGATGGTGGAGTTCTCGCAACTGATACAACCTCCGCTTCTAACGCATTAGGTAAGATTTACGGTAGTGAGCGATTTACTGCCGCTTCTTTCCTTGATGCAGAAGTTGATTTCGGTACTGATTACACTGCTGGAAATGTTCGCCAATTGACGCTAACTCTATTAAACAACATGGTTCGCAACCTACGACTTGCTGGTGGTTCACCAAAGGTTATTCTAACTGGATATGATACCATTCAAGCACTTGCTGACCTATTGCAAAGCCAAGAGCGATTCATGGACCGAAAGGAAATTGTTCCTACGGTTAATGGTGTTCGTGGAACAAAGGGCGCAGAAGTTGGATTCCGTGTGGCAACATACTACGATATTCCATTGATTCCTGTTAAAGACATGACTTCAACAGGTGCGGCTTCAACCAAACTAAGTGATATGCTTTTCCTTGATACAGACCATTTGTGGCTTTCTGTTATGAAACCAACTCAATACTTTGAAGATGGTATCGCTAACGGAAATCCATTCGGTGTTGGAACATTGGGCAATCGTGCTCTTTACCGAACTATTGGTGAAGTGGGTTGTTCTTTCTTCAAGGGTCAAGGAAAGATAACAAACATACAATGAGGTGATTTATTATGGCAAAGACACAAGTAATATTAGGCGAGATGAATTTAGAAGGCAACCGAAAGATGGCCTTTGGAACGATAACAGAAGATGCGGCAACAACCGAGTTAATTTTAACTGGTTGGACTACCGTTGAAATTATGACTACTAGCCCTATGGGTAATGGAGTTAGAGCGGCAAATGCAGCAACTCATTCAATTGATGAAGTATTCCCTGTTGAGGCGGTTGTCACGGCGGGCGTTAAAGCAGACCATGTGACACTTACATTGGATATTGTTTCCGATGAAGTGTTAAGTTGGATTTGTATTGGACAGTGAGGTGTTTTAATTGGCACTAGCATTTACAACAACTTTATTGCCCGACCATAAGGGCAATACACGACCAAAGGCAGTTGGTGATGAATATGTCGTTGATGCTTTAATTGATGTGACTTCCCATGTAGCGGCAGGGGCAACAATTAACGCTTCCGACCTCGGATTATCATCAATTCATTGTGTGACAATTTGTGGAACTGAGGGTGCAAACGCTCATGTTCCATCAATTCTTACATCAGAAACAGGAACCTATACATCAACAAGTTCATTTAAGTTAATGTTCACGGCTTTAGACGGAACAAACGCTACGGTTGCTAATGATGGCGACCCTGCGTGTGCTGTCCGAGTTCGTGCTTGGGGCCTTATTTGAGGTGAATTGAATGGTGACAGTTCGATTAAGTGATAATTCATCAGTTCGTCGGCTTTACATCAATCCAAAACAAGAGATTACAAGGGAAGAAGGGGTAGCCGTTCCTTTAAAATGGGCGGCTATCCGTCTTTCTGACCCTAATCTTTTCTTTACTTTTGATGAAGAAGACAAAGAAGAATTGTCCAACCTAAATGAAAGGTTTTTAGGAATACTTTCTAAGGAAATGGGTAAAGAAAGTCTAACTAGCAAAGAAATGTTAGAAGAACTTTTACCTACTCCTAAGAAAACAATACTTCCGAAGTCACCACTTAAGAAAACTAAGGCTGTAAGTAAGTCAAAGTCTTCTTTAAAGAAGTGATTAGACCGACACATTAAATAGGCAGGGCAAACCTGCTCTAAATAACGAAGGTGATTCAATGGTAACAGGTTGCAGAAGTAGTGGCGTTAAAACGGCAAGTGCCTTAATTGTTAGTGGTCAAGCAAAATTGGTTTCAATCCATGCTTGTTCTGTTGGTGCGCCAACAGTAATTAAGGTCTATGACAATACAGCCGCAAGTGGAAAAGAAGTAGCGAGATTAACGCTACAACCTGACCAAGTTATAGAATTTGATATGCATGGAGTATTGTGCAGAAATGGAATTTATTTGGAAGAAGCCTCCGGTGCTATGGAAGTTTCTATTGAATTTGCTTGAGGTGATTTAATGGCGGCATTAAATAAAGATACTCGTTTAGTTATGACAATTCTTTTTGTCGGGACTATCAGTGGAGCAAATGTATATTTCTATTCGTCTTATGGAGTTAGTTTCCCATATACACCACTTGCACATTCAGTCCTATTTGGTTTGATTACTGTTGGTGGAATAATGGTTATGAAGGCGTTATTTGATTTATCGCTTAATGATAAGATTGAGATTAGATTACTTGACAGACAGATTGAAGCACACTTTCAGCGTGTAGCAAGAGAACAACAAATTAAACAGAAACTTCGTGAAAGTATGAAACAATACGGAGTTAATAAAAGGGAAGCATGGAATAATACTTTCTCTTCCGAAACCCCAACCGCTTCATTTGAAGAAAGCCAAATACCAAATGAGTTTTTGGCTACTATTCAACAATGAGGTGAATTAGTTGGTTATTAGCGATTTAATGGGTTTCTCCGACTCCGATTACGCTTATAATCAACAAAGGGCGCATTCTGCTGATATGTTTTTTGTTAAAATGAGAATGTGGTTTTGGGGCGGTTGCTCCACTCTATCTGCTTTTTTACTTGGAAACATAATGGGTGTTTTCGATTTAAACATAATGGGTTCGTTAATTTCATTTTTAACATCATTATTTGGAGGTCATTAAATGTCAGTGATGGCTGGCTTTGCCATATTAATTACAGAAGCAGTGGTTTCTTTTTATAAAAAAGTTCACGCAATTAACTTTGGAGTATATGGTTCAACAATGGTCGGTAAAACAACATTAAGCCATCAGTTAAGAACAAGAGGTGAAGTTCAACAAATTAACAAAAGAACAGTTGGTTTAGAAAGAGCATCAAGAAAGGTAATTAAATTTGACGGAGATTCCCATACTTTGAAGAGTGCTGATATTGGCGGTGAAGCAATATATTGGAAAGAGTGGGTTAAAGATATGAAAGCCCGTAAAGTGAAATACATTATTTTTATGATAGACCATAGGCACTTAGATTCACCTTCAAATTTAGACCATCAACTCGCTTGGAAATTTTTAGTGGACACAATTATGGCAAATAGATGGCCCAATGGAAAGAAAAAGAAAGATGTGGATTATCCTATGGCAGTTAGCATTTGGGCAAATAAGTACGATATATGGGGAGAAAAATACCCACTTAGAGATGGACAACAGATAGATAAACATGATATTTATGAACCGTTTAAATATGGAATGAGGCAATTGAATGATAAGGGAATACCCACATTCAAGTATATTGTTTCTGCTAAGTCCGACCCCGAAATGGTCTATAAAGGAATTACTACACTGATAAAGGATTACTGATATTATGTGGGAAGATATTCTTAAAGTGGACAGGTTCACCAATGAAGGTGGTTATAAAGGAATCTATGATGGACAAACTGATGAGGTTTTAATCAACTTAGATAATTTCAATACAGTAGCAAGGCAATATGATGATATGGAAAGAGTTGTTGAGTTTGCTAATGTAGTGACACATGAATTATCTCATAGAGAATATGCAAAAGAACTAGGTGATAGCATGGACGAAGTTCTTAAAGAACTAGACGCTATAACTAAAAAATATGCAGAAGGTAATGCTACATTAGATTCTATTGAAAAAAAACTAAAAACATATTATAATTACGCTATTATCAATGAATCATTTGCCTTTGGAAGTGGAAAAGACTACGAACAATTAAGTCATTTAGATGGAACAAAGGGTTCAACTAGGTCTGTAATGACTCAAGTTCAAAATCACATTAGGAAATTAGTAGGTAAAAAAGACAGACCATTGGAAAAGATGCTGTCTAGACTTTATGGTGAAACAATGAAAGCAATTAGAAAATTTAAGGATTGATTAACATGTACCAACAACCAAATTTAATAAATAATACACAAGCCACTAAATTGTTTTTGCCCAAACTACAACAATTTAGAGCCGCCGGAACGATAGAAGAATATACATATACTGCACTTAAACCTAAAAAACAATTAAAAGAAATCAAAAAGGTTCTATTACCAGAAAAAAAGAAATTTATTTTTAAGTATGGATATAAATTTAATCTCAAAGACAGATGTGTTGTTTGTGGAATGCATCAAATTTGGGAGGCAACTGATTATTTAAGACCCCCTATTCCATTAGATAATGTTTCTAAGGGAAGACCCCTAAGAGGAACTTATTGTCAAAAACATGCCGGTATTCATAAACAAATGGAAATGTTACAACAACAAATTTTAGCAGATGAACATGGCTTAGATTTCAAAGCATTCATACCAAAGGCTAAAGTTCCACAAATGTTCAACAGTAGCCCAATAACTACTTTATCCAAGAAGGATATTCTTTCCTTAACCTCGACCGGATGGCTTATAACTCCACCCGTACTCAAGGATAACGAGGGTGAGAAGGCAGAAGTTATGCGCCTTATTGCTGAAATTGAGATAAATACAGCACGATTAAATTCAATTATATTAAATAACAAAAGTGGTGAATAAAATGGGAGTATTTGGAACAAGTAATGGAACTGTATTAAATGCAGTAAGCGCACAGAATGACCAACAATTTAAGAATGTGAATAACTTACTTTCTTTACAAGATAACCATGTTGAGGAATTTTTCCAATATCACGGGGAGCAGTTCTTGACTACTTTTGAAAAACTAATGGAAGATGTAGTCGAGAGAGTTGTAAGTCAAATGCTTGCTAAATTATCTTTCACTACCACTGGAACTAAAATGACAATTGATGCTGACGCTATGAGAGAATACGAAAGGATTACTCAAGAGAACATTGATTTAGATATTCAAAGGATTCTTCAATCAGCAATTAACACAGAAGTGGTAAATCAACGAAAAATGGCAAAGCAACAATATCTTGAATCCCAAGGCTTTAGCGGCGGAGGAAACATGGGCGGCGTCAATCCTGCCGCACCCTCGGCAGGTATGGCAATAGCCGGAATTACAGGAAATCAACAACAATTTGTGCAAGGGCAAGCGGCGATGAATAACGGCACAGGCTACCCCATACCCCCTTCAGGAAATGATGGTTATGGTCGCCCATATTGGATTGACCCACAAAGCGGTCAAATGTCTTATGAACCCCCTTCAAGCGGATTACATTTAGGTTCAGCCATTCAAAAAGGTGCGGCTTGGGCTAAATGGTTAATGTGAGTTGATTAATTTGAAACTTGTGTATGCCCGATTGAATCGAGAAATCGACGCAAACAGAAACACCATTCTTAAAGAAATGGTTGAATTTGTTTTTCGAGAATACATAACAAATCTTGGGGATAAAAGCCGAAAAATACCAAAAAGTCTTTCTTCTAAAAAAATGAAAACGAAGAATCCTGTTCAGTGGCCTAGTAAGAGAGATGAGTATCATAAAGAATATAATGCAGCATTAAAACTTCTTGATGAAGAAAAAATTGAAGAATTACTTAAAGGCTTCAATCTTGATGCAACTGGAAAACAAGTCTTAGATATTTTAAAAGAACAATTAAAAAGAGAAAAAACATCTAGTTCTGTATTAAGATTAAAAAATCTTAAAGACAAACCGCTAATTAATCGTATTCTTGAGAACCCCGATTCCACTAAAAAAGTAAGGGATAAAAAAAGAAAAGGATTTAGTGACAACCAATTTAAACAATACACTAATAAAATGAAATTTTCCAAAAAAAATTCTAAACCAGAAAAGAATACAGTGGTTGAATCTAGAATTTTAGAATTTGTTGAAAAAGATGTAAATATTCCAATTAGCGCAGAAAATGATGAAGACAGCAAGGTTGGATTTTTATATGGATTAGGATATAGACCAATAAGACTAATTGAGATTGCATATAGAAGTGGTAAAAAACAAAAGAAAACTACTGAAGGAAAAGGTAGGATTATTGAAAACAAAAATTTAAATTTTAAAGGATTTTCTGCTGGAGATAAAGAATTTACCGGAGGTAATTTACTTTCTAGTGGAAGCGGTGTGAATAATTTAAAACTTATTTTTGAAAGCCAATACTTAGACAAGAAACGACCCGATGGAACATCTAATGCAAAATATCGAACTAGTCTTTTATACGGGATAAAGTTTGCAGAAAGAATTAAAATATATGTTAAGAATGCAATTAAGCATTCAAAGCCACTAAAAGAAGATATATTAGATTATGTGCTTAGTCCAAAAGACCAAGCATTTAATAATAAATATTTTAATCCTCCAAAATATCAACAGGGACCAGATTATGAAACCTATGCTACTCCATCAGATGAAGGAACAGAAGCCTTTCCTAAAATAAAGGGAGAAGGAGATGCAAAGGAAATCACTAAAATACCTGAATTAGATAGTCAAGGAAAACAAAAAGATATAAATGGTGTATTACAATATCATATTAAAAGAGAAGGTAAGGAAAAGATAGTTGGGAAAAAAGGAACGGTTTTATTCTATGATTTAGATAAATTAAATGATTCTATTCAAAGAGATACTGGCGGTAAGACTATACAAGAATACTTTGATTCATTTCGACTAACAGAAGACAAGAAACAATTTAAGCCGGACTTTAAAAAATTCGAAGATGCAGTGGAAATTATACGGTCTTCAAATAGAAAAAGTTCTGAAAAGGCTAATGAAAAATATAAGGAAGCACTAGCACAATACAAATACCAATTAGATAATATGGTTAAATCTGTTTCTAGTGATATAGTTAGTCGTGAAGAGGATATTAAAGCAGAAGAAGAATTAATGGAATCATTCATAGAAGAAAAAGTTAAGGAATTAACATCGTCGGCTAAGAAAATAGTACAAACAAGACAACTACCAAAGGAATTTAAAGACCTAAAATACCGTGACCCTAAGACGGGCGTTGATAAAAAATGGACAAAGGAAGAATTTATTAATTATTTAGCATCCGGTGGTTTTGGACCTAAAGCAAAAAAAGGCGAAGATAAAACATTAGCCGATGATTTGGAAGAAAGGTCCACAAATACTACTACTATTAATATTCCTATTGCACAACAGAAAAATAAATTTACATCGGAGGAAGCAAAAGAAGCATTCCGTTCAATTAGAACATGGGTTATTAAAAACTTTTCCGAACCGCTTAGAGACATGGAATTATTATATCGGTTTAAATTCAAGGTAAGTAAAGTTATGAAAACTGTCGAGAAAGACGGCAAGAAAACAATAGAAACGAGTTATATATTTGATATAGCAGAATTGCTCCCAACCCATGAAATTACTCATAAAGCACTGTTTCCATACAGTATGGGTGAAAGGGGAGGAAGCAGAATAACAAACCAAAAGTCTTCTGTTAATAGAAGCAAAGATACACAATCAATAAATGCATTTATTAACTCAGTAAATACAAATGTTAGCAAAATAGAAAGCGCATTACTAAGAGGTAATTAAAATGGCAATAGCATCTTCTCCAAGCGACTATACAGCAATTAATGTTGATTATACAGCAGGTAGTGGTTATTATACTGATAAAGGAGCAGTATCAGATATGCTACAAGTACCTGCATTTTCCACTTCGACCTATCCAACTCAAGCACAAGTAGGTTCAATTATTAAAAACATTGAAGGTATTATTGACGATAAAGTAAAGCGTTCCTATCGTCCAATTATTTACAGAAATGAATTTCACAACTTTGAATTTATTCGACACCCAATGCAATCTTATTATGGTGGTTATGTTGGATTCGTGCAACTAGATACTTTGAAACTAAAAAAGGTTGTTTCTCTCCAAGTGTGGCAAGGAAACAGTTATTTGGAACTTGCTTCTGCACAAGCCAGCATTACTCTTGACCCTGCTGGATATAAACATCTTAGAAAAATTACATTACAATTACCCAATAGCGGTAAGACATTTGAGTTATTCTTTACAGGCGAGGGTGGAACAAATGCAGTTAATACTTTCGATGCTTCTTATGGTTCAAAGACGACAGCAAAAGAAATATGCCATTTAATTAACGAAGAGTACCCATCTAATACTGCTCAATTTACTGGTGCTACGGCTGAAAAGTTTAAAAATTCCAATGAAGATTCTTCTTTCGCTATTTCGGATTTCTTTTATGCTTCCACAGACCCCGATGATGGCAACAAAATAAACATTTCTAGCCTTTTAGCAGGTGAAGATGGCTCCGAATGTACCCTCACCCTCACAGATAAAGCAGGAGAAACATCGAATACACAGTCAGTTGCGTTCACTGATATGCAAGATATGAAGAGACTTGGTTCTTTTTGGAGTATAGGGGATGAAGGGCGCATTTTCTTCTTAAGGGACTATCCTTACCATACACAAAACTCAATCATTTGTACTTATATTGCAGGTAGTAGTCGTGTTCCATCTGCAATTCACAAAGCGGCTACTATGCTGGTTGCGGCTGAATTGCTTAGACATGACGACCAAACGATTTTAATCGCTGAAACGGGAAGCAACATCTCGACGAAGGAAAAGTATGATATACTCACAAAGGAAGCATACGATATACTCAAGGGCAAGGCCGACTTGGTTTTCTTATTAGATTGAAAGGTGATTTTATGTCTTGGTTTGATATAATTAAAGTTCAAGGTCAGGGTGGCATGTCACCCCAAGAACAAACCAAATCAACTCAAGAAAATCAAAAATTAATGGATAGGGTTAAAGCATTAGGTGTTAAAAGCACTGACCCAAGAATAGCGGGTCGTTTTAATCCAGAAGTTTATAGAATGATTATTAACGAAGAAGAAGCAAAGCAGCGACAACCACAACAAACTCAACAACCACAACAAACTCAACAACCACAACAAACTCAACAACCACAACAAACTCAACAACCAAAACCAAATGCTAATAGTGAGGCTATTAGAACAGTCGCAAGAAATGTTGAAGCCAAGAATAGAGCCAAAGGTAAGAATAAAGAAAGTGTTGGTGCGGCGGCTATGAGAGCGATGGCAGAAGGTAAAGACCCGACTAAAGCAGGTATGGCAACAGTCGCAAGAAATGTTAAATTACCCGATAGTCGATTAACTCCCCAAGAAGAAGCACAAAGAAAACAAAAACAAAGTGGAAAAAATCAAACTCCTTTACCTGTAATAGATAGGCCACTAACTAGAGAAGAAAGGATGCAAAGAAATAAAAATAAAAAAGTTCCTTTACCACAAAAAACACAACCGCCTCAAGAAACAAAAACAGTTCCTTTACCAAAAAAACCTCAAAAAACACAACAACAACAATTGACAGAACAATTAACAGATTCAGTTCCTTTACCTAGACAACGCAAACCTATTGTACCGCAACTCCGAGAACTTTCACAACAATTAGAAAGCAAAACAGTACCTTTACCAAAAGATAAAAATTTATCACCTAAAGTTAAACAACAACTAAGTAGGTATGGAGCCAAACAAGTTCCACTACCAGCCAAAGAAGAACTATCGCCGGAAGTTAGACAACAACTTCAAAGAAAAGTTGGTAAAGTAGTAAATCCCACTGTTGAAAGTAGAACAAAACCATTAGAATATAGTTTTGACAAAGACAAATTACAATCATTGAGTAATCAACAAACAAAACTTAGAGAAAGATTAGCAGCATTACAGCAAAATAAATTAAAAAAACCACAAGAAAATAAACCACAAGAAAATAAAACTAGTTCGGGTGGTTTGTAATGGACAACTTAGTTGCTTTAATTCAAATAAAAGAATTTAAAAAATTTTTAGATATAGAAAAGGAAAGACAATTAGCAACTCAAGAACTTTCTGAAATACTAGGAATAGATATATCTTTAAGTGACGAAGAAGTTATACAGAATGCAGAAGAACAATTCTCAAAAGCATATTCTAAAGCAATAAGAACGGAGGTTAATTCATGGATGAAGTCAGCCTTCTCATAGATTTAGTTAGCAGCAATTGGTCGTCTTCTGCGACTACTTTACAGCAAGCCGGAACAATTACAGCAGACCATGTTGCCATTCCTAACTTTGTTGATGTAAGAACATTACAAAAGAATAAAGGTGTTCGATACGATTTAACTGCTAAAGATGTTATTATCTTCTTTGAAGATTCCCAAAACATAGAATACCCTACTACCAACTTTGATGTTAGAAATGAAACATATTCATTTACTATGCATATACGAACCATTCACGATGAAAGGGCTGGTACTGATGCCAATTTTGGCAGGGATAGGCTAAGGGCTTTATACTTGGTCGCTCGTCATGCACTTGAGCGTAGCCGAACAGGATATACAGCGAGTGATGGGTCTAAATTCAATCAATTATTCGTAGGTTCAAGAAGTGAAAGTAATGACCGTAGTAAGCGTCTATTCGGCTATAAATTATCAATAGAAACAAAAAGATTCGCATTAACACTCCCTTAGTAAGTTTGTAAAGGAAAGGAGAGGATAACATGGCAGTGGAAAACAGCAGTATATTTTTAGGTAGCGGCGCAACGATGACTTTAGTTCCAGAATTGGACTTTTTCTTCAAAGCACAAACAACAAGCACAACAGCAATTCAAATTGAAACCACTAATGCTGTTCAGTTTCAATTAGTTCCTAATCTTTATGTTGGTTGTACCTTAGATTGGTATGATAACGGTGCCTATGCTTCTTCTCACACAATTACTGCAAATGACCATGATACCTTCACAATTACCCCTGCTACGAGTGCGGCGGTTGTCACTGCTGATGATGAATTTGTTTTAAGAGCATATGGCTCACCTTGTCCTGCTCCCGATTCAGATAATGACGGAACAGGTAAAACAAGACTCCATGCTGATAATTGGCTTGGTTTGATTGAAACCGCCACATTTCCAAACATCGAAGTTGAGATGAAACAATTAAATCTTTCTCTTGGTGGCACTCGAAATTTCACCCATCAATACAAAGGCATTGAAACTGCTTCCGGTGGTAATCTTGCATTGGTTTGTAATCAAGTCACTTGGCTTTATTATGCTTTAGGCAAGTGTACCCAATTAAGTTTTGGTGGTGGAACTTCTGCTTCAAACCACCCAACCAATTATCACACAGGAACAGCCGCACATAAGTTGTATTTCCACGGAACCTCGAATACTTCTCATGTTGACGAAGGTCCGTTTATTTATCGTGTTGGTCAAGCAAGTTATGGAGAAAATCACATTATTCCTCCTTTGCTTTTTACTGTTGATGATACCGTTGATGATTTAGATTCTGCTACTTATCCGGTTGCGGCAACAGGCCAATACATTACATACAAGTTTGAAGAAACAAATGGCGCACATTTGCCATCATTTGCTCTTGAGTATTCATTAACAAAAGATGTAGCAAATAACTTCCAAACAGACGAAGATGCCGATGCAGAAGACATTAACTTTGTTCGTATAGCAAGAGGAAATCGGGTCAATACTTTGACAATGACCGCTAATGAAAATGAAGAAGTTAAAATGACTTTAGATTTGAATACAAGAGCAGTGACTCCTATTCCCCAAGCATTAGCAAGCCCAAGCACCGGCTATGAATCAAGAGGTGGACAAACTGCTAATTCTGGATTATTTAACTTTACAGCAGAACCAACTCATTTAGAACCATTCTTCTTTTCGGATGGAACTATTAGCGTTTATGGACAACAATTCTTAAAGATTACAAACTTTACTTTAACAATCAACAACAATCTAATGGATAAGAGATTCATTGGTGCTGGTAATAAAAGCATCAAAGAAGGTATTCCTGCACAAAGAACTTATGAAATTGCTCTTACTGCTCTTGTGACAGATGATAAACTATTTACTGAATTACTAAACCAAGATGAAAATAACGATACTACCCAATCTATTGATTTAGTATTTACAAAGGACAGTGGAGAATCATTTACTTTAGCCTTTGATGATTACTTTACAAGTGCTAACACTTGGACAGTTCCCGAAGATAAATCAGCAATTACAGTCGAAGCAACTCTTATGCCAAGAACTCTAACCAATTGCACGACTACTACTCATTGGGTATTGCAGGGATGATTTAAATGGCTTCGTATCACGAAAAATATCTTGCTAAACTCGCTAAGAAAAAGGCCGCTTCCAAGAAGAAGCCCACTAAGAAAGATACTCCAAAGGTGACTCCAAAGACGGAATCTAAATTAGAGTAATCATATTCCACCAACACCGTTTGTTTGTTTGTTGGTTTTTGAAGGTGGATAATATGTTGAATAATAAGAAAATTATATCGGATAAGAGTGCCTTGTTTGCACTCACAGAAGCGACGGAACACTTTGTTAAAGTGGCTCCTAATACAGAAGAATACCTTAAGGTTTGGGTAAAGGAACCCACTTGGCTTGAAGCCGAGAAAGCCTTAAATTCAGTTATGAAGATTGACCAAAGAACTCAATCTTTTGATATTGATTTGCAAGCCATGTATAGATACATGGTGGAAAATTTTATTGAAAAGACTGAACCATCACTTTCCACACTCGATATGCTGCGATTAAGTCCGTATGTCGGGAATCAGTTAAAAGAAATCCTGCCTAATCCAATGGCGATGATGCAGGAGGATGAAGAAAAAAACGAATAATTAGAGATGCTGTAAAGGGTAAGGAAGCAGACCCTAAAACATTATCTTTAATTACAGTTTATTCTTTGTCTAAAGCCCTAGCCATAAGCCCTCTCGAAATATATAAAATGCCAGTATCATTAGTAAAAGATTTGTTATCGGTACACATTACTTTTGAAACATTAAAAGCAGAAGAAATGGATAAAATGCAAAAAGATATGGAGAGGAAGAGTCGTGCCAGATGAATTGACCGATGTTATTAAAGACTTGAATACTCTTCGTTCTGGCACAATAAAAGCAGGTATAGAATTTAAAGGCTTTACTAAGAAAATTACGGAAGTAGCCGCAGGTACAGACGGCGCAAGTAAGGCTTGGACTACATTTAGTCGTTTAGTTTCAGGTACTCCTTTATGGAAGGTACAGAATCAATTAAGAGCATACCTTTCTATTTTAGCAGGTTTTGAAAATCGTTCCAACGCCAATGCAAAGGCTATGGATAAAGAGGCAAAACAGACGATAGAAAAAATAAAAGGGTATAAAGAACTAAATAAAATCATGAGTGCTGTCACTAAAAATGAGAAAAATTTATTGACAATGCAAGGTGATAGAAAAAACCTTGAAGAAAGAAGAGATAATCAAGAAATAATTATGCTTACTGCTCAAGACCGTTATATTGACTTACAAAAAGAAATAATTAAATTAGAATCTCTTTACAGCCAGAATGCACTTACTACATCTACTTTAGTAATAGAAACGCAAAAATTGAATAAAGAGATGGCAAAGCAACAAGAGATAATTAATACAAGCAAAGAAAAATTTAGTAATTTAAAATCAGTTATTGATGATGTTGGAGAAGCAAATATAGAAGCGTTAAAAAACACAGCAGCATATCAACAAGTATTATTAGCAACAGGAAGCGAAGAAAAGGCTATGGCTCGTTCTATTGGTTTCTTTAAAGAAAGAAATAAATTAGTTCTCAAAGAAGAACAGACCTTAATAAAACAAACAAAGTTAGCATATGCTTATGATAAAACTAGGATTAAAGAGGCAAAGGCATTATCAAAACTACAAGGAAAAGGAAGAATCGGTCAATTTTTTGCTGGAAGAAGTGAAAGAAAAAGTATGCGAAAAGACCAATCTACGGCACTTAAAACGGCAAAAGGAGATGCAGGTTCGGCCATTTATGGTGGCGTAAAAGAAAACCTCAAGAATGCTAAAATGTTATTAGCACCATTATTAGTCGTCACAAAATCAGCAAAGGCTATTTATTCTGCGGTTAATCCAATGTCTTCAGGTGCTAAGAAATTTAGAACAAAAATGTATAAACTAATCGAAAGACTACAACCGATATTTTCTCTAGTATTTAAATATCTAATTATGGGAATGTTAGCAATTGCTGGATTCTTTGTTATATTAATGTTTATGAAAAGGTACTATGAAATACTACAAGAGTTCGGAGTAATAGACGAAATTAAAGAATTAGGAATGTTAGCATTTGATTTCATAAAAACTGGATGGAAAGCAATAAGCGCATTCATATCAGGCGACTATCAAAAAGCACTTGACCATTTAACTGTGTTTGTTGATAAAGGGATTGTTCTTTTAATTAAAACAGGTAAAGTCTTAGCGAAGATGGCTTTCCTTGCATTAGTCACAGGTTTTGAATTGCTTATGGATGCGGTCTATAAATTCTATAAAGACCCCGCATTTAGAAAACAAGTTATGGGAATACTGATGAAGGTCGGTTTAATTGTAGCAGGTTTCATTATAGTTCAATTTTTAATTGGTGTTGCCTTAACTGTCGCCGCCGCATTTGCATTACCCTTATTATTGGGCGTTGTTATCCTTGCCGCACTTTATACTGTGGCTAGATGGTTGGATAATAAGTTTGGTGATTATTACCAAAATATAGAAGATACAATATATACAATATTTAATATGGTATATACAGTATTCAATGATGCCTACAATGCTATTATTTATATCAAAGATGGAATTGTTGATAAAGTTATAGAAGCATATCAAATCCTCAAAGACTTTTATAGTTTCGGAGAAAGGAAAGAAAAGGCTAAGGCTTGGATGAAATCAATAGCAGATAAGGTATATGAAAAAGTATTAGGGATTTATAATTTCCTTACTGCTAAGAAGATTCGAGAAAAGGTTCAAGCAGGAAGAGATAAATACAATGCTATCAAAAATAGTTTTACAGAAAAAGGAATCGAACAAACATTTAGAAATTCATATGAAAGGGGAATGCTAAGTAAATTACCAAAGTTTGCTAACGGTGGAACTTCAAGGGGCGGCATGGCGTTAGTAGGAGAATTAGGGCCAGAATTGGTTAGATTAAATAGTGGCGATACTGTATTCAGTAATGCTCAATCAAGAAATATGGTAGGAAATACTAACATAAATATTACAATTAACGCTAAAGATACTTCCAAAGCAGAAATGCGTCGTATTGCTAATGAATTAGGAAGCATGATTAACAATAAGATGAACCGAACAGGTGCTACTCGAACAATGAGATGATATTATGGGCTATGTATATTTAAAAACTCAAGCATATACAGGTACTAACTTGTCAATTAACACTATTCCTTTAGATGTTTCAAGTGTTGGAATTAGCGTGACTAAAACAATTCCAGCATTCCCTGTTCCATTATCCGGTGTAGCCGCAGGTGAATCAATTACTGCGGCTTTGGATTTAGGAATGGCAACGAAGGGTATTTCTTTAACAGGCACAATTACTGATACTTCAATTACAAAAACAATTAATGGAGTAAATACAACATTAACATTTACAGCGCACGAAGTTGCACAAATGATAGCGGCTGGTGTTGATTCGACAGGTTTTGCTAAAAACCAAGCCTTTTCCGAATTGGTTATTTTAATGCCATCATTTGTTGATAGTAACTATTCGGCAAGAAGTGGGATAGATATAAACGATAGAAGCACAGGAACTTTAATTCCATTAACATTCGGTTCAAGAGGTGGGGCAAATTCAAAAGATAATAGAGGCGTACCAACCCCATTTTCAATATTCCCAGATTCTTCAACTGATTTAGGACTCACAGGATTCGTTAGAAGTTTTACAAGTAATTTTGAAGCAGAATCCTTTGACTTATCTTTTACTTTAGAATTTGAAGTTGCCAGCGTTGTTCCTTGAGGTGATTAAATGTACGATGTATTAACAGGAAAACAAAGAGCATTAGTGTTCCCTGTTATGTGTAATGCAGATGTTAAGATTGATTACTCGGATAATGTTCCAGATTCAACAGATGATATTGGTTATGGTATTTGGTCGCATAGCGGTGACTTTACATTCGAGGCTATTGTGACTCCTTACGATATTAACGGTGCGCTAACTACTGCATTAGGTGGGAGAACATTAGTTCAAAACAAAAAAATAATACCATCTAATAACGACTACTTACCAACTAGTAATGCATTAAGTCACGAAATGAGAATATTTTCTAGCACTAATTTTTATATTTCTCTTAAAAATTCAACGACTACCAATGCAAACCAACCTTCCGAGTATAAAATTCTTGTAGGTATTAAATTGAGCAGTGGAGCAGTTCAAGAATTTATTACTGATAATGCTGTTATACTTCCAACTAAAGATAGAAGTTGGGTATATTCAGCAGATAATTTAAATTTAATTAATAGCGAAGGAAGAATTGAATTTGATTCTATTGGCATAATTGATGAAGGAACAGAACCCGATTGGAACACGCTGGCTTTCGGTTCGCTGACCTCTTCGCAAGTAGGGGTAGGAGACCAAATGTATGTATTGATTGGTGGCTCTATGGTGTTTATTGGCACTGCTACGGTTGTAAATACCTCAAATAATACCGTCACCTTAGCGGTGGAAGACGACTCGGAAATACCAGTATATACCCGCATTTTTCGTAGGGCTTATGCCGACCCAACATATATCAACAACTCATTTCATATCGCTTGCACTTATGCTGAAACACCTAAAGAACTTAACATCTATTTAAATGGCTTATTAGTTAAGGTCGGAACCCATGCACAGTCTGGTACATTTTCATTTGAAGATGAAGATTTATTTATTGGGGCCAATGGTAATAGGGAAGTGGGTGCTTCTTCAGCAGTGAACAATAAACAATTTATGGGCGAAATGCATGAAATGTGTTTAAGTTCAGTTTATCGTAGGAGGTTTCCATCTATTACTTCTTTACACCCTAACTACAACGATACATTATTTTACTTTAGATTTGAAGAGGTGGACTTATGACATTAGATGTATTTAATGAAGGTATGTTCGTCGCAACAAGCCAACCAAGTTCGGGAACCGTTGCTTCTTATAATTTTGATGTTCCTACAAATCCAGTAATGACTACTCTTTCCACATCATTTACAAGTGGAGATTTTTTGTTTTCTGTTATTTACACTGATGATAGCGAAGAAAGTAGTATTGACAGAATAACAAGTAGCGATACACTACAAGCGGAGTATGAAAATCTATCCACTACTAAGGGGTTTAACATACATTGTTTTGATTCGCAATTTGTAACGGGTTTAGATTTAGCCTCAATAGCATCCACAATAAATGATTATTATTACTTTGTGTTAATTCACTCCGACGACCATTTAAAACATCACTTTGCTAGAATCACAGAAATTAAAAATGCAGATGCACTGGGAGATTCATTTGATTTTGAACCCAGATTAGGAAATGAAATTGCTCAAGGTACTAAATTTAAACTCTTTAAAGGACCAGCAATCACTTCAAAGGGAGTTGCCTTTACTGCTGGTTTAAAGCAAGACTTAAAGACTTCACTTCATGTAGCAAGACCTCACTTTTGGTTTGTTAATGATTCTTTAGATAAAGATAATCAATTAAATCATAACACTAAATACTTTGCTAGGATAGATGCTGAAGGTGATGGTAATGGAATTACTTTAAATACTGCGGCAAATAGAGTCACATTCCTAACAGTATCAGACTATAAAGAGAAAATTATTGATTACAGTAAGTTTTCATTAAACGCCACTAGCCATGACACTTTAGAAAGACTAGATTATTTGTTTCATAAATATGGCAATACTTTTACTGCTACTAAAACAGCAGGTTCTAAACTTTTAACTGTTCCTAGTGGTCTTCCGGCACATATGTTCAAAGGGTTATCTTTGAGTGGAACAGGGATAAAAACAGGAACTTCCGGAACTGGAGTAAATGAATTTGAATCAATAGAACCTTCTGACCAAGCACAGATTTTAACTATGAAATATGCCGCTCATAGTAGTGGAAGTATTACTGTGACTATGCTTGATAATGAAGGTCTTACTGTTGGAACGGATGATGCAGATTATGATAATTATATTAATCATGCAAATAGAGATTCAGCGGATTCAAATAATAA
>Ga0209336_10000537_pt1 | contig 19402 bp, 25 predicted proteins | sample LinPmetageLP32_FD_184042 | JGI IMG/M metagenome (GOLD analysis project Ga0209336, IMG submission 184042) | Marine viral communities from the Pacific Ocean - LP-32 (SPAdes) (version 2) | ecosystem: Environmental > Aquatic > Marine > Oceanic | place: Pacific Ocean | collected 2009-08-23 | reverse complement strand
AGAGTTTTCAGTAATCCGACCCAAGTAAGGATCATAGTTCATTCTCCCTTTAATGTCAATTGATAGATTCTGCTGCTGCCAATAATTAAATTGAGCTTCATAATTACCTTTATGGAACACATCAATATGCTCAGGGTGAATACTAGATCCCAACTCAATTCTATAAAGAAGTAGAGGTATAGCAAAAGTATTCCCAGAATTGTAAATGAGATCATCGGCAACAGCGCGGGGTTTTACTCCTTGATCCAATTTATATTTGTCTCCCCTACAATGAAGTCTTACAAGTTTCTCAGCATGGTATCTATTGATTACATAACAAGCAGTAGAGAAATCATTCACAAATCTCTTATGAAGAGAAACATGAACATCACCAGTGCAAATAACAGCAATCTGAACTACATCCCAATCATAGGGGAAGTGTGCGTAGAAATCAACCCAAGTAAAATTCCAAAAACGCACCAAGTCCAAACTACAATCATCCTCCATGATAACCGCATAAGGACTATCAGAGGTCTCTAGATAGTGCTTCAGTGCCTTGAGGTGAGACGTAGTACATCCAACTTCTCCAGAGGACATCATAGGGGGATAGGTGCCCTTTATAATATCACTCAGGTCATCCTCTCTACCGTCATAGGCAGAGATACGCTCATAGTTTTCAACTTCCCAATACTTAAATTGGTCTTCCATAAACTTGCGTCTCTCTGGTTGCCCATCAAGATTGAGATAGTAGATTGGACCAATTCCCTTAAGTTTATGTACTGCTTTATTTCTATCCATTATAAAACCTCCCAATGTTCAGGGAATAAATCTTTAGTATTTAAATGTGCATTGTTTGGACCGAACCATTTTTTAGGAGCAATAACTCTTCCACTATTTCCCAACCATGCTCCCCACCATGAAAATGACGAGTTGGCAATAATATAATCACTACATTGAGACATGAGATAAAGATCATGAAATTGACTATTACCTTCTGATACTATAAATTTATCTGAAGAAAATATCTTTTGCTCCTTACACCAATCAGGATCATCACTAAAGATAATTATTTGCCTCTTTACATCAAACTTACTGAGAGCTTCCTCATAGTAATCAAGAGTTTGATTGTGATGGTTGGCAGAGTTGATTAAGAAGTCACCCCTACGTATATGCAGGGCAATTGGATTATCAAAACAACTCTCAACAATTTCATTACACTCATCAATAATATGTTTTTTAAAAGTAAAATGTTCTCTTACTTCTTTCTCATAGTTTTTAAAATACTTTTCACTTTGATAAAATCCATGAAGTGAAAAATCAAATCTCTTATCAACATAGAAAATATAATTATCAAATGAAAATCCTTTCTCTTGATGATAAAGTTCTGTATTTAAAATACCTACATTTTCAGGTTCAACATTAAAACATTCAAATAGTAAAATACGTAACTTGTTACCAATTCCATCATCAAATATTTCATCATGATTAGGAACCATGAATGCGACACCAAGTTGTCTTGCTGTTGCAAGTGTGGCAGCATATTGGAACATTTGATTACCCAATTGTCCCATCTTACCGAGATGATTAAATGCTACTGTCATTTGATTGTATTTTATTTAATTGTCCTTGTACATGCATCATTTCTTCTTGCAATCTATTGAGTTTATCATCATGTGACTTTAACCAATCATAATGAAGTGAATCATTATCAAAAGTGTGGTCATCATGAAAGATACCAGTATCAATACCATACCTTTCTGCTGCCCATGGAGGAGGGGTAGATGTTTGCCAAGGGTAAAGTTTATACTCTAACTCAGCAACCATTCCCCACAACCATATACGCATATCTCTAAGCATTCTCAATAATCCATTCTTTTAAACTAACTTTAGGTTCCCACCCAAATGTATTTCTAATTTTTTGAGTATTAGCAAGAGTTACTCTTGATTCTCCAATCCTGGGTGGAATAGTAACTTGATCATCAGAAATCATATCTGCTAATTCATTAACAGAAAAGTTTAAACCATTTCCAACATTATAGATTTGACCAAAAGCATCATCATCAGGATTGCTGATTGCAGCTATCACATTGGCATTGACTACATCACTGACATGTGTAAAGTCTCTACGTTGCTCACCATCACCTACAATTGTTAAGGACTCTCCAGCATCTCTTTGACGCATAAAGATACCTACAACTGGTGTGTATTGTCCTTTAAGAGGTTGTCTATATCCATACACATTAAAGTATCTAAAAATGACTGTAGGTAGTCCAAAAAGATCTGTGTACATCTTACATAGTTTCTCTCCATTCACCTTAGAGATAGAATATGGATTCAGACAATCATCAGGTTGAGTTTCAATATTTGGTGTTTCGTTAAAACCATACGCAGAAGATGTAGATGAATACATGACACGTTTCACACCTGCCTCTCTTGCACATTGAAGAACTGTACAAGTTCCTACTGAGTTGATACTGACAGCCTCAATAGGATTTTCAATTGCTGGTTGGATTCTTGCTTCAGCAGCAAGGTGAAAAACATAATCAACACCAGTCATACAATTCTTTAGCGATTTGTAATCACGAATGTCACACTTTACGTTGTGTGCCTTTTCATTCCAGTAGAATTGATCATGAACATCCGAATATTCATTGTCAACACAGACAACTTCATGTCCCAATTCCAAAAGTCGGTCAACAAGATTTGATCCAATAAATCCTGCGCCACCAGTAACTAATGATTTCATACTACTCTCTCAGGTAAAAAATAATTTGCATTATAACTAAAACACTCACTAGTAGAATAAGATGTCATGTTATGAAACGTCCCATCCTTACTTGAGAATCCATAGAAGGGGGGATGATTAAAACCATAGACATTATAATATTTCATAATATCAGTGAACCCAACATCAATATATCCCTCAGTTTTGTACTGATGTGATGCAATTTTTGTACAGACTGATGTATACTCTGGATTTATATAAAGAATGGCATGAGTGCCCAACATATTATAAACCCTTAAAAGGTCACTGTCAACATACTCATCATACTGAACATAAGGTCCAGAGTGTCCATTCATTCTACCCCATGAAGATACACCAAGATAGACTGCATCAGCGTCATCAGGAACCTCTATAATAGGGTTAAAATGAAGAGGAGTGGCATCATCCTCAAGAATAACAAATGGGGGTTCAGGGAGTTTCTGAAGCGCAAGATGCTGTGCTTTTGAACATCCTGCACGATTTCCTGTGGGATGAAGAACACCTGGTGATCTAATAATTGTTTTAAAACCAAGTTCTGTAAGAGATTTTTCTATCTTATCTTTCTTTTCAGTGTCCCTATCTAGATTGATATAAACAACAGGTATTTCTCTAAGATCTAAGTTCATTGTGATTCTTTTTCAATGCAATAATTTTACCAGGAGAGTATGGGTACTGTGTACCTATAAATTCTTCAGCATAACAATATGTAGGATCCAAATCAAGGGTGGGTGGATTATCTATAAAGTATCTATTCATATGACTTTCATCATGCCAGAGAGCAACAACATCATTCTTAAGATCTTTATTCACTCTCTCTGCAATTGTTTCTGCCATTTCCATAAAGACTTCAGTCTTTCCCCCGTTGAAACCACCAGCATAATAGGTAATGGTTGATTCATTGGGAGGAACATAAGCAAGTGATTTTGGATTCCTATCAAAAGATTGTGATGAAGGATCCGCTAATGATTGATACCCATGACGAGTAGCAACAAGATCACCACAAACTTCACTTACCTCCACTAAACCATCAATACGCATATCTGCATCAAAGTAGAAACAATAGTCATGCTCAAGAATAAAATCTTTCTCTTTGACAAAGTAATTATATCTTTTCAAAGTAGGCATTGGCCAAGGTTCGTGACCAATATAATGAACTCGCACATTATCACCACATTCTTCAATTTCATGATCTGTGAAGAGAATGCAGTTAATCTCTGCTCCAGGACAGAACTTCTCAGAAATATCTTCATACAGTTTTTCTACAAACTGAAGATACTTATTAGTCGCAATAGTTAGAATACAAATTTTCATAAAAAGGAATTTAACAATTTTTTGAGAGAAACTTTATAAGACAATTCAAAGTCTATTAATTTTTTAGGATTGTATGTATCTATATTATCATAAAATTTATTAAAAACATCATCAATTTCTGATAGGTTATAAAACTTTTCACCACAATCCTCTGACCAATATGGAACTGATGAGGCATGAACTTTATATTGCTCTCCCATATAATTCCATTCTCTAACGTCCCAAACAAATAGTGGAGTATTTGTTGACATTATTTTTTGAATGGCAATCCCCTGACTTTCTGTGCTATCAATTAAAAAGCAAAATTTCGATCTCTTTACAAGATCTAAAAAGTCATCTTCAGTATAGTTTCCATATTGAAGAATATGATATGAAATATTTTTAGTTTCAAGAAATTCTTTTACACTTTGTAAATCAGAATCTTGTCTTGATTTAAAATATATTAAGCAATCAATTTCTGTTACCTTTTTATAATTTGATAAATCTGGTATTGGTGCAGGCCAAACTAAAACCTTATTTTTTGGAACATTAAATTTATTAACTAGCATATCCTCAACCCAATAACTAGGAGCAATTATTTTCCTATAATATTCAGAGTTCTCCACTAAAAATTTTCCATACTCACCATCAAAAGGCCAAAATTGTGGACCAATTATACAAGTGTCATGTTCAAGTTTCTCATGTTTTTTATATGCAACCTCATGCTGATATTGCATAAGGAAATTAAATGAATACTTATCATCATTGATAGAGTATTCAATATTTTCTTCTTCTAGGGCTAAAATAGTATTTCTAACTACTTCTTCAGGACCACTAAGAATACCGTTTTTATATGCCCAATAAGATTCATCGTACCAAAGATTAATCATACCAAATCTTTTATCAATTTAAATCCATTATCGCAACAGTATGAAAGATATTTTGCCATCTCACCAGTTTGAACAGTAGTATTAGCAGTTGCCAAATGGTCTCCACCATATTGAAGAGCCTTTAAACTACTCCATAATGAAGTATCATCCGAAGGATGTGGAGGAACCCATGTCTTCAAATCAGTATACTTCTGGAGCATATAAGAAAAATGAATGTCCTCTCCACATAACATCGTCCAATGCTTATCTGGAATTTCTCTCCAAAATACAGAAAGAAGATCTCTAGCGAAGAACCAAGAATGTCCTACAATATCGACCTGCACTGGTTCAGGATTATTTACTTGCCATCCGAACTTAGCAACCTCACCATTTTCAAGAAGTTCTAATTCATAATTTTTATTCCTAAACCAAAGACCAATGCCACCAAGAAGACCTGGATGGGTCTCATAAGTTTTAACACAATTTTCTATCCACCTTGTTCCTGGAATCGTATCATCATCAAGAACACAAACATAGTCAGTTCTAGCGTTCAGAGCATAAGCAAATCTAGCCCAAACACCATAATTATAATTACTCAATGCTGAATTTAGTTCACTATAAGTATCTTCGTCATATGAAAATCCAGGAGAAGTATTTTGCCAGTAAAAAATTTCTTCTACAGGATGTGTCTGTGCTCTAATAGAATCCACCTGTTCTTTTAAATGATTTCTCTTATATCCGTTTAGGATAACTGTTACGGTTTTACTCATGATTCAAAAAATTAAATAACGTTTTGTGATTGGGATTCCAATTTAATTTATCTATAATCTTTGTGGCATTGATAGAATATCTAATATCTTGTCCATGCCTATTTGTAATAAATTTAATTTTTGGAATTGCATTTTTCCATTCATATACTTTATTAACCACATCCAAATTTGTCAAGCAAACATCTGATGATATATTCCATATTTGATTAACTTCATTTGATAAACAAATTTTAAATATTCCATCAACATTGTCTTTCACGTATGTCCAATCTCTAATATAAGAACCGTCCCCATGAATAGGAATTTCGCTATCTTCCTCAATACACTCCAAAATTTTTGGAATTAATTTTTCAGGGTATTGCCTTTCTCCATAATTATTAGAACTTCTACAAATTTGATAATCAATTCCATACGTCCTTGAGTATGATGTTACCAACATCTCTGCTGCTGCTTTTGATGCTGAGTATGGATTGGACGGATTTAACTTACTATTCTCATCAAAAGACCCTTCATCAATATCACCATATACTTCATCTGTGCTGATGTGAACTAACAAGGGACGATTATATGTCTTACCTCTGATTAGATTTAAAAGATTTTGTGTACCAAGGACATTTGTCCTAACAAAAATATCAGGTTGAACAATTGAATTATCAACATGACTTTCTGCCGCAAAATTTACAAGGATATCAGCAGCAGGTAAATGCTTGACGTTACATATATCATCTTTGATCAGTTTATAATTTTTATGATTATCCCATGGTAACTTATCATTGGCAGCATAGGTCATTGAATCAATATCAATAACCTTATGACCTTCTTCAAGACACTTCTCGACAAAATGACTTCCAATAAAACCTCTACCACCAGTTACTATGAATTTCATATGCTAGAACATTTAGAGAACAATTCAAATTGACGTAAATCTAAGTATCCATTATCTTCCATTTGATCTGGAACATTCAATGAATAGTTCTGGAGTAAGCACAAACCATGTGCTGCCTCTTGAGGAGTCATGTACATGTTCCATCCCATTGATTTAATATTATCATCTTTGTAGAAGGTCTTCCATCCTCTACCTTCATATCTAGCTCTTCTAAACCAATTAACAAACGTCTCATCATCAGTAAGAATCATACCCCCCTTACCAATCTTAAGAGTCTTCTTAATATGAAAGGACAGACACATATAAGACCCAGGAATATACATGTTAGATGTCAGTCTCTTCGCTGAATCGTAGATTGGATATGGTTTTAGTTGATAGATTCCACTCCAGTCATTTTCTTTTTCATCAAAGATAACATTACCACCTGCCTGCATGATAGATTGTGGTACTGACAGATATGTCTTAGAGGGAATAAAAACATCTTGCACTTCAAAGTACTTACAAGCTAAGAACAAAGCGTTAGTACAACTATCAACAGAGAGAGCATACGGAGAACCAGTATAGTCTGCGATAGACTCTTCAAACATTGTCACAATCTCATAAGGATTATGTTTGATTTTATAGTTACCAAATTCTGTCCTAGTCAGATATGAATAATCTTCATCGGCTTTGGATACTACAAATCCACAAGATAAAAATGTTCTAAGACTAGAAACATTGCCATGTTTTACCTTTGCCGTAGTATATGGTTTGATCTTAACATACTCAGAAAGCATAAACTTTCCAATACCCTCCCCTTTGTGGTCAGGTGAAACAGCAAGACGAAGATCACCATCTACATCACCAATAAAACCAACACTATCCCCATCAGCATTCAAACAAATTTTATAATCATCATTATGTTCATTCATATAAGCAACTTGCTCATCATTTGATGGGACAATCGACATTACAAATCCTGAAATATTTTCAGGATGATACCTCAATTTTCTAATGAAGAACCAGTGCTCATCACTATTATCAATTAGTTTCATACCCATACGTCTACCATTTCAAGTTGAGATCTATCACCCGTTGAGTTCCAATACTGATTGAGATAAGTTCGTGTACCAGTCCAACCACTCAATCCCATCAAAGGATTTAAGGTGCTTCCAATATCAATGAAGGTATTATTATTGTTTGATTCAAAGCATTGGTGAACAATCAAGTTAGACAGACTAGCAGCAGAACACAAGAATACATGATCCTTAATGTTGTTTTCACCAACATACTCTTCAATCTCTTCAATTATACTATAATTTTCAATCATAGCATTAGGACCAATTCTAAAATCTTTAACGACTTTGAATGGAAGTTTATCTAATGTAGCATCTTTATTACAGATAAAAACTATTTTCCTTTTAGAAAAAATGGGAACAAATTCATCTATGAATCTTGGATAGTTGGCATTGTTCCAGAGATTTGCAAAAGAAAGATATTCACTATCTCCTCCAGCATTTTCAACAATTTCATCAAAGATACCATCAAATGCTGGACAGGAGTCCTTCATAGGAAGTCCCTTATAATAATTTGGAGCAACATACTCTAGTGATTCTATAAGTTTATCCCTAAAGAAAGAATGCTTGTCTGGATCAAAAACCTTATGCTCTTCTTTACCATAGAAAGCATATCCTCTAGAACCATTAAGGTTGTATCCACTATCACTTAGTTCTAGATATTGATTGTAAAGGATAAATCCCTCACCATCAGAGAATCTAGAAAAGGCAAAGTTCTCTTTACTTTCCAACTTTGACTTCAGAATATCAAAATCTTTAGTATAATTATGTTCAATCATTATTCCCAGTTTGTTTGAAGAGGTTGTACTTTTTCCCATAGATCATTATCAATCAAAAATTGTTTCAATGATCTGATAGCATTCAAAACATCAGGTTTTTGTTCAAGACCATTATAGTAATCACTCCCTATATTCCAATAATCAGTATAACACTTCTCATACAAATTAGCAAACTTCCTCATGTTTTCAGAATTTGAATACCACCACATGTCACAAATACCATCATCCCAAGCATCCCAATCAGCCACATATAATTTACTCATATCCAGAGAGGGATCAAAATTTATACATTGAACTGCATGATTACATTGTTTACCAGGACCAGATGTATTCCTATTAGTTCTACCTAAATCAAATCTACCTTTGATGATAATATCATACTCTTCTCCAGTTTCCAACTCAGATTCTCTTACTAGTTTGAAAGATTGTGAAAGAGAATAAAAGTATGAGAAACGAACTTGAGGTGGTCTACCAATTGAATTCCAATAGTTAGTTGGATCTAAATTTCTTTCATTAACGTATGGAAGAAAATCAATCTGTGGTTCACTAACAATTTTCTTTGGTTTGTATAAATCCACAAGAAAATCTCTCAAGTCTGGTTGCCAACTATGAATAAAAACATCCGTGTCAGTTTTATCAAAAATGTTTTTCTTAATGTGATTATACCCATCCATACCCTTTGAGGTAAGATCTGTGAGGCAATCAAAATACCCATACAAACAGAGTGCTGTTTTCATTTTTCTGTTAATAAACTATCAATGTTCCAAGTGTTTGATCTAATTAAGTTTCCATTAGAGTCCCAAACAAGCCATCCCTCAGTAGATCCCCAAAGATAATCAATATAATTATCTAATTTATTATTGAGCATCTCTTCAGTCTTGCCACTTAAGACATTCCAATTACTACGAAAGTCGATCCATTTCAAATTATATATGTCTTTAATTCTACAGTTATTTTCAAGAACGTCTATCCACTTATCCTCCTCACAAGAATCAAAAAAATTTTCAGCATGAAAAAATAATCCACTCTTAGATAAATTCCACACCCTTTGATCCCAACATTTCTTCATGAAGTTTACTTCTGAAAAATTAAAAAGGTCACATAGAACCATTTCATCCTTTGAAGTTATTTGAGTTGTCAAATATTTTTTATCACCCAATTCATTCAAACACCAATCAAATAGATTAGGAATCAAATGTATACCATCAAGTCTAGTCTTAAGTATGTAAGTAAATCCATTCTGTATAGCATGATCTATTCCAACATTAACCAGGACTGGATGACCATATCCAATTTCACTTCTTAAAATATCATCTAACCAGTAAACATAATCACAATAGTTTTCCAACTGATTAGGTTTTTTACCATGTCCAGTGACAATAATGTATGCGTCAGGATTATTTTTTCTGAAATGTTTTACTACAAAATTAATCTGATTTAATTTATAGTCCTCATGTTCCTCTACAAAAGCATGAGTCAATAGGATACATTGTTTCATTAGAATAAGTATTCAAATAATTCCAAATCTTTAGAAAAGAAGTCTTGAATTATTTCTCTAGATTCATCATCATATGTATCCTTATATGATTTTCTTTTTGTTTTTCTATGATGATCAATATCAATATTGAATCCTATAATATTCGAAATCTTTTTTAGATCATCAGAGATATTTTCATACCTACCAATAAAGTCTGGGACTATAGTTTCATCGTCGCACAATAGTTTATGTTGAGGTATCCAATGTATATCCCCAGAAAATTCTGAGTTAGGAAATGATTTACAAAAATCTTTGAATGATGTTAGATTTAAATTACGAATCTGTGTAAAATCCGAATATGCTGATACGAATCTATCAAATGGATTTCTAACAAAAGCAAACTTGAAGTAATCTTTTTTGTTTGGATTGTTATCTAAGAATTTCTTAGCAGACATATGATGAATTAGTGGTGGAGGATCTGCTCTGTCTACACCAGTTAATCCATAGTGATCCTTAAAAAATATATGAATAGATGATCCAGCTACTTTAGGTGTATGAAAGAAAATAAATTTATCTTTATCAGAAACAAACATTACACATCCTCAATTGTTCTAACTCCGTGTGGGTTTTGAAAATTATCTCTGTAAACAGTATTTCCATTTTGCCAACTTGCTACAAATTTTTTTGTCTCATTAATGTCAACTACATTAAAGTACTTTAAAAAAGTATCTTTATCATACCATTGATTAATATCAACACGACTGGCATGTAAAAATGATTTCGCCAGAACAACTTCTGCCTCACTAGAGAAAACCCTCCCCGAAGGATCTACATCTACACTACCTTGAATTGCCCAGTCAACCAGATCCTTCTTACCATCATACATATCTCTCAAATAACCAATAGCATCTCTCATGATACTAGTTTTTGCAACATATAGATGATCACCTATGTGCATTGGTCTACTATCCCAACTTCTAGTAAAGATATTTCCACAGACAAACTTATTGGTATCTTGTTCAAAAATACCAATCAAGTTATTAAGGTCCCCAAATACTTCATCACCTCTAGTCCTAATAAAATATTCAGTTTCTATTTGCTGAAGAGCATTATCCATACCACAAATAGCATAATAAAAATTACTGATAGTCCCCACAGACTTTTTGATGTCTGGTAAGGGAGGTGATACCACTTTAACATCTGAAGGAGCATAGGAATAATCCCAAGTTGATACTAATATGTCCCCATATGTTTTATAATTTTTGATACCATCAATAGCCCATGTATCCAAAGGACCTTGTATGACAATAGTATAGTCTTTCATTAAATAAACTTTTTCAATCTAGTGAAGTGTCTACCACCATCGAAGGACGTGGTAATGAGTTTATCAATAATCTCCTCCATAGTCTTCACGTCAACATACTTAGATGGAATAGAAAAATGATTAGCACAATTATGTTTGATAGAAAACTCCGCCGTATATGAATCAAAAATTAAAGCAGAAAGAATATCATCAAATTTATTAGCCGCTAAATTCACTCCTTGTCCAGATCTACAAAAAGAAATAGCATAATCACAATCGTTGGATTTAATTAATGCAACTGCCTGGGAAACATAATCATAGTAATCACAAGACTTATCAACATAAGTTCCCACATCAGTATACTCAATACCTTTCATTTCCAAAATAGTTTTTGTTTTTTCTTTAAGATCATATCCAGAATGATCACAAGCAAGAGCAATGGGTTTATTACCAAACTTTTTCGTAACTCTTTCACTAAAAAATTCTAAGGTAGATGGTGTTCCAAGAACATGCATCTTTTCAGTATCAGCACAAGTTACATACTTATCATCACGAATCATTAAGTTATACATCGGGGCAATGTAAAACTCGTTTTTAACAAGCATATTTTCATCTATTACTTCCTTACCATATTTTAAAAATTCTTTACCATTCTTGAAATAATATAATCCCACATTAGCATGTTCTGAGATGACTTCTTTTTCAACTACCCTAGAAACCTTACCATTAATATCACATTGACTATAACTATGATCCGCACTATTTGCAAGGAAGGTTAAGAGAAATCCATCAGAATCATTCGGAATTGTATTTGGTTTAAATTGTGGTTCAAAATATACATCGGGGGTATAAATTAACAATGGAATATCATTATCAATATATTGTTCAGCAAGAACACAAGTTTCCAATGCTCCCCTGGTAATTTTATCCAAGACAACTATTTGAATGTCATCTCCAAATTTTTGCTTCAGAATTTTATCAATACTGAAATTGTAGATATGGTCTAGTCTGACAATAAAAATAAGATTACAATCACTATAATCAACAGACTCAAGAGACCAATCAATGACATGTTTATGATTCGCCAAAATCAATGGTTTTGGCATTGTATATCCAGCGTCTAAAAATCTCTGCGCTTTACCTGCAATAGGAAGAAGTAAGTTATATTTTTTCATAGTAATCTAGAATCTGTGTAGTTTTTAAATGAGAGAATTCAATCCAATCGCGAATATCGTCTTTCGCTTGTAATAATTTATATAAGAAACAAGAGGCAAAAATATCACCTGCTCCTAGAACATTTACATCCTTCAACATCATTTCTTCCGGTAGTTTATAAAAGAACTCATCAGTTCTATTTGAAACAATACTACCAGAAGAACTATGAAGTATCACCCAACCCTTAGTTGCATTTGTATATTCTGATAAGTCGCCGTCAATATCTTCATCAGAGATAAAAAGATAGTCTACATAGGAAAGAATATCTTTATTGACAGGTTTACCAGGACAAATATCAGCCGTGATAATACCATCAAGAGCAGGAATAAAATCATGCCTAGTCATCTCATTCAAATAAATAAGATGATTTACTTTTGATGAAATTATTTTTGCCTGGTGCTGTACCAAACTAAGTTGAACTTTTGAGTATCTTTTAGCAGCAGGTTTATCAATATAGATTAATGCTTGCCCAACATCAATTGGAGATAATCCAATATCTAAACTAGGATCAAGTTCAAGCAATGCCTTCCAGACATTTGCCATAGATCCCAATGTCTTCCTTTCACTGTTTCCTTCAACGATAGTATCAATCGTTAAATGACCATAGAGAGAAATGTCTTTCATTAGAATTTTTCCTTCAAATCAAGTTCGTAAATTTTATCAATGACCTCATCATAAGGAACAAACGGAATCAATCCTTTCAACTCAAGTGTATCATAAAGATGCATGATAGCATTTTGACCACCTTCAGTGGATAAGATATTTGCAGTTTCCCTCACACACCTAGGAGAGTCTCTACAGCAGTATGAGTATTTGACTTTTTTCATAATACCAATATCAAATAAATCATCACCAACATAAGCAGTTTCTTTAGAAGTGCATTTATATTCTTCTAAGATAGCGTCAAGATAATTTTTTTTATCGCTATGGAAACCCGAACCACGATTAGCGATTACATGAAGGTTTCTGTTTTCTAGGATACTGATATTGTAAGGATCTCCAGTCAAGAATACAACATTAATTCCAATAGCTCTGAATCTTTTGATCGCTGTCCAGTCTTTATCACAAAAAGTTTTTAGTTTTACAACACCTTCTTTATCATAGTATTTGACACCATCGGTCATAATACCATCAACATCAAGAATTAAAAGTTTAATCATACAGTTCCCCTTTCATTAAAGTTAATTTCATATTCCTCAGATATAGATGACAACTCATCAGGATACTGAGAGGTATTCCACTTACCACCAATAAGAGCAGTAGCAACGTATGGAAAGACCTTACTATCATAATGACCACCTCTAAGAGGCGAAGACTCATCAAAGTAGAAGGAGGAGAAATATTTAAATTGACTCATGACCCTGCTGCCAGCGAATGATCCACCAGACTCAACATCTCGCAAGTGTCGTGGATTCAACTCTGTCATAACTTGTTGAAAGTGTTCTTTCTTCCAAATAGATGGTTGGTGAGTGAATGATAAATCAACTCCACTATGAGATATCTTATAAATGTTTTCTTCTTCTTTGTTATCCAAAGAATTGATAGTTGATCTGATAAAACGCAAACAAGAGCATTCACTATTTTTTAGATAGTCAATACACTTGTTCAATTCTACCACATCAACATAATCATATAAAATAAAATCCTCCTGCATGTAGAGGATATAATCTTCTTCAATATGTTCTAAAGATCCAAGCCACCGTGATGCGTAAGAATCACTTTCGCTATTGACTAGTTGTAAGTGATCATCATCAATATTCTCACTTAAACTATTAATCAACACATAACTACTTTCAAGATCTTTAAAATATTTTTTTACATTACCAAAATAAGCAGGAAACACATCATTATAACTGGAGTGTGTCCAGGTGACCATTGCTAAATCTTTCATTTTAATTTACCAACATAATCGCTACAAATACCATAACACTCTTGATTAACGTTGTCTCCATTCAGATCAACTAGCACCGATTTAATTCCTACTTCTTTGCCAGGAAAAGTCCATATAAATCCTTTACTCGTCAAAGTAAAGTCATCTTCCTGATGCCAGAAGTAATTGTACTCGTTTTTCTTAGAAGCGAGTTCATTTAAAGTTGTAAAATCTTTAGAGTGAATCCACAAGTTGCGAACACGCTGTTCCAACCAGTACCATGTGACAGAATATTGTGGTTCATCATGACCTAACCACATATTCCCAGTTAGTTCATCATAACGGAGATCAATCTCTACATCATATCCCAACTCAATACATTTGTCAATTTGATTTGGGTTGTTTTCATGTTCTTTATTTGGGCCGCGTATGTTAGCGCGATGAGCAATAAGTTTCATAATGAAATCCACCCCTCAGCAGCAATGTCAGAATAATCACAAGTATTCAATCTACCACCCCACTTATTCTTTGCTGGACATATAATATCTCTTGTTCTATCTTTTTGCAACCATGCACCCCACCAACTGAACGTGCTATTACTCATAACACCACCATTACAAAGAGTCATAAGACATAGATCAAAATATGGAATTAATGCACCCTCAGTGTACTGCCCCCTAAGAAAATTAGTTAAGGGTAATCTGTCAGACGTTTCAGAAAAATTAAATCTATTTGATTTAAATATCTCCTGATCTTTGCACCATTCAATATCATCAGAAAATACAAGGACAGGAATATCTCTATCAAATTTTGAAATAGATTCAACAAAATATTTCGTAGGGAGATTATAATGATAATCAGGTTTGTTTATGAAATCACCTCTTCTAACATGAACAAAGATAGGGGTGGCATCAAATTCTTCAATAAAAGATTTGCACGTAGAAAGAATCTCATCTTTGAATGTAAAATCATTCTTTATATCATCTTCAATATCTTTAAACCATTTCTCAGATTGATAGAATCCAGAAATGTTTACATTATCAGGACACTCATTAAAGAATTCTTCGTTGAAATGAAAGGTGGTCGAATGACAAACATCATCTGATGTAGGGTGTTTATAAAGACCACCAATATATCCCATATTCTTTACACTAGGAAGATTGAATATATCATGCAAAAGATAATTAGTTCTCCCTGCATTTTCTGGAGGTATACAAAACTCATATCCCCTATATGCAGCAATACCTCTTAAAGAGGCATACTGAAACATTTGATTTCCCAACCAACCCTTATCACCTAACTCATCAAAACCTATCACTTAAATACCTCCATTTCTCTAAGGTCTGGCCAATCAGTCCACACCCACTGACGTGGTGTTTCTTTTATTGCATCAGGAAGTTTAGTTAAACCATTCTGTGCGGTTTCGGGTGTCATATAATAATGATAACCCATGGTGCTTATATTTTGCTCCCTCCAAGGAACATTAGATACTCTACCATCATAAGACATCTTTTTAAGAGAAGTATAGTCTTCTTCATTATCAAGAAGAATCATTCCACCTCTACCAAGACTCAGATGTTTTTGAAACTGAAAACTAAGGGACATGTATGTTCCAGGAATGTATGAATCTTTTTTCCACAACACTGCTGCATCAATAATATTATCAGTTAGATAATAATAATCTTTCCACTCATCAGTAGACCATTCCATCTGAATGTTTAACTTATTTGCAAGAAATGGTATTGCAATGTAAGTTCTTGTTGGAACTGTAATTTTTTTAATATCTTTAAGTCTAAGGCAAAGTTCAATACCATGAGTACAGCAATCTATTGCGACTGCATATGGACTACCAAAGAATTCTGCAATTTTATTTTCAAGTTCAGATACTGCCTTAAAACTCATAACCTAACTCCTTTGCGTATTGATACATTGTTTCCTTTTTTCTTTTTTTAATAGGTTTTGCCGGACTTCCTGCATAAATTGTCCAAGGTTCTGTAGACTCTTTGAGAAAAGAATTTGCTCCAAGAACAGATCCCTCACCCATAACTACTCCAGACATTACAACAGAATTAGCACAAACACCAGAAAATCTTTTTAGTAAAATCGGTTCCTCAATTCTTTTGTCTTGATACTGTTCTGGAATAATTGGACCAATGAGTCCATCTCCCTGAAAAAGATCAGAACCACATATCATTCTAGCACCAGTTGATATAAAACAAAAATCCTCCACTACTAGTGATGCTCTAGCACCACCAATAACAGAGACATGAGGAGAAATATGTACGTAGTCGCCAATATCTAATTTTGTTGTACAAACAAAACCAAAATCAATGCCAATATGATTACCCAATCTAACAAGATGAGGTCTTGAAATTGAAGTTGTTTCATTAATGTAGACATCATTACCCTTATTCATCGTAGAAAAATTTGTCATTCTCTACTCCCATATAAGGACCAGTTTTGTATTCATAAACGATGGTATCGTCTTCAAGAATTTCATATGTGTGTCCTCCTTCAAAAGTCATTGAACAATCACCCTTTCTAATTACATCCTCTTTGAGGAGAGTTCTGTCAGTATCATACATGAATACTTTAACAGAACCCCGAATAACTACCCAAGATTCTTGTGCTATAACAGTTTTACTTGGAGATGGTTTCCAAATGTGTTGATGGGTACGAAACTTCTTACCTCCCACAGGAAACTTGATAGTTGCAGCCTGAATGAACTGTTCTTCAGGAGCAATATCAGTTCTTCCATCAATCTCATCAAACCGATTAATAAGATGAAGAAGTTTGTTAGGTTCACATTTAGAATAAATTTTAATCACAGTAAACTTTTTATTCCTTTATCAATACCTATTTTAGCAGAATATCCTAAATTTTTCAACTTAGAAATATCAGGACATCTGCGATTTGTTTCTCCTTGTGGAGCTTCAGAGTATTTAATCTCCAAGTCAAGATTCATTTGTTTAAGAATCTTCCTACACAACACTTCAATAGTAATTTCTTCATCATTTCCTACATGATAAATTTCACCATTTTCTCCTTTTTGCAATAAGGTGAGAATACCATCACAGAAATCATCAACATGACAGAAAGCTCTAGTCTGTGTGCCATCACCAAGTAAAGTAATTTCGTTGGTAGAACTCTTAATCTTTTTAATTAGTTCTGGAATAACATGATCTGTTCCCATGTCTTTCCCATAAACATTATGAGGTCTGAATAAAACGACTCTATTGAATTCATCCCTCCTATAATGCTGACCCATCAACTCATAAAGTATTTTTGTGCCACCATAAGAATACCTAGGATTCTTAACATCAGGAATTACCAAAGGAATGTCTTCTGGTGTAGGAATGATTGGAGGTTTTTGATATACTTCTCCACTAGATGCTATGAATAAATCTTTGATACCATAATACTTGGCCGCATCATATACATTAAGCAATCCGCGTATACCAATATCAATAATTTTACTTGGCATTGAATAGAAATTTTTTGTCCCATTAATGAATGCCAAATGGATGATACCATCTACACCTCTCCCCATTGATTCGTGAACATCATGAGAATTCCTAATGTCGCCAGAATAGTATTCAATATCGTTTCTTACTTCCTCAAGACGACCAATATCACCTCTCTCTTGATTATCAAGAACAACAATTTCATAATTACTATTCAGTAAATGCTTAACTAAATGATGTCCGATAAATCCACATCCACCTGTCACCAAAACTTTCTTCATAATCTCATCCCATTAGGTACTGTTGTGATATAATTAGAATTTTCTTTTAAAATATTATCAAAAAATTTAACATTTAATCCCATAGTCTTACAAAGAAAGTCTAATGCCTTTGTATCCTTAGGAAGACACACTCCACCAAAACCTCTGTAATTTTTATTACATTGCAAATAAACAGTATTAATATTACTTCTATTTTTCACACAATTTTTTACATTGTCATAGTTAACTCCCATAGATTCACATAATTCATAAAAACTATTTGCAAAAATAATCTCCATTGCATTGTGAACATTGTTAAAGTATTTGCTAAATTCTGCTTCTGTTGGTGTGCAATGAACAAATCTTTGAGGATAATCTCCATGACTTTTTTTGATGATTTGATAATCTTCTTCAGAATTAGTACCAATAACACAGACTTCGTGATTTTGTATAAAATCTGTTGTTGCACATCGCTCTCTTAAAAATTCTGGGACGAAAGAAATTCTATTAGATTTTTTAGATAACTTCTCTGTCGTTCCTGGTATTACCGTAGACTTAATTGCAATGACACCTGAGTAATTATTATCAAGTAGATCATCAATTACACTTTCTACAATACTTATATTACAACTTCCATCTTCTTCGGATGGAGTTGGAACACAAATATAACAAACTTCCGCATTTAAAACATCTTTAATTGAGGTTTCATATCTAATATCATGCGTAAAAACATCATGCCCCAATCTTTGGAATCCAAACTTAATTGCACTCCCAACTACACCGTCTCCTACAATTCCAATATTCATAGTTATTAATAAAGTTCTTGTCCAAGTTGAGAAAGAATCCAAACATATGTTTTATAAATTCCTTCCTCAAGAGTTTGAGAATAATCCCAACCCAATTTTTCACGGACCAAATCATTATTAGAGTTACGGCCGCGAACACCAAGTGGTCCATCAATATGAATCTTCATTACTTCCTTACCAGAAACTTTAGCAGCAATATCTACCAACTTGTCAATAGTAACCATCTCTTCAGAACCAATATTAACTGGTCCCATAAAGTCTGATTGCATCATTCTGTAAGTTGCTTCAACGCATTCGTCAATGAACAGGAAGGAACGAGTCTGTAAGCCGTCTCCCCACACCTCGATTGCTCCACCTTGCTCCGGGAGGAAAGCAACTTTACGGCAGATTGCAGCTGGTGCCTTCTCTCTTCCACCGTCCCAGGTCCCCTCCGGACCAAAGATGTTGTGATATCTAGCAATCCTAACAGGAATGCCATGATTACGATTATACGCAAGATAGAGGCGCTCAGAGAAAAGTTTTTCCCATCCGTATTCTGAGTCTGGGTTTGCGGGGTATGCTGATTCTTCACGGCAGTTTGGATTGTCAGGGTCTAGTTGATTGTGCTCTGGATAC
>Ga0209336_10000535_pt1 | contig 19439 bp, 43 predicted proteins | sample LinPmetageLP32_FD_184042 | JGI IMG/M metagenome (GOLD analysis project Ga0209336, IMG submission 184042) | Marine viral communities from the Pacific Ocean - LP-32 (SPAdes) (version 2) | ecosystem: Environmental > Aquatic > Marine > Oceanic | place: Pacific Ocean | collected 2009-08-23 | reverse complement strand
CCCAAAAAATATTATAAATATGTTGTATGTGGAGGTATAACTTTATGGTGGAAAGAGAATTTACATGATTTTGCTAAATTTATCTCCGAAATAGCAGGAGGGTCTGGTAACAAAAGACAATTACCTGGATCTGTTTATCAAAGTCATGACGGAGCATTCCTCTATGATTTTTTATATGATAATACTCATATAAATTTAAACTATTTAGATTATAAATTTAATATTAAGGAATTAAAATTAGTACCAGATAATCCTGTCTTTTTTCATCTTTCAGGACATTTTGATCTTAAACTTCAAAAATTTAAATCAATACCCAAAGAAATAATGGCAAAAATTTTAAAATGAAAACTTTAGTATTTCAACTAGATAAAAAAGATAAATCTTTCACTCACCAAGTTGATACACTTGAATCAATTAAATATAAAAAACTTTCACGTTACGTAATAGAAAAAAGTAAAACTTCAATCAAAAAATATTGTGAGATAAACAATTACGATTATTACTGTAGTGCTGATAGTTTTCCTTTAAGGTCTGGATATTATGGTTCTTTAAATATGGTAAATTTAGAGAGATATATGTTGGCTAGTGTAGTAGCACAACAAACTTACGAAAAGATACTAATTTTAGATTATGATGTAGTCTGTATTTCTACAGAGCCGTTACCTTATACTCCTGGTTTTTCTGCTCAATACTATAAGTATTTAAGTGAAAAATACTTAATCAATCCTGCAAGATTATCCTATCTACACGATTATCATTTTCATTGTAGTTTTACTTTGTGGTTACCTGATGTCTTACATAAGTTTTGTTACTGGGCTCAAGACGTCTTACGGGCAAAAATCTTACCCATGTTTTCTCATGTGAATTTAGATGAGACATTTATCGCAAATTTTTTACATGAAAACAAAAACACAATACTTTTTGAAAACATTGATAGACGTTTTTTTAATGATAGAGAATGTTTCAACCCAAAAACAGTTTTTCTACATATTGATGGCAATTTCAAACAAAAAATACAAAGATATAAAGAGTTACCCAAAGAAATAAGAGCAAAAATTTTACGATAAGACTAACTTAACGTAACTTGAGGCTTGCTAGTTGTTCATATTTTTGATATATTATATACATAAATAAGGAGAATTACATGGCAAAAAGAAAATCTACAAGCAGTGGTTATACCTCTAAAGGAGAGAGACCAAACGTAAGTAAAAGTATAAAGACAAAAGTTGTTGATCCAATGAAGAGTCTTTTGTATAAAGTAGCTGCCTGGAAAGCAGGTAAAAAAGTTATGGTTACTATTGAAAATCCTAATAAAAAAGAAACTAATAAAAGATATATCAAAGTGCCTGCAAGTCAAGCATGGGGTTATCCAAAGAGTAACTTTTTCTCACCACGAAAGAAAGTTAATGCCTGAGGGTCCAGAATGCACTAGAACTGCAAAACAAGTTGATAGCTATATTAGAGGATTAACTCTTGTTAACGTTAACATAGTCTCAGGTAGGTATACTAAAAAACTACCTGACGGCTTTGAAGAGTTTATGGAGTTACTACCTTTAAAAGTTGAAGAGGTCGCTGTAAAAGGCAAGTTTATTCATTGGTTTTTAGATAGAGATGTCAGTATTTGGACTACTCTTGGTATGACTGGAAACTTTAAATTACAACCTTCTAAACACACAAGACTCGCTTTTTACTTTGACGACGGTAGTTCTGTTTACTACAATGATCAACGTAACTTTGGTACTACAAAGTTTTGCTTTAGTGGTTTATTACTAAACGCTAAACTTAGCAAGATAGGACCAGATATGTTAAACAACCCTTGCACATTTGATACTTTCTGTAAGATAGCTAAACAAAAACCAAAATGGTCTGTAGTAAAGTGGCTTATGGATCAAAGTCAAATTAGTGGAGTCGGTAATATTTACAAAAGTGAATCACTTTTCTTAGCAGGTATCTCGCCTTTAAGAAAACTTGAGTCACTATCATCACAAGAACTGGAGAAATTATATAATGGAATCTGCAAAATCCTCACATCAGCCTACCAAGACGGTGGAGCTACTATTCGTAACTATAGCGATTTATACAACAATCATGGGAAGTATACTGCTTTCCCATCTAATATAGAACAAATACTTGAAGCTAGGTGGGATAATAAAGTAATGTGTTATGGAAGAACAAAAGACATATACGGCAATCCTATTGAGAAAATTAAGCTAGACGATCAAAGGACAACTTTTTGGAGTCCTGCAGTTCAGGTATGAGGGATGAAAGGTTAGAACTCCGACAACGGAGAACATACCTTAAGAACTTAATAAAAGAGTTAGAAGCTTTTATAGAGGGATATAGTATGTACGGTACGGATACCCCTATATCACTTTCATACTTAGCAAATGGTTGCACTCCTTATGCATACGGATTAGCAATGCATTTGATGGGGTTGCAGTTTGAAAGGGTACATGTAATGCATGTAGCAAGTGTTCATTGTTTTACTTTAGTAGATAAATATTGTGTTGATATAGTTACAGGTGTTATTTTTAATAATCACCCCAGAGATGTAATATTAAATTCTCTTAAACCTCTACACAAACTATCTAACTTTACGCAGAGAAAGTATGATGCTTATTGGATTTCAGACAGTTATGCTAATAAAGACTTATCTTTTAAGGTATTTAGAATAGGTCAAGTAAGATAAATACTAATAGACAAGTGCTTAAATATATTATATTATAAATTATAAAAATATAGGTATAACGATGAAAGTTAAAAAACATACTAAAAAAGATTTGGAGAGAGAACATGCTGCCTTTCTGGTTAGGGTTGGATATACGCCCAAGAGATTACGTAAAGGAAGCCAAGCGTACAAAGTACCAACTCCTGCTTATCGCAGTGGTAGCGGTATCCCTTGTAGTAATACAATTTGTGCTGTAGAGTACTCTCCAAAGAAAAGTGGTTTACAACAGTATACAGTAGCACCTGCCTATAATAAGGGTGCTTATCAATTAATTACTAAAAATAACATAAAAGATATTGGGAGATCTTAATGAAAATAGGAAATAAACTAATAGCTGCTTTAAAGACAAAGTATAGGTCAGATTTTGTTCAAGCGCTTGCAACTTTAGAAGTGTATATTGCTAATCCAGTAGGAATCGGAGAACATCCGCAACACCTAGAAGAGATGGATAAATTAGTTGCTCAAATGGCAGACGCAGACGATAAACTAGCTGTTCTTGCTGCAGAATACCCTGACGCCTAATTATAGGAAAACCTCCTCTATAGCAGTTATTTTCTTGCTACTACGTTAAAAATAATTTATTATGTAATTACAGTGAAACTCTCAGACTAAATGCAGCGAGAGTTTCGATCAGAGGGGTGAGAGAGACAGGAAACTGTCTCTCTCTTTTATTAATGATACTTGAATCAGTCGTTTCGGCTTTACATACAATTTTTTCGGTACAACACTTCTCGTTTTTACTACTTGGACTTTTTGTTGGATTATTACTAGGATTACTTCCTGGTATGAATGGTATAGTTGGTTTAACTATACTTTTTCCTTTTTTAACATATCTAGACCATTCCTCTGCACTTGCTGTAATGTCCTCTATGATAGCTGTTGTGTGTATTTCAGACTCTTTTAGCTCTATATTACTAGGTATTCCAGGCACTGCTGCTTCTCAAGCTACTGTTGTGGATGGCTATGCTCTTACTAAAAAAGGTAAACCATATGAGGCTTTAGGCGCTGCTTTTTCTGCCTCTTTATTTGGAGGAATATTTGGTGCTTTAGTACTTTCAATTTTCATATTCTATGCGAAACCCATAATACTAAGTTTTACGTCCGCTGAGTTATTCATGTTCTCTTTACTAGGTTTGTCTTTTGTAGGATTACTTTTTGATGGAGGACTAGTAAAAGGTTTAGCTTCTTGCATTTTAGGAATAATAATAGGTTGTATAGGTACTAGTCCTATACTAGGAGAAGGTCGTTTTCTGTTAGGTACTTTTTATCTTTATGAAGGTCTATCAGTATTTATAGTAGCTCTAGGTATATTTGCACTACCCGAAATATTAACAATCATTCAAAGTAAGTCTTCTCCAATTACAAAAAACCACTCTACTGATAAGTTTTTTGTAGGTGTAAAAGAAACACTAAAACATAAATGGTTAGTTCTGCGGTGTTCACTGTTAGGTACTTTAGTAGGCGCAATACCAGGTCTTGGAGGAGCTGTTGTTGATTGGCTTGCTTATGGTCACGTAGTAAACTCCTCAAAAGACAAGTCACAATTTGGAAAAGGAGATATTAGAGGAGTTATAGCCCCTGAAAGCTCTAATAATGCAAAAGAGGGGGGATCTTTTATTCCTACCATTTTATTTGGAATTCCTGGGTCGGGAACTATGGCTTTATTACTAGTAGCCTTTGAAAGAATAGATATAATTCCTTCTCTTAATTTTATAGAAACAAACCTAGATTTAGTGTATATAATTGTATGGTCACTTGTAATTGCTACTATATTAGGAGTTGTTATAAGTTTTTGTTTTTCTAAAATGTTTTTAAGACTACTGTCTATAAAATATTACTTTTTAGCTCCTTTAATATTTTGTATAGTCATTGCTAGTGCTTATGCAGTAAATCAAGAGTTTGATGACTTAATTGCTTTGTTTATATTTGGCGCATTAGGTATTCTACTAAAAAAGGATAACTGGTCAAGACCTGCTCTCATACTTGGCTTTGTTATGTCTAGTTATATAGAATTATACTTCTATCAAGCAATGAAAATATACTCTTATGAGTTTTTATATAGACCTATAGTTTTACTAGTGATTGTAATAATGATTTTTAGTTTTTGGTCTTTTCGAAAAATTAAAAGATATGAAGAGGGTAAATCCTTTTTACTACTCCCAGTTTGTGTATTTTTCTTACTATTTGTTGCATGTTTATATAAATTAAGTTACTCTACTTATATATTTCCACTTTTTATGATTACTTTATTTTTTACTTTTTTACTTATTAGAAGGATTCACAATGGAACCAATACTTAGTTATTTATATAAAAACAAACACTATTACTCTAAATTTGCTTGTTGTGAGGCTGCTATATTAGACGGCATTCCACTCGAGGACCTTGTTGATCATATAAAAGCTACTCTTTTTAAAAACCCAAACTATTTTTCTGATTATGATTTTACTATTGAACCCAAGCAAGCTTGGTATGAGATGTGTGTACAACGAGCATACGAACTTAGAGAGAAACATAAATATTTAGCACTAGCTTTTAGTGGTGGTTCTGACAGTGCTTTTGTATTAGATATTTTCGTTAAAAACAATATCCCCTTAGATGAAATATATACAGTGTTAGCTAGCCCATTCAAAAATAAAAATGTACCTCTTGATATGGATGGTGGTTTTTGGGAAATTAATAACCATGCAATCCCGTATATGAACTATATTAAAAAAGAATATGATTTAAAAAATACTAAGTTTACAGTACACAACAACTTTGAAGACTCTTACAAAGGTCAATTTAACAAAAATTTACTTAGAAACTTTCATTATGGAATTTACTTTTCTCCTACAGGGAACGCTCACTGGCAAGTTATTACTGATTATAAGGCACAAGATAAGTTTATCATAAATGGAGCTTTTGAACCTAACATAAGTTTTGATGGTAGGTATTTTGTAGATGTATGGGACACAGACAATACCTCACAACTTTGCTTTCCAAATTATATACCCTTCTTTTGTCCTGAAGATAAACCTGAGATGCACGCTAAACAATGTCATCTAGTTATGAAATATTTTAAACAAAATGGTTTCAAAGACAAAAAGAATGATTTTATTAATTATCATATTGATCAGATTACGGCTACACGATCTTGGCTTTATAATTTTAACGAGAGTCCTTATTTTAATTTAAATACAACTACAGACATAAAAGATCCAAGAGCAAAGTTCTTTTTACTTGCAAAAACTAGACCTTTTATAAAAGCACTAATGGGTCTCAAAGTGGAAAACTGGATGCAGCCTGTTAATGAACATTTCTTAAAACCTACAATTAACGGTACACATTTGTATGATTTACCTGTAGGATTTAATATAGCTAAACAATATTTAGAATAGTCCTTGCATAGTCGTTAGAAAAAAGATACACTTAGATATAAATTAATTAACACTAAGGAGATAATTTATGAATAAGCTATTTTTAGCAACCCTCGCTTCAACTTTTATGGTTTCAGTTGCGACGGCAGAAACAGTGGATGTTACAATCCCTTTTAAACCTACCTCCAGCACTCATTATTTTGCTAACTTAACTACTTCATATGTTAAAAAACACTCACCAAATATGGATTATAAACTTACTAATGTTAAAGGAGCAGGCGGATCAAAAGCTGCTGTTATCTTTACTAGGAAAGCAAAGCCTACTGGTAATGAGTGGATGATTACTTCTGGTTCTCTTGCTATGAATTTTGTACTTAAAGGTGCAGACAAAGCTGGTTATAACTATAACGCGTGGAGACCTATGATTTCTTTATCTACAGGTGGTACGCTTGTAGCAAATAAGAGTTTAGGGTCACTTGCAGACATACTTAAAAATAAACCAAAACTAGTTAACTCTGGTTTAAGACCTCACTCTTGGAGCATAATAACTCCTGTTGCTTTAGCAGCACTAGGTTTAGATATTAACATGGTTTGGGGTAATGGGTCTTCAGCTTCTTATAAAGCATTTATGAGTGGAGAAACTAATATTGATCACCAGTCTGTTACAGGGTATAAGAAAAGATATGCAAAAGAAAACTCTGTAAATACTTTATTTACTTGGGGTGCCTATGATGGCGATAAAATTGTTAGAGACCCAGACTTTCCAAATATTCCACACTTTACTGAAGTATTAATAGCAAATGGTATATCAACTGATACTATTGAATACAGAGCCTGGAAACTTATATTTAATACTATTTACGCAACTAAATCATTTATGGTGGTTCCAAAAGATACACCTCAAAATGCTACTAAATCGTATGTAATAGCTTATCAAAAAGCTTTTGCTGATAAAGATTTTATAGCTGAGTTCACTAAGAAATCAGGTAAGTCTGGTTTATTAGTAGGTCAAGCTGCTCAAAAGAAGTATGATATTGCTTTTAAAGATATGGATAAAGAAGCACTACAGTGGTTAAGAACCTTTGTAGCAAAAAACTATAAGTAAGTAATACTTACACAATTTAGGGGGTTGTCAATAACCCCCTTTTTTTTATTAAAAAGTGATGATTATGAAAAAAGAAAATAAACTAATTGAAAAGGTAAAGAAGATGGAACTTGGTAATCCAATAGTAACTACTCTACTTGGTTTGGTAGTATTCTACATCGGACTAAAGATGTTCTCAGGTGGAATGAAATCAATGGGTAATATGGACCACTTGCAGTGGTTTATCGCAAACCCACTATATATGTTTGTAGGTGGTATCGTAATGACACTACTATGGCAAAGTAGTAGTTTAAGCACTACCGCTATAATAGCATTAGTAGCCTCTGGAGCATTACCTCTACCTGCTGCTATTGCTGCAGTGCTAGGCGCTAATATAGGTACAACAGGTACTATTTGGCTTGCAGGCATGCTTGTATCAGACGGTATGCCTAAGGGAGATACTCTTAGAATAGCACTAGCACACACAGGCGCTAATATGTTTATGGCTATAATGTTACTACCATGGGTCCATCACATAGCAAGGTTTTTAGGTAAAGTTTAATAATACAAAACCATTCTTGACTTGCCACTTACTATTTTTTTTGATACTATATATTTATATCAATGGAGAAAGAATGGCATATTATGTATTACGACAAACAAAATTTAGGTACGAAATTACAAAATTTGAAGATAAGCGCGAGCCTACAGATACATACACTATTGATTCTAGTAGGTGCTTTTGCCCTGCTCGTATTAAGAGTTGTAAGCATATGAAAATCTTTAAAAAATGGACTAAAGATAAAAGACCTTTGGGTGTTGTGTACGATGATAGTGCAAACACAGTAGGGAGAATGTTTACATGATTTTTTTAGGTAATGACCATGGAGGCTATGAACTAGCTATCAAACTATACGAGAAAATGTCAAGTGATTATATGCACATTCGACACGTAGGTTGTTGTAGCACAATACCTACAGATTACCCACTTTTTGCGAAACGCGTTGCTGAGGAACTTAAACATTTTAGTATGTTTCGTGGCATTTTAATATGTGGGACAGGAATCGGTATGGCTATGGCAGCTAACAGGGACTCATGGATTAGAGCAGCAGTGTGTGAGAGACCAAGTCAAGCATATTATGCTAGGTCACATAATGATGCAAATGTCTTATGTTTAGCAGGTAGATACCTTACGATCGAAGATGCATGGCCTGTCGTTGATACTTTTTTACACACAAACTCTAGCATAGAAAAAAGACACAGTGATAGAAGAAAAATGTATAGCAGTGCTTAATATTTGTGTAAGTTACGTACTTAATCCTTTTTATCTAATTCCTCATGGTTTCGAGCCTATTTACGTTTCTGGTCTCGCAAGATGTTTGTTTATAGGAGCTATGACTACGTGGGGAATGGGATCTTCTATAGATATGATAACTCTTGTCTTATGTTTTTTTCTTAACGACTTTTTATTTTTTAAGGATATGTTAGACATTGCTAATGACATCCAAAATGATGATTTACCCTAAATAGGTGTTGCTATTTTTCGAAATTGTGATAAGATATAAGTATCGTTCGAACTTTTACTGTTTGGAAGTAGGATATTAATCTGAAGGAACGCATCTTTGTAAAAGGAGGTGCATTATGGATAACTATATGCTATTTCAGTATCTCAAACTGATTAAAAAAATAAAACGTAAACAAGTTATAAAATTACTACAATATAAAATGTTTAGGAGTGCTTGATGGAAGAATACAGTGTAATCTTTGGAAACCTCTCTGATGGGGTATATCGTGTTGTTACTGGGTTTGAAACCGAGGATGAAGCGATAGACTTTTTAGATGATGACGGTGATGAAGGTTTTGTCATAGAGTCTGAGGTTTATGAATCCGAAGATGAAGATGAAGATGAAGATGACGAGGAGGACGCCAAATAGGCGTCCTTTTTCATTTTATAGTTGACACTTTCATAAAAATTATGTACTATTAATTATAAGTTGCCTAAAGGGACTTATTAAATTTCTTGCTATTATATAAAGGAGAAAACAATGACAGGACATTTTGCTATACGCAAAGCTGGTTTTATCGGCTTTGATCACATACTACACGAATTAGAGAGAGTCTCAGAACACGCTCTCGACCATTACCCACCACATAATATTGTAAAATATGATGATACAACTTTCGCAATTGAACTAGCTGTAGCTGGTTTCAAAAAAGGCGAAATTAACTGCGAACTCAAAGACGGTATTTTAACTGTTACAGGGGAGCATAATTCATTGGGTAGAGAGATGATACATAGAGGTATCTCAACTAAAAAGTTTAGTCGTGAATTTCGTCTGTCTGAACACACTCAGGTGTCAAGAGCTAAATTCGAAGATGGACTACTTGTAATAAATCTTAAAGTAGTTATCCCAGAAGAGAAGCGTCCTCGAAATATAAAGATTAATTAACGAGGAGAGTCAAATGACTACAATTACACAAACTTGGACATATACTTGCGCATTTTGCGATAAGGTAGGTCTTTATCTAAAAAAACTACTTGCACGTATGCAATACAATAGACAAATGACAGCTAACCGACGTGTTGCTGCAGATTTAATTCATCTTGGGTTTCATAATCATAAAGAATATAATCAAATTCTTACTAGAATGAATGATAAGACTATCAACGAATACCACGGTAAGTACTAACCATGTGGCCATATACTGATGATGAAAATGATTGGTTAAACCATAAATAACTTTGATTAGAGCCGCTCAGCGGCTCTTTTCACATTTAACTTGCAAACTGCTACAAAATTTGGCATAATATAGTATATCAAAAATTATGGAGTTTATATGAGACAGGCAGGATTAAAACCAAAATCACACAGTTCAGGAACTTACTGGATTAGAGCAAATGCTAACAATGGCACAAATTCAAAAAACAAGGGTAGTGTAGTAAAAGAAGACTTTTCTCTTTTATACAAAGTAATCGAGACTATTTTGGCAATCATATTGCTATTAGTTTTGACGATTATGTTATTTTGATAGATTTCATATTATCACTTATAATAGTTTTAGTTTTTTGTTGGGTAATTTACACAGCAGTTTTTAATTTTTTTGAAGATTTAAGGAGAAGATAATGTTATTAATAGCAATAGTAGCGGGGATGATGATGTCATCTACTGCTGAGTTTAGAGAGTTAGCTAAAGAACAAGTAGCTAACGGGCACGAATGGAAATATGTAGGTAAGCAAGAAGCATCTGGAGTTCCTGCATTACCTTTAGAGGTTGATGGCGAGAAGTATATTTATTTTAAACTAACAAAATAATGTTCGATAAGCCTTTCAATATCCATATAAATAAAGATAAACGTATTGTACAGTTAGCAATACGTGTATCTGATAACTTTGTGCAAGACCATATATTTGACTTGCAAACCTTTATGCGAATAACAAAAGAGTTTTATAAGGGAGCAAAAGTTATCGAATTCATGAACGTGCATAATTATTGGCAGTTGTATTTTAAAAAAAATTATGTTAAGATGTTTTATAAATTACAAGATTCAAGCCGTTCACCTAACTATCATTTTAGATTCAGTCATGAAGAAATCATGATGTTATTTGATGAGTTTAAAGCAAAACTTGAAAAACAGAGGAGTAAGTAATGCCAGGAATATTTCTTAGATATTTAACAGATCAGAACCAACTTGATTGGGTAGATGATTTTGACGACATACAACCAAAAACCGACTTTGAGGTTAATTGGGACAAAGACAGAGTTAATGCACCGACTGAAGAGCAATTAGTAGATATGTTTACTAAGTGGGTGAGGTCTACTAACGCATCACACCAACCTAAACAAATTTCTCCAACCACTAGTATGGGTGCAGAATCAGACTTAGATTTACCTGATCCAGCTGAAGACGAATAAACAACTTTTACATAGTTTATCACAGTAAAGACTTCCACTCTCCGCTTGGCAAATGCCTAATTTATTGATATTATATAAATAACAATAAAGGAGAGTGCTATGCCAAATTGGTGTGAAAATAATTTAATATTAGAAGTGCCTAGCAAACCTATTGCTGAGGCACTTTCGTGTTTACTACATGAAAACAAAGATTCGTATGAATCTATTAGAACCCAAATGGGTCTAAACATTCCTAAATATGATGAAGAGTTAGGTTTGCTTGGCTTTTTTATGCCTATGCCTGAAACTTATAATAATACTGATGGTGAACCTGGAGTAGTTCCTGATTGGTACAGTTGGAGAGTTAATAACTGGGGTACTAAATGGGACGTGGACATTGAAAACTGGGAAAGAACCGAAAATACTGATGGTACGTTTACGTTTAACATGAGTTTTGACTCTGCCTGGTCGCCTCCAATCGGTTTCTATGACTACCTTCACTCTGATTATGATAATAGTTCTGGTGAGTACAGCGTTTATGCTACTTACATTGAGGGTGGTATGGATTTTCTAGGATACTACCAAGACGGTACTGATAACTGTTTTACTGCTGGTTCTAGAGACACAACTGATGCTCCTGATTGGCTTGTTGATGATTATTCTTGGCATTATGACAGCAAAGAAGAGTACGAGCAAGAAGACGATACAGATAAAGTAGTTAAGGGACATATGACACCTAATCAGTTCATTAAAAAGTGGGGTACAAGTGTTTATGAAGTTTGGAAAGACTCGATGATTACTGAGGGCAAAAAAGAAATTGAAAAGGAGGCTACTAATGGATAATGTTATTGACTTTAACAAGGAAAAAGTAAAGAAGTTTACTGAAGAGAATGAGATTGTTTTTACACTTGATGATAATACTTCTGATGCTACAAATGATAATGGTATGGAGTTCCTATTTGAGCTGGAGGTAGACGATGCCTAAAAAAGATTTTGGAGAAGTTGTTGGTAAGTGTAAGATTTGCACTATCAACCTATGGTCTAAAACTGATGGGTTACCTGTCATCATGCCTTGTAATATTCTAGCCTGCCCATACGAAGAATCAAATAAACAGCATGCTCACCATGCAGTGCGTGACCATGGATTTGTAGGCAGTGGATTAGGTAGATTGTCATGAAATGGTTACTAGTAGTAGTTAGTTTATTAGGTAGTGGACCTGGAGGCGATAGTGAGATGTGGGTTGTTGCTAAATTTTTAGACTCAAAAGAGCAATGTACTATAGACGCTAATGAAAACACTATAGGATTATTAGCCCGTGCGCACCAAGAATATAATTACTACGAGAGATACCCAAGCATAACACCTTGGGACAGTTGGCAAATTTACTGCTTAGACCAAAGCCAGTTTCAACAAGCACTAAAAGGAGATCGAAATGAACTACAACTCTAAAAATTACAATAATAGCAAAGTCACTCATCTCATGGCTTTGTTAGATGAAATAAGTATTTTAAAAGAGAGAATTATGCCCGAGGACACTGGTTATCTTTACACAACAATAAACACTCTTGAAGGCAGAGTTAAAGAATTAAAAAATCAACTATCTACAATGGAGGATAATAATGGAGCCTAACCCACATTACATTAATATGCTTATAAATATAGGCATCTTTGGAACTTTAATATATGTAGCCTTACAGGTCAGTTAATGCTACAATTTGTACACACAAGTTGGAACGCTGTTATGAACCATAATAGTAATCCACTCAAGAATATTCCAGACACTAATACAAGACACATGATTATGCAAGTACTAGCATGGATGTGGTGTATTATGTTTTCTATGTACTTTGGTAGTATGTGGGTGTTTGGTATAACTGCGATAGCCCATGTACTTTTACTTGGTGCAATAGTAATTACTGTTGCAACATTTGAAACTGCTGATGAAAATCCCAAGTTTTTTATGAAAAAAGGCTATCATACACCAAGTCGAGCAAGAGCAATTTACTACAATGGTCAAAGAATTAATTTAGATCAAAATGACGTTGGTGGAGAGCATGAGTAATAGCTTTTGCTAATAGCTAATAATTAAACTATAATCTTTGTTACAGGAGTCGAAATGACAGACGAAAATACAGCATTAGAAGAAGAACTTAAAGAAACAACAGAAAGAATTACACGAGTGATCCAATCAAGAAAAGACAAAATACTTGAGTTACACGATGAAATTGAAGAATTAGAGGGTAAGAATAGAGAATTAGAAACTACTCTTGAAAGTATATTAGAAAGCATAAAAGGATAATGCGAGAAGTAGACTTATTGAAAAAAGACATTCAAGAGCTACAAAAGTGCTACTATCATATTTTGAAAAGGAATGTCGAGTTGATTGAGAAACTAACTAAGCTAGAGGAAACTATAAATGACTTACGAAGAACTACAACTTCACAGAGCAACATCAGTAAAACAGTGGATAGAAATTAATCTATCTAACAACTGGGTACAGAGTTTTGGTAAAAGGATATTAGCGAGGTTAGAGCCACCCGTGAATGATAATTTTAGGAGATAAAATATGTTATTTAAATTTTATAAATTTTTCACATTACAGGTAGTTGATAGAGCAGGAAGAACTAGAAAAGCTAGTTTTAAAGAAAAAATAAAGTGGGTTAAAGACGGAGCAAAGCTAAGAGATGCAAAAATTATTGATAGGTATTGTCAGATAAAAAAACTACAAGAGTACCGTACTGCAATAGTTAAATATTACAAAATCTGATTGGCACTTGCTTAAATTTTTGATATTATAATTTTATAAACAATTAAGAAAAGGCATCATCCTTCGGGCAACAGGATTAGGGCTAGTCCCTGATGAGCTTGCTAAAGAGAAAACCGAGTAAATGATCCAACGGACTCACGGAACGCGTGTCAGCCTCATTCTTACTTGTTTATGTATCTCACTTTAGATAGTGAGAGAATCTCGCCCAGTGAGAGCATAATATCCTGGGAGTGTACCTATGTACTTATATAGGGTGTAGATGGGATCTCTACAATCTCGCCTAGTAAGGGATTTAAAATATCTAGGGGTGCACCATTCCAAAATTGGGTGTAGATGAAAGTTCTACAAAACCTTGCGACCCTCGACACTAACTTTATGTTAGATGCTGGTAAAAACTGCAAGGAGGTAAGTCTCTGAAGTCCTGCCTCTGCTAACTATAATGTTTTCGAACTTCTATATGTTAGTTTAAGTGAGCAGGTAAGTGATTCTTATCCAAACCAAGAAGAGAGCAGAGATTCATTGCTTCGGCTGTCGAACTCTTTTTAAACGAAACATAGACACGTCTTGGTATACACGGATATGAGGAAGCGGCAGAGACATTGTGTAATGCGGGGATAAGGGGCATTATACACATTCAGCGCTGAGGACTCGGAGTGCTATCTGCAGATACACAACGAGTGGTTATGGATGAAAGCTTGTACATTTTCATCGCGATACCATTACAAGGGGAGTCATATGACTCCCCTTATTTATTGGAGAGGTGATGAGAATAAATTTTTGTGGAGATAGCTTTTGTGCAGATACTGGTTATGATTCTTGGGTCTCTATGCTCTCTGCTAAGTTATCAGCATCAATCGTAGGCACAGGTACACAAGGTTCATGCCATGAGATTGCTATTGAAAGTTTTAATACTTCAGCTGACGTGACTATTTTCACTTGGACACATCATTCAAGATTATACAATAAACGCAGATATCCTATGAATTACAACTCTACTGTGCGTGGCACCTTTGATTCTGTACCTGATAACTTAGAGTGGAAAGCTGGAGCTGCCTTTTACAAATATTTGTATGAAGATTCTTACTTTATAAAAAGACAGTACAGAGATTTATACTGGTTTGATCACGAGGTTTTATCAAAATATCGAAAACCCACAGTACATTTATGGTGTTTTAATAACAATTATAACTTTGTGAACGGGCTTACTTTAAATGGTATACTTCGTAACAAATTTAATTACGCACAAGATGGTTTTCTTAACCACATATCACCCCACGATAATAAAAATTTAAGCAATCTTGTATTTAAGCTTGTACAAACTCAACTCTAGGCTTGCTTTTTCCTTAAAAATCTCATATAATATAAGTGTTGTTAAGGGCAGGATAACCAACACTAAAAAACCTACCACAAAGATGTTGGGGGAGCCGATTGCTACGTACTGAACACGAGTGTGCCGATAACGACTGGTCTAAGAAAAGCATTGTGACTACCAGCCCAGGCCATTATGTAAAATAACTCACGAAGATGAGACGCACGACTCCCCCGTTTTTTTAGGAATTATTATGTTTTATGACAATATAGAAAAATTACAAAAAATAGAAAAAACAGTTTGTGAAAATCTTATGACAGCGGCTGTTACTGCAAATACATCAGAACGAGAACTTTTAAAAATTGCACACAATTACAGAAGTGATATGGCAAATATGATTGGTGTACTTAGAGAGTACAAAGAGTTAATAGGAAAAATAAAAAATGGCTAAAAAGGTTTGCACACATTTTATAGGATTTAGAGGAGATGAGTATAACTCTGCTAAGAAGATTTGGGGAGAGCCAGATTTTATACACCCTGTACACGATAGACGTGCTTATGTTGAGATAGACACAGACAATGATATTTTAATATTCGCTAATAAAGAGCGACCTGATGTTATTTCTAAGTACAGAAGAGAATATGCTGACTTATCAAATGTTACAAAAGTGCCATACAATGCTTGGGCATACCTCTAAGTTACTATTGCTTAATGGCTAAAATTGTTGTATTATATTTATATAAAGAATGAGGGAAGGGAACGCCTCTGACGAGTTCCCATTTAATGCTGACCAATAGGAGGTATTTATGGAAAGCACTTCAACTAAGACCGTGAATTACACGGACGCCCAGATAGCACAAGCTATCGAAATGTATCAAGAAGTCGGTAATGATGGTTTAGACCAGATTGCTGATACCATTGGCAAATCAGTAAGATCTGTCAGAAGTAAACTCGTTAGAGAGGGTGTATATGTTGCGACACCTAAAAAAGCCGCAGCAAAGCAGGAGGGTCCTTCTAAGAAGGAAATCCTAAGAGATATCGAGGCTAAAGGCTTTGATGTAGCTGGATTCGAAGGTGCTACTAAAATGGCACTCACTAGACTGCTTGGCGTAGTTGCAAACTAACTACTGCCTAATAGAAAGGGGTACTACTGCATTCTCCAGTACCCCTTTTTCATTGCGTTTGTCGTAAACGGATTACCTGTTGGAGGTTGAATTACGAGTCGGGGTGTGACATTCTGTGTTACACATGATAGTTGGCGAGGTTGGTGGCGACTATCTATTTTATAAGGGGTAAGTGTTATGATAGCACGGCTGATTCCAAATCAGCAAGCGAGGGTTTGACTCCTTCACCCCTTGCCAATATGGCTACTAGGAGTTCTGCATGAAAGCATATACAGTTGTAAATAGTCAATACGCAAATAAACCTATTTTTGTACAAAATAATGCAAAGCTAGGTTGGAATATTACTGCTATTGATGTTGGAACAGACTGGCATATGTGGAAGAAGCCTATGTGGTTAAGGGCGCGTCTGTCTAAAGATAAAGTAGCAGATGACGACCTTATTATGTACTGTGATGCACTAGATGTTACCCTTAGAGCTACTCCTGAGAGAGTAGAACAACTCTATTGTAAACATTTTGAAGGTAAAGTTGTATTTAATGCAGAGGTAAATCCTACTGTGTGGACTGACAAGCCTAAACTAGAGTACGCAGAGCATACAATTGGCAAGGGTTTTCCGTTCATAAATGCAGGAGTCTTTATTGGTAGAGCAAAACAACTACAAAGAGTACTCACCTCATGGTGTATGGCTTTTTGGGAAGCTAAACCTTTCATGAATGCTGGCAATTCAGGGTGCGATCAAGCACCTTTGATAATGGCTTGGAGTGCTGATAAACACTTACCCATCTGCGTAGACACTAGAGCGCATATTATGTTAGCTACTAGAGGGATAAAAGATATACACAATTTTGAAGGATTGGCTATCCAACATGATAACTGATGACTATAAACGTATCCAAGCTATACTTCTTAAACTTACTCAAAATAGCATTAGATGGGATACACAGGCACTGAACTGTGTTGATTTTGCACACATTATTTATCTAAGATTCTTTACTTCTTCAACTTGCCTAATCTTACAGAGTGCAGACCATGTGGTTTGTAGCGTTAATGGTGTATTACTTGATCCAATGAGTAACGCTCGTATTACAAACTTTGACTGGTTTAAAGGAGGAGTTCCTACTGAATCACAATGTAGACTCATTGATAAGACTAAACCTTTCCACAAACTTGATTTCTATTATGCACATCCTGCTATAAAAAGTTATACTTTAACCAAGAATTACTGTTAGTAATGTAATTTTGGGGTTGCAAAATGCTTTTCTTTTTGATAAATTTAATTATAAATAAAAAAAGGAGAATAACGTATGGCAAATGATGAGTGGCATCATTGGAAACTAAAAGTAGACACACTCTGTATACAAGCATTAGGCTTAGATACAGAATCACTACCTGATTTTAGGTGGAGACAATCATTCTATAAAAATAAATCAGCTTGGGACACAGTTAATGATGCAGTTGATTATTGGAAAGAGGAAGATCCTAACCTAGAGACTGCGTGGAATGTCTACCTAATAAAGGAGATTCCTCATGGGTAAAGCACACTCACCATTACAAGAGCGATTATATCAGCAAGAACTAGCAACTGTTACAACTAAAATTAGTCGAACTGTTGGTAGCGATGGTTGCATCACATACAAGGTGCTAGAACGTAAGCATATTGAATATACACCTAGACCACCAACGAAACGTAACAACAAATGGAGAAAGTGATGAAAGATTGGACTAACTATATATTCTACGGCTTAGCTGCGACTGTGCTTGTGCTGTCTTATGTAGCAACTGATAAGATAGAAAACAGACTGAATAGCCTTGAAAATCAACTTAACATACACGCTAAGATTATAGATAAATTAAGAAACTAAGGAGGATGCAATGAAAGTACAATTAGACGATAAATGGGGTAGACCTAGTGGATTATGGAGTGAGAATGGAAAGCTGATTCTTGATCCTATAGACCTTGTGGCTATCAAAGCTGAGAGTGATGCAAGGATACTGGCAATGAATGCAGGACCTATGCCTCAGACACTTGCTCGTAAGCAACGTGAAATTGATTTACGCCATAAAAGGCTTAGATAATGCACAGTAATACCCTTTTCTCACTATACTGTGCTGCCCACGACAAACATGGTCAGCACAGTCCTATTACTGCCTTTTTAGGTGTAACCTGGCTAGAGGCACGTTGTATAGAAGATGGCGTTTGTGAAATCAATCTTGGAAACGGAATGACACTTGAGTTTGACGCCCAACAACGTAGCATACATTAAATCTCTACAACCTAAACGCAGACCTACTACACGGCTTGAAGAACTACGATATATTTTAACTGATTTGAGGAAACGCTATGAAAACTTATACAAGAAGTCAACTACCAAACTGGAACGTCGCAGACCTGATTAGTCTAGGTTATACTTTTCATTTCGCAATTATTCCTCTACGAAAGCTAATAGATTGTACAGCAGAGGCACCAGATGAGGTGCTTGCAGCCAAACTGGGTGCAGCACTGGCTACAGACTACGTCTTTGAGCCTATCATCTGTGATGAGAACTATACAATTATAACAGGTCATGAAGGAGTTAGTGCATTATCACAATGCTACACTGTAGTATATCCAGTTCCTTGTGCCGTGCTATCAGGAGTGAGTGTAGACGACGTTGTTACGTACTATGAGTCAATCTGTTTACACAAGCAAGCTGTAGCAGATGCTGAGTCAGAGCGACAGATGCACCTTGAGTGGTCAGACTGGGATAATGATCGTAACATTGCTGAGCAGGTGTACTCATGAGCTTTGCAATAGCAGTTTGGCATAATCCTCGTGCAAAAGATGACTGGTACTTAATGAGAGATTCAGATGACCAGATTGTACACGTTTATGGTAGGCGTGAACGAGCTGAAAAAACTGTAGCAACGCTACTAAAGGCAAACCCTGCTATGCGAATTGAGGTTACATCACAGATACACCCTAAAGCACTAGAACGAGCGAGGGCAAAACGAGAACGCCAAGAAGCAGCTAGAAGAGCTACAACATGAACTGGTACTGGGTCACACTATACATTGTCTGGATCTCAGCTTGTCTAGCTATGATTGTTCAGATATGATTAGACAAGCTACTGGGCATGACATCTACGCTCTACTCAATTTAAAAAGCACAGATTCTCTCTATGGAGTTTATGCTGGT